>JGI20155J14468_10001894_pt1 | contig 15919 bp, 10 predicted proteins | sample COG_05_FD_14468 | JGI IMG/M metagenome (IMG submission 14468) | reverse complement strand
TCTCTCTCTCTCTCTCTCTCTCTCTCTCTTTCTCTTTCTCGATTTGAAGGAAGAGTGCGTTCATGAAGCAACTCAAGCCTCTCGGCTGGCACACGGCGAGAATGGCGGAAGCGAGCGACGCCGGCTCCAAGGCGGAGTACCGCGTAGACGGCAAAGACGGGGACGTTGATTTCCCCCACGGGAACTTGAAACCAATCTATACGATCGGCGAGTACGATGCAACGACGGGTTACATGCCCACGGGTGTGCCGGATGGTATGGGTGCGATGAAATTGAATGATGTTACGATGCGTTTCATTTCCCAATCCGAGTCGTACGGTTTCCTGGGGGACGCGGGAGAAGAATTCCCCACGTTTCCCATGGATGTAAACAATGGTGCCGCTAAGTTCACCGGGTCGAAGGCCTACTACGTCGATTACGACATCGCCCAGATGAAGGAATTCATGACGCATTCTGGACCTGCCGCGCCGATGATTCGCGGTGCTGGAAGTATTATCGAAACCGTGGTGAACCTGAAGGGTGAACAAGTCGAGGCGCGTTCCACTGTCGCGAACACGCCTCACTCCAAGCCGCACTATTCGCAAACTTCGGCGAGTGGTGTTCACGTTCAAATTGATGCTACCAACGCGGACTCTTTGACATCGCAGACGTGGAACTTCATGAGCTTCTGCTCTTCCCACTTGGAAGAGAAGCATCAATGGGGTGAAAATATTGGTTTTGAAGACGATATTTACCTCGTTCCAGAAGAGTGGGCCGAGTGTGAGGACAGCAGAGTGAGAGACTACGGCTACGTCGGTTTGCCTATGCACGCTGTTGATCTTCAAACCAAAACTTCGTACGCCGTCGGCGCCATTGGTCAAGGTGGCTACGAAAAGGTCGTGGAAGTGAATTGCGGCAACTCCAGATTTGCCTGCTTATCTATCTCCGGATACAACGGCAACTTTGGTGATGACGTTGTAAAACCGACTTTTGTTGCTCGCAAGGCAGCTGTCACTCCGACGCGTAGCGACGGTAGTGCCTGGGTTTACACGCAAAACGTTGTCCCTGCGAGAGTGTACATCGGTTTGAAGGGGTACACCGCTGCGGGTGTTGATTGCGCTGCTACCAGCTCTTGCGGGTTCCTCGAAAAGAACGGTTTGGCTTACGGGAAAGTGTATGGCTTTGCTGTCGACTCCAGTACTGCGGACAGAGATGCGTTCCACAAAGATGCGCTCCACGCATCTACTCCTACTTTGTCAGGCACGTGGGCTTCCACGAACTGGCAATGGGATGGCACCGTCAAGGATTTTGAACATGACCTTGCGTGGGAGTTCCAAGAGTCTCCGATTATTGACGGCGCAGCGTCTACTACACACAAATTTTGGACCGCCAAGGGAAGAGACGAAGATGGTGCAAAGACTGAGCACAACTCTCCAGACCCTGGGTTTGATAAGTTTGGTACATTCGTCCAAGGTTCAACTGCTGGTTATTACGGCATTTATTCTACCCCGACCCTCAAAACAGTCTTGGACGGTTTGACGGGTAGTGCCTTGCCGTCTTCCATCCCAGCGACGTACGAGCTCCTCGAAGGAGAATCTGACGTTACTGCTCGTATCCACTTAGGCGGTAAGGGGAAGCGCGCAGATGGTGAAAACCAAACGATGATGTATGACGGTAAAGACAAAGCAACCTTTGAAGACATTGATGGTTTGGAATGGATCCGTGCCTCTGATGGAGATTACTTCGTCATCCAAGAGGATGGTGGTAATAAATATGGTGAGCGCATGTTCATCTCGAAAAGGCCGGAGGCGGGTGCTAATCCGCAATATCACTTTATCGCGCAAGCCGGTGGATCGAAGAACACGAGATCGATGTCTAAAGTTTCCGTGCCTCCGAAAACGTGGGCAAGGGCAGCCTCATTCGAGTTCTCTGGTGTCGTTGATTTCTCAGGCATCCTCTCCCAATCGACTTTGGGTGGTTTCGCGAGAAGAACTGCAGAAGCAGCTGTGGCCATCAACGACAAGATCATCGCTCTCGGTCTCCAAGCCCATGGAATTGCCGGCGGTTTGATCCAAGCTTTCGGTCTCGACCGCGGAGGACAAGTATATGCCTGGAAGCCACAGCTCTGAGCTCGCAAGTTCCGAGGACCTGCTTTCCAGAAAGAGGACTTTATAAAAACCCGCCGCGCGTGGTTTATTTATGTGCATATAAACGCGCTCGAAACAAAACGTCTTCTTTTGGGACGTGTGAATGTATGAAAGATGAGTGCGATTACTGATCGCGACAATGGTAAAAATGTACAAGTTGTAATGTATATATATTATTTCAACAATGGTACGCGCTCAAATCCATCCATCGCTTTCGCGAAAGTAGTTGCTTTACGCGTCTCCCGCTCTGTAACCATGCACCCCTAAATCTTCTTTTTTTACGAAGGGGAAGAATTTTCGTGAGAATTCAATTCAATTCTCTCGTCAAAAAAGAAGAGCGCTCTCTCCTGCGCACATATATATACACACACGCATAACGCATTACACACACACACACGTAAACGTAACGCGCGCGAGACGAGGAGAGGGAAGAGCTTCCACGTTTATATACATAAGAGGTATCTATCATGGTGGCAAAGAAGAAGAAAATTGCAGCTTCAAAACCGGGAGCACCCCCGGCATCATCACCCGTAACGGGAAAGAAGAAGACGATTCACGCGACGACGACGACGACGACGACGGGGGATGATCATCGCGCGCATCGCGCTCAAGAACAACAGCAGAAGCAGCAGAAGCAGCAGCAACAACCGCCACAACAACAACAACAACAACAACAAAGAGTCTCTCGTTTAGGCAAAGCGGTTCAAGATGCGGCGACGATAAAAAAGAAGCCCAAGAACAAGGGGCAACACCAACACCAAGCTAAAAAAAAATCGACTGTAATTCCGATGATGAATCGAATGGATTCTCGAGTGGACCCGTCTCGCATGGGAAAGAATCGGAGCCGAGAAGGGACGTCGGAACGGTTGACGCCTCGAACGCAAAGTCAGAGTCAGCAGAGAATGCCGGCGCCGAGAAGACCGGGGGGGATCGACGCGTCGATGTTGTCTTCGCCGCACCGGGTGACGAGTCCGGAACGCGCGGCGGCGGGGAGAATGCAGTCGCCGGCGGTGGCCGCGCAGAGAGAGAAGGAGTTGCGAGCGCAGATGCAGCAGAAGCGCGAGAGAGAGGAGCGGGAGAAACGGGCGATGCAGCAGCAGCAACAGCAGAGGGAGAAAGCAGAGCAAGAGAAGCAAAAGAAGTTGCAAAGAGAGAGAGAGGCGCAGATGCAAAGGCAACGCGAACAGCAACAACAACGCGAACAGCAACAGCGACAACAACGCGAACAGCAACAGCGACAACAACAGTTGTTGTTACAGCAGCAGCAGCAGCAACAACAACAACAACAGCAACAACAACAGCAACAGCCCGCACAGCAACAGGAAAGACGCGTGCCGCGACAACCGCTCCCGCGAACGAGAGCGCCGCCGGCTCCTGTACCCAGCAAAGCGGTGCCACGACAACCAGTGGGGAGAGTTGGTGTCTCGGTACCGCCGCCCGAACCTCCGCAACAAGCGGCACAGCCGAGATTGGTAGATAACGTAGTTTTTAGCGAACCTCAACCGACTTCGATACGAGATATAATGGTGAGGAAAGCGAGAGATGAACGAAAAGCAGAAATGCACGCGAGGAAAGAGAAACGAAGACGTGATCAGTTGTTGACGCTCCCGTCGGGTTTGATGTTCGGCGACGGCGTTGGATCGTTGGAGGATGGTGAAAACCAGCCCCAGGCGACTGGCGGGACACCAACCTTAGTGCACTTTGCAGAAGATGCAAACAAAGATCAAAACGGAACCAAAGAAACGCCAGCTGCGGAGAACGGACGAAGAACGCGTCTGAGATCTTCTTCGCTCGGAGCGGCGGCTGGTGAGAAACCGAGTGNGNCTGCTGCACCGTCGGCAAAAGCTCCGAACGTGAAAACGACTGGCGCCGCGGGGCTTTTAAAATCCGCGCTAAAAAAGGTCTCCCAAGTTGCAAACGCCTTAGCCTTGGCGAACGCGCCCACCGCCGCCGCGCAGCAACAACAAGCACAAAATGTGCACACGCCGAGAGTAAAGCTTGGGCCAAATGGTCAAATCGTAGCCGACCAAGCGACGCTCACAGTGCAAGCCTCGCACGAAAATCGAATAAGTGAGAGCGAGTTTACGCGAAAAACAGGAGACAAAATGATGATTAATTCGCAGACGTATGGGAATCGGTCAAAACCGACAAAGTGGACGAGGCAAGAGACGGAGTTGTTTTACAAAGCCATGGAGCAATTCGGTACTGATTTCACTCTCATTCAAAGATTGTTTCCTTCTCGAACGAGAAGGCAAGTAAAGGCGAAATATTTGAAGGAGCAAAACAACAACGACGATCGCATAGAGTCTTGCATGAACAACATGGCCAGAAATAACGAGACGTATCAAAACTTGATCGACGTGTTACAATCGGATACGAATAATCGAGTTGAGGTTGCTGCGGGGAAAGGCGTCGATAGGATCATTCCTGGGGCGAACAACGTCGCCGCTCAAGTGTTGCACGGCGACGCGCCCATGCAAGAGAACGTGCAGAATACTGTTCCTCAAGCCTCCATCTCCGCCGCTACTCCTGCTGCGCATTGATTTTGAGAAGCGCAAATAAAAAAGATTTAGTGCAAACTAAAAGTAGAAAGCAAAATCAAATGTGTATATGAAACAATACACCTAGGTATTTTCATTACTATGATAACATCAAGTCTCTCTCTCTCTCTATCGCTTTCGCGTTCCTTTCACTACTATTCCTCGCTGCCGCTGCGTTGCCTTGTTCTGATGGTTTCTAACTTTTTTGCGATCGTATTTACTTATTTTGCGCTCGAATCTCTGCTCGAATTTCCTTCATGGAAGACTCGATTTCGAGCTCAACCGATATCGTCTCTGCCATCGCCAACGAAAGAGGAGCGTTCTTAATCTTAGCAACCTGACCTTTAATCTTCTCCAAAATGGCTTCAAATCCTTCCAAGTAATTTAAAACTTGTTCTTGATAAGCAGCCGCGCGCACTTCCTCCATCGTCGTCGTATCTTCACTTAGTCCTTCTTCTTGATCTTCTTTTTCTCCATAGCGTTGCCCTTCTACGCTAAACTTTTGTAACTTTTCTGACGCTAACCGCTTCAGTCTTTCGGCGCTCTCGTAAACCTGCTTCGGCGTCATCGCGACGGATTCTCTATGTGGCTTCATCACCGTGACTGCCTCTAACGGCGGCGGCATCGAACCGTCTCTTCTCTGCCTTGGCGCCGCCGGCGTTTCCATTAAAATATCTTCTTCTTCTTCTTCTTCTTCTTCTTCTTCTTCAGCCGCTTCTTCCTCTTCGAAGATTCCACCTTCGGATTCCGGCGAGGAATCGAAACGAGTGTGGTGCGGCTCGGCTACGCGTTGTTGTTGTTGTTGTTGTTGTTGTTGTTGAGGGGGCGTGTTCATGACTTTCCCAGAAACTTTAAACGCTTCTTCTTCTTCTTCTTCTTCTTCTTCAATTTCGCACTCACCATCAATAGGTATCTCAATCATGACCGCTTTTTTCAATTGTTTCTTCCGAACGCTGGGCGACAAAGACGCCTTCGTCTCCGCGCCACCGCTCGTCTTCGTCTTGGACTGTTCTCCCCCAAAACCATCGTCGACATTCTCATCGTTATTCTCATCACCACCTTTACTCCTCGCGCTCCCCATCAAATCCTCCATCAAGCTTTCCACGATGAGCCGATTGGAGACGAATCTTTTGAACTCGTCGCTAAACATCGGACTTCTTTCTTTCAACTGTCTCGTCCCCCACTGGTGAAACCCAACCGATAAGTTTGCGATTCGTTCCAAGTCTAATTTCGAAAATTTCGAGGTGTCGTCTTGCCGAATTTCTTTCATGAGAGTTAAAAGAGCGCGCCAACTGCCGTAGTTTTTCGAGACGACTTCCTCGATGGTCGTGGTTTTTGAGATCGCGAGCTGCGAGAACAAATTGCACGCCTCGATCGTCGCATCTTCGGCAGCCATCTTTACTACAAAAGAGTTTTGATTTGTGTGGGCATAATCTTCCCCCAGAAAAAACAAAGAATTCCTTCCTCAAAAATTTTTTAAAAATTGCAACCCTAAATAATTGTGTTTCAACGGCTTCCAAGGAAAACCTCTCCATAAAAAAAGAGAGATCTGTCGCGACGACGAGAGGAACAACGCGCAGTACTCATGGTGCAACAAGTCGTCGAAAACCCGGACTCCGAGGACTCCGAGGAGAAGAAAGACAAGAAAATCATCCCGCTCGACGCGGACGACATCGCTTTGTTGAAAACGTACGGCGTTGGACCGTACGGGACGTTGATAAAAAATCTGGAAACCGATTTGGTGTCCTGCGTGTCTCGCGTGGAAAAGTTGTGCGGGATAAAAGAGTCGGACACTGGGTTGGCGCCACCGTCGAGATGGGATTTAACCGCGGATAAGCAAGCGACGCAAGAGGAGCATCCGTTGCAAGTGGCGAGGTGCACGAAGATAATCAACCCGGGGACGACGGACGCGCAGTACGTCATCAACGTGAAACAGATCGCGAAGTTTGTGGTTGGTTTGGGGCAACACGTGGCGCCGACGGACATCGAGGAAGGGATGCGAGTTGGCGTGGATAGGACAAAATATAGCATACAAATTCCACTTCCGCCGAAGATTGATCCGAGCGTGACGATGATGACGGTGGAGGAGAAACCGGACGTGACGTACGCAGACGTCGGCGGGAATAAAGATCAGATTGAAAAGTTAAGAGAAGTCGTGGAGTTGCCGTTGCTGCATCCGGAGAAGTTCGTTACGCTAGGGATTGACCCTCCGAAAGGGATTTTGTGTTACGGGCCTCCTGGGACTGGGAAGACGTTGTTAGCGAGAGCGGTGGCGAATAGGACGGACGCGTGTTTTATACGCGTGATTGGTTCAGAGTTGGTGCAGAAATACGTCGGCGAAGGCGCGAGGTTGGTTCGAGAGTTGTTTCAAATGGCCAGGAGTAAAAAAGCGTGCTTGATTTTCTTCGACGAAGTCGATGCAATTGGCGGTGCGAGATTTGACGACGGCCAAGGTGGAGATAACGAGGTGCAAAGGACGATGTTGGAAATTGTGAATCAGTTGGACGGGTTCGACGCGAGAGGGAACATTAAAGTTTTAATGGCTACAAACAGACCAGATACGTTAGATCCCGCGTTATTGAGACCGGGTAGATTGGATAGAAAAGTTGAGTTTGGGTTGCCGGATTTAGAAGGTAGGACGCAGATTTTTAAGATTCACACTCGATCGATGGCTGTGGAAAGAGACATTCGATTCGAGTTGTTGAGTCGATTGTGTCCGAACAGCACCGGCGCAGAAATCCACAGCGTCTGCACCGAAGCCGGCATGTTTGCCATTCGACAGAGAAGGAAAACCGTCAGCGAAAAAGATTTCTTAGACGCCGTGAACAAAGTCATCAAAGGCTTCAAAAAGTTTAGCAGTACGGCGAAATACATGCAGTATCAATAAAAAATTCACACATAAACGAACGAAACAAGAGAAGAGAGCGAGAGAGCGAGCGAGAGAGATACGTCGCTTTGGGCCGTAGCGTAAAGTAACACGCACGCACACGCACTATGTAGTACTTTTGTAGCAATTTAATAAAAAGGCGGTGTATAAATTTATATACGCGCACGTACTGTACACACAAGTAAACTTATTGAAACGCTCACAGGAAAGAGAGAGAAAAGAGAGAGGGGAGAGAAAAAGGAAAAAAAACTGCCTCCTCCCACAAAACTCGTCGCACCACAGAAAATTTGAAACGGGGAGATCTGCCTCTTTTGATCATCTCAAAAAAGTCGTAAACGTGCTTTTTCCCCTCTCAGAGCGTATCTTCTCCTTTCAAATACGACTGAATATATCTTTTTTCCAATCTCGTCATACACACACACGCGCGCGTTTACTCTCGCAAGAATCACCCACACCGCGCGCACTTAAACAGTCACGCACAAAGACAACATCTCTGTTCTCTTCGCACACGCAAAACACACCACAAAGTAAAAAAGATGTCCTTCTCTACCACTTTCACCGGCGCGAAAATCGCCCAAAAATCAATCCTCCAAAAGCAATCGGTTGACAAACAAATCTCCGCGAGACGCACGAAAGCGTCCTCGCCGTCCACGCAGAAGAAGGCCCAAATCGCCTCCTTCGGTTCGTTGGCGCCGCCGGATTTGTACCCGGAATTTGGTACCTACCCGGGCGGGGGTAACTCCTTGATTATCCCGTACACGGATGAGAAAAACGCGGAGAGAGAGTTGATCCACGGTCGATGGGCGCAGTTGGGCGTCACCGGCGCCTGGGCCGCCGAGAACGGCACCGGCATTCCGTGGTTTACTGCGGGTACCTTGTGCACTCCGGATGACTGCACGGCCGTCGCGGACAAGTTTCCGGGCGCCGTGGCACCGTTGGCGCCGGAAGGCTCTGGCTACCCGAACTTTTGGGCAGTTTTGGCCATCGAAGTCTTCTTGGTCGGCAACGCCGAGGCGTACAGAACGGGTATCTTTGAAAACCCGTTCCCAGAGTTGGAATTGTCCGTCTCCCCGGGCGGTAGATTCGACCCGTTGGGTTTTGCGGAAGCCGGTGACTTAGAGGAGTTGAAAATCAAGGAGTTGAAGCACTGCAGATTGTCCATGTTCGCGTGGTTGGGCTGCATCTTCCAAGCTTTGGCCACCCAAGAAGGTCCGATCGCCAACTGGCAAGCGCACGTCGCTGATCCGGTGCACGCGAACGTCTTGACCAACGCGGCCAAGGGTTTCAGCTTCTATTAAGTCTTTAATAAAGGCTATACATTTATATACAATTTTTAATTACCAAAACTTTCTACATTCAAAATTTTAGATCTCGTACCTCTCACTTCTTTTTCTTCTTCTTCTTCTTCGTCGTCTTCTACAGCTCGTCGTTCTTGTTCGCACCACCGCCACCAGTGTATTTCTTACTACTCTTGTTGACATTATTGTCGCTATTATTGTTTTCCATGCGCAAATTTCTTCGTTTCTCTACCACAGATGGAGCTAAAATTGCACCAAACATGCTCGGCGTTCTTTTACGTTTCTCTTCGTAGACTTGCTCCAGACCGTCGAAATCTTTAAACAGTTTCGATAATGTTACGTTCGCAGCATCGTAGTTTCCTACTTTTTGTAACAACAAGCCGTTTCTCCATCGAGGCTGCCAATCGTTCGTTCCGTCCGTTATCTCAATCGCTCTTAAATACATTTGCCCAGCTTCGGGGAATTTCCCGTTTGATTCAAAGTAAATCCCAAGCATGAGAGCCGGCATTGCCGCACGTTGAAACTTGGTCAATTTCGCGGTGAGCGTGTCCACAATCTCTCTCGTAACGTCTCTCTCGTTGAACATGTCGTGTGCGGATAATATGAGTTCGACTGGATAAGTTATTGGGTTTAACATGCGCACGCTGGCGAGAGCGAACAACTCGTTTTTACCGTCAATCATAGATTGGAGCATGGAGCCTTTGCGCAAGCGATACTTAAACAACGGTTCGCGAATGTTTACTGGCTTTAAACCGACGTACTTTTCAGCCTCGAGCCAAAAGGCCCAATCTTCATAGCCGAACAACGTCGTTCGCGGGTATCCACCGGGTGTATTATCCCATAAAGACTTCAAAATGACCGCCGAACAGTGGAAGGCGTTGAAGTAGCGCAGATCTTGCGGATCGTATTTTGGTAAATTCCAACTGTACTCCCAGTCGCCAAAGCCTACGAGATCCGCCACGGCTAAGTTGTAATCGTTGTTCGGATCTTCGAGCAAGTCGATGGCTTTTTCAATAAACGTTTCGTCGATCAAATCGTCCGCATCGAGTGGTAAAACGTACTTACCGATTGCACGATCGAAACCAAAGTTCCGCGCGTCTCCTAAACCGCCGTTTTGTTTCTCGTGGACTTGGATTTGGAACAACCGTCCGCCTTTTTGGTTGAACCGATCGACAAGCTGCCTCGCAACTTCGGAAGACCCATCTTTACTTCCATCGTCGATAAGTAACACTTCGATATTTTTATACGTTTGCGAATAGACGCTCGATAAAGTTTCCTCTAAAGTCTCCTTCGCCCCGTTGTAAAACGGAACGACGACGGAGACAAACGGTAAAGCGCCAATCGCACTGTCTTCGATGAATTCTGAAACGATTTCTCTTCTCTCTCGATCCGTCTTCTCGACAAATTCAGCGTACTCGCGTTTCGGACGGATCTGACGTACTTCTTTGCGTTTTTCCGTACACGATCCGGCACCGATGCGAGAGGCTTTCAAGCTATCGAAAACTTGGCACAACTCTGGTTGTTCGGTGATGTCGACTAAAACAGTTCTCGTGGACCACGGTATATCTTCGTCGTTGACATCCGTTCCGTCTTCGATGATTTTCGCTTCAAACACGATCGTCGCGCATTCCATATCCAAATCATCGGTTTCCCATTCTAACTCCAATGGCGCCATTTCAACAAAGACGCTTCGAGCGAGAGCGTTTAAATTTTTAATATCTTTGGGATCTAACGACGGATCAATCGTGTACGATGTATCGATGACAACGTTCTCACCGTCCTCGTATTTGTCGAATTTGTCATAACGCAGAGATAATTGGATTAAGTCGCTCGGATAGACAGATATAACGCGGAAAACGAGCTTGGCGTTTTTACCACCTTCTTCATAATCGACGTTGAGATCAATTTTCTCTCTCGGTATATCTTTTCTGGCATCATCGCTATCGTCGTGCGAAGAGTAACTACTCTTTGACACGCACGGAATTCGACTCGGTGGCGCGTCGTTTACGTATCTCTTTGGCATACGACTCCCACGTCCTAAATATGCCACGTTTCCTCGTCCGCTTGAGTCGTGCAGAAACACTTCCTTGTTGCCTTCCCCATGCATCGTCGTCGTTTCCTCGTCAAACGTCCAAAACGCGACGCAATCTTTAACCATCCAAATCAAAGTTGGATCGTCTAATTTGTTCATATTCGACGCTTCATCAAAAGACGAGGACATTCCGACCACCATCAAGCGTCTCACCTCCGCTGGAGTCAACGCTCGATTCCATATGCTCACGTCATCCAACCTCCCGTCGAATGGATCCCACTCCGCGCCGCCAATCGTCACATGTCCATCGAAATCCAGACCGCTTTCCTCTAAGGGTACCTGTGGACCTGCCGCTCCGTCCACGAACACCGTGATCGCCCTCCCGTCGTACGTCCCGCAGACAAAATGCCACCTGTTTAAGAACAAAACCTTCCCTGCGCTGAAATCTTTATTCTCCTTGCCGATGCCGAACCTCGCAACGCCTTGTGTGTCCGTGTACAAATTCCATCCCCAGTTAATCCACTCGTGACTGACGATTCGATTAAAGCTTTTATGCCTATTCACAAAAACCCACGCGCAGGCGGATATCGTTCGAGACGGTAAACCGCGCACGTCCCTGGCGATGATGTAATCGTCCACGCCATCAAACGCGTAATACGCGCCGGACGGGCCGATACTTTCTCGGCGCAGACTCTCTAATACTACTATCGATGAAGATCTTTCTTCATCGCTTTGTTGTTGTTGATCGCTAGTGTTTCGGTTTACCGTTGTCGTCGAAATAGCTTTCGCTTCGTTCGAAAGAACGACGACGATGATGCACAAGACCAAAATCAACAGACGCGGCGCCGGGCGGCGGCGAAAGCGGCGGTGAAAGCAATCCATCGCGAAAATTTTCTTCTCTCTTAAACTCCTCTCCACTTTCTCTCTCTCTCTCTTTTCTTTTCAATACTTTGGCGGCGGCATCATCGATTGCGGTTGCTGTTGACCCATCAACATCGGTGGCGGCATCAAAGTCGTAGGCGGCATCATTTGCCCACCACCACCACCACCCACACCACCACCACCCATCATCATCCCGGGCATCGCCATCGCATTCGGCGGCATCATAGTCGTAGGCGTCGTCATCGTCGCGTTCGGGTTGGTGTTGAAGTCGGTAAACTGTAAGTAGTAATTCCTCACGTTCGCTTTGTGTTTAAATCCGGAAATGTGTTGTCTTCGAACGGTCGGGGAATCGTGCGTGAGGTACGCGTCGCAGTATTCGCAGTAATATCGCGGCATATCCGTCGTAGATATTCTCTTTTGTTCTCTCTCTCTCTCTCGTTCTTCTTCTTCTTCTTCTTCTTCGTGCTGCTTTATTACTCTTTTACTTATGCGGGTTGTGTTTGGATGGAATATTTGTTGTGAAGAAAGAGATAAAGCGTCTTTTGGGCAGCTTTTTTCTTTTCTTGGTTGGATTGATTTTTGCGATTTTTTCGCCTTTTTGGCAATCGACCCACTTTGCAAAAAACTCTTCTCCTTCTTCTTCAGAATTTACGAGAGGAAGCATTTTCCACATTTACACTCCACAACACACCTTATTGGGTGGACGAGAGAGAGAGGAGAGGACTTCAGAGAGCACGCGACGGGAAAAGTGAAACGAGGGTTTGCGTGTCCTCCGTCGTGCGTTCGAAAGAGAGAGAGAGAGAGAGAAGCTGTACTGCCGCATACTACTACTAGTAGAGATAGAAAATGGGAAAAAACGTGGAACCTCGCTTGTGGATCAACGTGAAAAAAACGAAACGAGGGAAAGTGATACCGTGCATGGAGGAAACGACGGCGCTGATGACGGCGCTGAAGAAAAACAACTTCGACATGAGCAAGTGCATGCGGGAGTCAGATTTGTTGGATAAGTGCACGAGCACGCACGCGAAAACGCCAAAGGTGAAGAATACGATTAACTTTCACTTGCAAAGGCTGGCGAGGATGGCGAAAGTTGCGAGATGAAAGATTTTATAGAGAGAGAGAGAGAGAGATACTAGAGAAATAGAGATAGCGAGACATTAGAAACAAGACGTGTACAACATGCGATATAGGAAACTACTAACTCTTAAGTTTATTATTATTGACAACAGCTTTTGATATAGATTCGATTACGTTTTGGTGGTTCTTTTTATGCTCCTTTTTTCTTTTCTCTCTTCATGTTTTTGTATGTTTATTCGCGCGCAAAAAATTAGTTCTTGAACTCACTGCCGTCGATGGCGTTTTGGAGTCTCGGGTTGGCCCACATTTCAACCTTCTTCGGGATGTTCTCTTCCGGGATGGTCGCGTATTTAGCTAATATTTCGCGGAATCGAGCACCGTCCATAGTTTCTACCTCCAAAAGCTCCTCAACGATTTCGTCCAACGCTTCTCTGTTATCCGAGATGTGCTTGAGCGCCATGACGTACGCCTCGTCCGCGATTCTCTTCACCGCGACGTCGATGTCGTTCTGTAATTTTTCAGACATTGAGTTCTTAGCCATCATTCTCATGATCATGTCGCCAGATTGTTGGTCTTGGACCGCCCACGGTCCGACATCGGACATGCCAAACGCGGTGACCATTTGTTTCGCCATCGAGGAGACTTGTTGCAAGTCACCGCCGGCGCCCGTGGTGACTTCAGCTTCGCCAAAGACAATCTCTTCCGCGGCTCTGCCTCCCAACGCACCGACAACTCTCGCGAAGATTTGTTGTTTGGAAATTAAACTCGGGTCTTCGCCCGGGATGAACCAGGTCAAACCCTTGGCTTGGCCTCTCGGGACGATGGTGACTTTTTGAACCGGGTCGTGACCGGCTTGCAAGGTACCGCAGATGGCGTGGCCAACTTCGTGGTACGCGACCAAAGTCTTCGCTTTACCGTCCGTTAATCGAGTACCTTCCATACCGGCGACGATTCTATCGACGGAGTCATCGATTTCGAGTAAAGTGATGGAGTCCTTGTTTCTTCGACCAGTCAAGATGGCCGCTTCGTTCAACAAGTTGGACAAATCCGCACCAGAGAAGCCCGGGGTTCTCTTGGCGATGGTTTCGATGTCAACTTCACCTTCGAATCTCTTGTTTTTCGCGTGCACTTTCAAGATTTCAATTCTGCCCTTCAAGTCGGGGTTGTCCACAGCGACTTGTCTGTCGAAACGTCCCGGACGCAACAACGCCGGATCAAGAATGTCCGCTCTGTTCGTCGCCGCAACGACAATGACGCCAGTGTTACCTTCGAAACCATCCATTTCCGTCAACAGCTGGTTCAACGTTTGCTCTCTTTCGTCATTACCGCCACCAACGCCGGTACCTCTGGATCGACCGACGGCATCGATTTCATCGACGAAAACGATGCACGGCGCGTTCTCCTTCGCCTTCTTGAACAAATCTCTCACTCTGGACGCACCAACACCGACGAACATTTCAACAAACTCGGAACCGGAGATGGAAAAGAATGGAACACCGGCTTCACCGGCGATCGCTTTGGCGAGCAAAGTCTTACCGGTACCCGGCGGACCGACCAGCAAAACGCCCTTCGGGATCTTCGCGCCGACGGCGGTGAATCGTTCCGGTTTCTTCAAAAACTCGACAACCTCCATGAAATCTTGCTTGGCTTCGTCGACACCGGCAACGTCATCGAACGTGACGCCCGTGTTCGGCTCCATTTGAAACTTGGCTTTGGATTTACCAAACGCCATCGGGTTGTTGCCGCCCATGCCTCCCGGCATGCCCGGTCCGCCGCCGGCGCCACCGGATCGTCTGGTGAGCAGAAACAAACCGCCAACGAGCAACAAAGGAAACGCCAAGTTACCCAACAAGTTCAAGAAGACGCCACCGGTATCTTCGGACTCGCTGTGCGCCGCAAAGTCGACATTCTTTTCTCTGAATTTTTGCAAAAGCTCGCCGGAGGTGCCTGGCAATTGCACTCTGACTCTTTGCACTCTGTTGCCCAATTCCGGCGAAACCGCTTCCACGATCGCGATCGTACCGTTGGCGTACAAATCAACCTTCTTGACTCGGCCCATGTCCAAGTATTCCAAAAATCGAGAGTAGGACATTCTCGACGACGCGACGCCTTGGTCGTCCGCAGCGTTGGCTTGGCCATTGGCACCCAAAGCGGCAAACGCGGCGGAGACGCCGAGCGCGTTCTTGAGCACGTCTCTGCGAGAGTTGGAGACCTCTTCGGAAGCCTGTGGTATAGCAGAGCGAAAGAAGTAGAAACAGAGAGGTCAGCGATGCGAAAAAATACCTCCGAAAGCGAGAAGAGAGGGAGGGAAGAAATTCTCGACGGGATGACGACACACATCTATCCAATGTGGACGTCATCGCCTTCGCGCGTAATCATTTCCATTCGCGCGCCCGTGCGGACCAACGCGACCACAGAAATCCACATTTGCTCCGCGCAAATCGCGACGAAGAAACGCACGAACACATTTCTTCCCAAAAATCAATACTACGAAACCAAAAAGAACATCTGCGCGCGCGCGTACCTCTTCTCTTTTCGCCGCTCTGACAATTGAAGATCGACGACTTTTAAAACTCGTCGATTTCTTCTGTGCGGGCAACTGCGCGATGCGCGCCACGGACGATAACGCGGAGGAGGAACTCATTTATGTAGTTCTTAAGTTTCTTAGTTTACTTTATGCGATAGATTTATGCGATAGGAATGTCGCGTAAATGTATATACTGCGTGTCTTGTGTAAACAACGAGCGCTAGTTTTGTGAAGACTGTACGTAACTACTTGCGTGTCTGACGTGTGCAGAAATTGGTGGCTCTCGATGCTTCAAAGACCAAAAAAACGGATGATTTTTTGGGGGCGGAAACAACAACCAAAACGCATCAAAACAACGACACAGAAACGACTTTGACGACTCTCGAGAGAAGAATGGCCTCGAGCGAAGAAGAAGAGCGTTTGCACGAGTACCCAAATCACCAGAGGAGTTCAAAGAGAACGACGACGACGGGTGGTGGTTCTTCTTCTCAAACGACGACGACGAAAGCGAACGGGAAAACGCTGATTGCGTTCGTCTTTGGGTTCCTGC
>JGI20155J14468_10001868_pt1 | contig 16045 bp, 10 predicted proteins | sample COG_05_FD_14468 | JGI IMG/M metagenome (IMG submission 14468) | reverse complement strand
AGTATAGAGTTATGTGATTTCTTATTAGTCATTAGGGCATACTTTAATTTTAAATGATCCTCAGAATAGTTTTTTTTTAATCCTGAAATTTTATGGCTGAATCCAGATTTAAGTATCTATCTTTATTTGCGTAAAAAAAGCACAATAATAGGATTTTATATTTTTGATGAATATATGTGAGGAACGTTGACAAATAAACCTTACGCATCAGTAACATCTTTTCTGTCATTCAAAGTACGCCCAATATGAAAAAAATATTAAAATATCTTTTTTATAGCTTCGTTGGGGCTTTTTTAAGCATCACTTTGTTCATTGGAGTGTTCATTTATAAGGCTAAAAAAGGGATTAACTTTTACGATACTGATCCCATCGAATTACCCTTGAATTTAGGTGAAAAATCAATTTTGGTTTTTTCAAAAGCCAATGGTTTTAGGCATTCTGCAGCGATCGAAGCTTCCCTGCCTATTTATGAGCAAATGGGTCATGAAAATGGCTGGAAGGTTTTTGCGACAGAAGATGCTGGCGTATTTAATGAGCTTCAATTGGCGCATTTTCAAGTCGTAATCTGGAACAATACGAGTGGAAAAGTATTAACGGATGACCAGCGGACTATTTTTAAAAAATGGATCGAGGACGGTGGGGGATTTATAGGTGTTCATGCAGCAGGAGATGATTCTCATCAATGGGCATGGTATGAGGATGAGGTACTGCAGGCTCATTTCTCGCATCACAATATAGGTCAAGATTTAGACACAGCGACGTTGTATTTAGACACGGAGGCTGCGAAACATAGGTTATCTGAAGGTTTGCTGGACACTTTTGATTTGGCTGATGAATGGTATTGTTTTTATGACAACCCGAGAGCTCAAACGAGTTCGGTACTGTATGCTGTAGATGAAGCTACTTATGATTTAAGTGGGAATATCAGTTTTTTAGTAAAGGATAAAAACTGGGGTATGGGGCAAGATCATCCGATAGTATGGTACCACGAGCAAAAAGAGGGTAAAGTATTTTATACTGCACTGGGGCATTCACCGACCACATTTAGGCATCAAAATTTCCAGCAGTTACTCACCAATGCGATCCGATGGACTGGAAATTTTTAATTAACCTTTATCGACTTCAATAAAGATTAATCTTTTCTGAAATTGGTAAGATAAGCGTGTAATTACACTCCTTTTGATGATTTTATTCTTCTTTCTAAAGTTCCCAATTTTTGAGGTGATGTGTTTTGGGTGCGGATGCCTTTAATCGACTTTTTATTTTGTCTAAATAGAGGGTATTGTAGCGAAGTCGAGTGAGGTAATTCGGGTTTTCTTGATCTCCGTTCCAGCAGTGTTCTTGGTTGTTGCCATAAGCCACTTCACCACCGTAATAGGGCCCAGTAGTACTTTCTAAGAATTCTTCGGTCAGTACCACCGCATTATTGAGATAGTAGTTGTCCATATCACCACAATAGATATGGACTTTTCCCTCTAGGTCATGACCCATTAGATCCCAATCTCTTTCCATAATATAACGCAAATCATAATTTTCTTTCCAATAATTAGCTACTTCCCGGTCAATTTCACCAGTGAGCTTGTTCCAAATGGGCTTTGGGTAACCATCATCTCCAACAGGTGAATAGACGGCTTGCCAGATGTCCCACTGGTCACCGGAACGACTTTTGTTACCCAGAATATACTCACGACGGTTCATGTCCTTTAAATAGGCTTGCAGGTGTCCTTTACCATCACGCTTACCTGGCCTTAAGGTTTGTTTGAATGCACCTTCTGTATAGTAGGCGTTGTCATCGTTGTATATATCTACCACAGTGTAGGCCCTAAAGTCAATGGGATCAGGGCAGGCTGCAAAACATCCGTTATATTCTTTAGGATAAAATACTTGGACTGCTAAGGCTTCCCAACCACCTGTAGAACCCCCATAAAGGAAACGTCCCCAACCTGCTCCTACGCCGTTAAATAGTTCTTCGATATGAGGTATAAGCTCATAAGTAATGGCATCGCCGTAAGGTCCTAGGTTGGCCGAGTTTACTGCGTATGAATCGTCATAGTAGGGGTTTTGATGCTGTATTTCAAGGACCAAAAAACGAGGAAAATCCTCTGATATCCATTCCTGATAGAAGTCATAAGCCTCTTTTTCTTGAATGTATTGATAACCGGTAATACCAAATCGACTGCTATAGACGGTATCTTGTTTTGGGGAGGCGGGTGGTTCGGTTCTAAATCCACCTATTGTTTTTGGGAAGTGTCCATGAAAAACCATTAATGGGTAGCGGTCTGTGTTATTCTTCGAAAAACCTTTGGGTACCAATACATTGGCTTGTACGTACATGGGTCTACCCCAAAATTCAGTGAGTAGCTCACTCTTAATTTTAATATGTTTGATATATTTAGAATCCTGCACGGCCGCTATTGAAGGAATTTCCTTGGTTAGGGCTATTTTAATGGGGCTGTCTTTTTTACCAATAGTGACTTTAATGGGTTTACTATAAATGTTTTTTGGGCTAATATTCCAATGTTGCCCCTCGCCTTGGTCCATGGGTAACTGTACCGTATGACCATTTACCAATTGAAAGGTTTCATATTTATGTAGAAGTGCTTGAACAAAATAGTCACCTGCTTCTAGGTCTGCTAGAGTTTCTATGGGATAGGCGAGGGTCTGCTTGCTGAAAGATATGGATGTGTTGGGGACCCATTGCTGAACATCTTTACCTATTATAATTCCTGTTTGATCTGTATCATTGATTTGAAACCGAGGTTCGGTAATGGTATCCTTGGTAATCATAATCAGGAGCCTTCCGTCAAAACCTTCCGTACCTAGAGCGGGATCATAGGTAACCTCGATCATGATTTCATTGTTTTGAGAACATGATCCTAACGATACGGTTAGTAATGTTATTATTATTAATTTAAAGAGGGAGTTATTACTTTCCATAATTCAAAAAAAGTTAGTATTTAAAGCTTCATTAACTTGATTAAAGATAGGTAATTTAATTTTTGTAATATGGCAAGGCTAAAAAAAGTACAGGAATGAGCAATTCATAAAAAGCATTAGATCAGAAATTTCAGAAAGGTTTTTCTTTTTCAGCCATATTATGTTTCCACTGCAAGTTGATAAATGGAGTATAAAAACTGAATATATATTGCATTGACATAATTATTCAGTGTAATGAATAAATTCTATTCTTTTATAATGAGATGGAAGAGATTAAATGCCAAATTTGTATTTTAAAGATGTTTAAATTTTATTTTCTGTTCTTCATTTATTGAATTTGAATTCGTTAATTTTGTGGTCTAATTTAAAAAGTTATGATCAAAAAAGCGCAGGCCATCTGGCATGGAAACGGACTCGAGGGACATGGTATGATGTCAACAGAGAGTGATTTATTAAATGATGTTAAGTTTACATCAAAATCAAGATTTGAAGGCGCCCCAGGTGGAAGCCCTGAGGAATTGATTGCTGCTGCTCATGCAGCTTGTTTTTCTATGAAGTTAAGTTTCAACTTATCAGAGCAGGATTTTCCCCCAGCTAAACTAGACGTTCAATGCGCCATAAAAATGGAAGATTTTGTAATCAACGAGTCTCGATTAGTAGTCAAAGCTGAGGTGCCTGGAATTGATCAAGAAACCTTTAATGATTTGGTAGAAGATGCACGTTTAAATTGTCCAATTTCAAAATTACTTGACGTCTCGATTGTAGTAGAGGCTTCTTTGTCCTAATCTATTCTAATCTTTATTGGCTGAACTGACAAGAAAAGGGTATTAATGGAGTAAAGCGGGTTTATGATCATTGGATCGACTAATTTTTTTGAGTGTTTTCAGTAAGTCTTATGAGCTGCTTTGCCTTGTTAGTATATGGGTAGCCTTATGGTCTGATCCAAAGTTTAAGACTTTAAGAGACCAATGATATGAAGGCTTTGGTTTATACTTTCAAGAAGATTTTCATCTTGTAAAGGGCATTTAAAAATCCCCATTTTACTCCCAAATACAATACAGACATAGCGACAATACCGAAAGGGTTTCCAATCCATTCTCCTATCCATCCAAATAATCCTTGGGTGGTATATTCCCAGTCAATAAAAGTTCCAGATATGTAGATGAGGATAGAATTTACGCCTATGACCTTGAAGAAATAGGCCCATTTTCGATAACCTTTCACATCAATAATGTAGTAGAATAGGGTGAAGAGCAAGATGCTGATACCACCTGTGAGCATCACAAATGAACTACTCCATAGATTTTTATTTATGGGGAAATCAAGGTTCCAAATAAGACTAATCAAAATGAAAATGATGCCAATAATGGCCATTCGAACACATTTTTTTGTGCCATTTGACGCATTGTTTTTTATGTAATTTCCTACTAAAATACCCAAAAGACCGGTACTAATGGCGGGTAGGGAAGAAGCTAATCCCTCGGGGTCATGATTGCCTAAATATAATTTACCGGGCATGATGAGGCGATCGAGATAGGAGGCGAAGTTTCCTGCTTGCGTGAGGTCACCTGTCGGGAAACCTGGGGCTGATGTGAATTTCAGGATCAAATAATAACCCATCAATAGTCCTGCAAACCAGAGGTAGTTCATCCATTCTTTTTTACTGTAAATAAAGATGAAATTAGCAAACATATAAGCGATGCCAATTCTGCCGAGTACGCTACCGAATCTGATTTCTGAAATGGGCATGATATGAATGCCTTGGTTGATGACTAGACCTAATAAAATGAGGATGATGGTTCTTTTGATAATCCGTAAAGTCATTTGACTTTTAGATTTCCCTAATTCTAGTTCTTTTACCACCGAGTATGGTGAAGCCAGCCCTGCTATGAAAAGAAATAATGGAAATATGAGATCATAAAAAGCAAATCCATGCCAATCAGGATGGATCATTTGATCAGCTAAGGTTTCCCAGATGGGATTATGATTTACTTGATGGAATGAATGAACAATTGCCTCCGCACCCATGATCCAAAACATATCAAACCCACGTAAGGCATCTAAGGAATAGAGACGGTTCGATATAGGTGTTGGTGAATCAGGTGACATAATTATTTTTATTTTCATTAACAATATATATATATTTTGCCAGTAAAAACATATAATTACGGGTAATTTCTTGACGTTTAACTAAAAGACAGTTGCTTCATGATAAAACCATCGATTAGGAGTTGCTCTATTCTGCCTTAAAAAAGGAGTTTGCGATAACGACGGGTTTTAATCTCTTTTCTAATTCTTTCAAGGATTTTTCATATTTTTTGTTAAAAAAAAATATTTGCCTTTTTTTCAATTCCTAATTATCTAAACAATTAGCATATTGCAGCTTAGTTATTATGATTAAGGATAAAATGTCAAAAAAATTAGCAGTAGGGATTGATATCGGCGGCACCCTGACCAAGGTGGGCTTCGTCGATACAGAAGGTGAATTGTATGCTCATTTAGATTTCCCAACTCAGGGATATCCTGACGTAGATGATTATATGTCAGTTTTGGCATCAAAAATTCAATATTTAGAAAAACAGCTTTATTTTGATTTTGAGATGATGGGTCTAGGTATTGGTGCTCCTAATGCGAATTATTACCGTGGGACCATTGAGCATGCTGCTAATTTAGAATGGAAAGGAATCATTCCATTTGTGAGTAAAGTGAAGGCTCATTTTAATGTGCCTATATATATGACCAATGATGCCAATGCAGCAGCTATTGGTGAGGTGGTCTATGGGGATGCTAAAAAGATGCGTGATTTTATAGTCATCACATTAGGTACAGGTCTGGGATCAGGAATTTATGCCAACGGGGCATTGATTTATGGTCATGATGCCATGGCTGGAGAATTAGGCCACATTTCTATTGATAAAGAAGGTAGGTTAGACGGTTTGGGCGTTAAAGGAGGACTCGAAGCTTACGTTTCTTCAACAGGATTAAAACGAACCATATTTGAACTGCTTTCAGATTCCATTTCTAATAGTGAGCTTAGAAATTATTCTTTTAATAACTTACATGGTGAGGATATCACTAGAGCAGCAGAGCATGGCGATGAAATCGCCTGTGCTGCTTTTGAAATGACAGGTAAAATTTTAGGAGAGCAATTGGCCAATTTCGTAGCATTTTCGCATCCTGAGGCTATTTTTTTGTTGGGAGGTTTGGCTAAATCTGGGAAATGGATTTTCGAACCCACCCAGCGACATCTTGAAGCCAATCTTTTGCCTTATTACAAAGGGAAAGTAAAGCTATTGCCCTCTGGAATGATAGATAAAAATGCGGCGATTTTGGGAGCGGCTGCTTTGGTTTGGAATCAGCAGAAGCCTTAACTTTTTGATAATGGACATCTTTAAATTATTTTTTGAATGCAGATAAGATTTTTGATATATTTAGGAATTCTAATGTTGGTTTTGGAGACAATAAATGCTCAAGAGCAGCCTGCCGCCCAGGAAGAGCTTGTCACTTTAGTCCCCTTACCAGAACATTCAAAAGTGCTTTTTATCACTCTGGCATATCTTGAAAAATACCATTATCGAAAATTAAAGTTAAATGATTCACTGTCTGCCGTGGTTTTTGCTAATTATATTGAGGGTTTAGATCCCTCAAAAGTTTTTTTCTTAAAGTCAGACCTTGATTATTTTGAAAAGTACAAGCTGCAACTAGATGATGAATTATTAGCAGAAAAATTAGATTTTGGATTTCAAATATTTAATCTGTACCAAACGCGGGTGTTAGATCAGTATGCACGTATTCCTGAAATGTTGGAAAAAGGGTTTGATTATGAAAAGCAGGAGTACTATGATTTAGATCTTGATGAGATAGATTGGGCCAGCAGTGCTGAAGAACTCAATGAGCGATGGCGTCTAATTGTAAAAGGTCGGGCTTTAAACTTATTGCTGGCAAAAAAAGAATGGGATGAGGCGAAGAAAATATTATCAGATAGAAATGCGCGACGAATCAAGTCTTTGTATCAAAATAAGAGTGAAGATGTATTCCAAGTTTATTTAAATGCCTTAACCTCTGCCTATGACCCCCATACGAGTTATTTTTCACCGATTACCTCAGATAACTTTCAAATCAATATGAGTTTGTCCTTGGAAGGTATTGGTGCGGTATTAGGACAGCAGCTAGATTACACACAAATTGTTTCAGTTGTGCCTGGCGGTCCTGCGTTTAAGAGCAAGCGAATTTTCGAAAAAGACAAAGTCATAGCCGTTGCTCAGGGAGACGACGGTGAATTTATTGATGTAGTGGGTTGGAGATTAGATGAAGTGGTTCAAAAGATCAGAGGTCCCAAGGGAACAGTAGTTAGGCTTCAGACCTTGAGTAAGGGTGATTTGGCGGCATTACCTGATACGATCCGCATGATCAGGGAAAAGATAAAATTAGAAGATGAATCAGCCAAAGGAGAAATCATTTCCTATTTTGAAGATGATGCGACCTATCAAGTGGGTGTGATTACGTTACCTAGTTTTTATATTGATTTTGAAGAGCGAAGTGCAGGTGTTGAAAATTACAAGAGTACGACCCGAGATGTGAGTATTTTATTAGATAGTCTTAATGAGATAGGGATGGATGCTTTAGTCATTGATTTGAGGTATAATGGAGGAGGGTCATTGGATGAAGCGATAGATTTGACTGGCTTATTTATCCCATCAGGCCCTGTGGTTCAGGTTCGGAATACAGACAACAGCATAGATGTTTTATCAGATGACAACCCCAAGGTTATGTATGAAGGTCCGTTGGCTGTGTTAGAAAACAGATACAGCGCCAGTGCTTCAGAGATATTTGCAGCAGCCATTCAGGATTACAAAAGAGGAGTCGTTTTTGGTGAAAACAGCTTTGGAAAAGGTACGGTTCAAAGCTTACTGCGCTTGGAACGTCCTGTGTTAAATTACCTCAACCGGCTGATCGCAGTCAATCAATTTTCAAAAAATGATGATTTGATAGATCTGAGAGATAAAGTTAAAAACCAAGAAATCAGCCTTGGGCAGCTTAAAATGACCTTGGCAAAATTTTACAGGGCTTCTGGAAGCAGTACGCAGCGCACCGGCGTGAGACCGGATATAGCCTTTCCTTCTTATTTCACATCGGACGAAGTAGGTGAGAGCTCAAGTCCGTCAGCTTTACCGTGGGATGAGATAGGCCCCTCTAATTTTTCATCTAATTATGATGTTTCGTCTGAACTTCTCGATGACCTTTATGATGAATATAGAAAGCATATAGCAGAGGATAAACAACTAATGGATTTGGTTAATGATATTAATAAGCAGAGAGCAGCCAATGAAGATAAGTCGATGTCATTAAATTTATCGATGCGTCAAAAAGAAGCTGAGGCCAATGAGTCATCAAAAAAACTCGATGAAGAAGTTGTCAAAACAGAACTTTTTTTTGCAGAAACAGATAGAGCAAAAATCAGTAAAGATCCCTACCTCAAAGAGTCCATCCGATTAATGGCTGAATGGGTTAAAAGACCGAATTGATTTTTTTCATGATATTTTGAAATAAATTCGTAATTTTAAATGGGAAAGCAAAATAAAGGAAATTCATCTTTGTCTTCTCATTATCAATTTTATTTAAATCATGATTAAACCCTATATTTCACCGGAGACTAAGCTCAATGAGTTGACCCTTAAGTCCGTTATTATTGGGGCGACACTGTCCGTTGTTTTGGGAGCAGCCAATGCTTATTTTGGACTTTTTTCAGGATTGACGGTATCTGCATCGATCCCGGCTGCGGTCATCTCTATGGCTGTTTTAAAGGCATTTAAAAATTCAAATATTCTTGAAAATAATTTGATTCAAACTGCAGCATCAGCCGGAGAGTCCTTAGCTGCAGGGATCATTTTCACCCTACCTGCTTTGGTTATTATGGGTTATTGGGAGTCCTTTAATTATCTAGAAACCACCCTGATTGCGATATGCGGTGGAGTTTTGGGCGTTTTATTTACGATTCCTTTACGAAAGGCGCTCATCGTTAAAGAAAAACTCGCTTTTCCAGAGGGTGTGGCCACGGCAGAAGTCCTCAAGACGGGAGAAAAGGGTGGAGATTCGATAAAATATTTAATTATAGGTAGTCTATTAGGGGGGCTTTACAAGTTTGGTTTTGAGGCGCTAAATCTATGGAGTGACCTCTTTGAAAAGGCTATACTTCTCAAAGAGCGTTATTATCTTTATTTCAGTTTAAACTTGTCACCGGCACTCGTGGCGGTGGGCTACATAGTGGGGTTAAATATTTCTTTTCTAGTCTTTTTAGGAGGGGTCATCAGTTGGTATGTAGGCATTCCCCTATATATCTTACTGAGAGGTGCCCCTGAGGAGCTTTCAGCAGTTCAAATAGGGGGAGAGATATGGAGTTCTCATATTAGATATTTAGGTGTAGGTGCGATGATTGTAGGAGGTTTGTGGGCATTAGTGGGATTAAGATCCGCACTTGAAGCAGCACTTGAAGCAGCACTTGAGGCTTTTAAAAAAGGAAGTAAATCCCTTTCAACGACCTCCAGAACGGAATTAGACACTCCGATGTCATGGGTATTGATTGGTATCGGGGTCATGACTATACCCATCTTTTTCATTTACTTGACCCTTATAAAAGATGTTCCGATCACCCTATTCATGTCCCTGATCATGATCGTTGCAGGGTTTCTATTCTCTGCCGTTGCGGGCTATATGGCGGGACTGGTAGGTTCTTCAAATAACCCTATTTCAGGAGTCACTATAGCAACTATACTGACTACCGCTTTATTATTATTATTATTAATGGGTACCAGTGATCCTGCAAAAGGAGCGGCGGGAGCCATTTTAGTGGGAGCCATCGTTTGTTGTGCTGCAGCCATTGCGGGGGACAATATGCAAGATTTGAAAGCAGGACATATTTTAGGTTCAACGCCAAGAAATCAACAAATCATGCAAATGGTAGGGGTCGTTTCGGGGGCCTTGCTCATCGCACCTATTTTAAATTTATTATTGGCATCCAAGGGAATAGGCCTACCTACGCTGCTACATCCCAATCCACTCTCAGCACCTCAAGCTACCCTAATGATGAGTGTTGCTTCGGGTATATTTGGTGGTAATTTACCTTGGGATATCATCGTTATCGGGGGCTTTATTAGTGTTTTAATCATTTTGGCAGATGAGTATTTAAAACGGAAAAAAAGCAATTTTAAAATGCCCGTTTTAGCGGTAGCGGTTGGTTTATATCTACCCTTTGAACTTGACTCGTCTATATTTATAGGAGGACTGATTGCTTGGCTGCTTGAGAAGGGGTATCAAAAAGCTCAAAATTCCACCTCTGTGGATCAAGCTAAAAACGCAGGTTTATTAATGGCGTCAGGACTCATCACGGGTGAGGCGTTGATCGGTATTTTAATTGCGATATTAACAGCGGTTCAATGGAGTTTTTCCATCAGCGATGATCCATTGGGAGGTAGTTTAATAGGTCTGTTGATTTTAACGGTCATTTTGATTTATTTTTATCAAATGGTATCAAAAATTGCTAAAAAATAGGCTTTTAAAAATTCGCCTGTAAAAGATCACCACTCAACTGAAGTAAACCGAGTTCAGATTTTTTGGCACTGTAACGTGCGTTATTATAGTTGACCTGTGCATTCAGTAAATTAAGCTGGGCTTGTCTGAAAGCTATTGAGGTAATTTGCCCGAGGTTGTATTGTTCTTTGGTACGTTCAAAATTACGTTGGTTGGTTTCCAGATTTTTATTTTGAGCCATCATGATAAATAAAGCCGTTTGATAACTGGTCCATGCATTATTCAAATTGCGATCTAGATTTAATAAAGTTTGATCCATTGAAAGGGATTCATTTTCTAGAGCTATTTTAGTATTTTGTCGGAGCGTATTGGATTTCCCTCCATCCCAGAGATTCCAAGAAAGCGCAGCCCCTATATTTAGACCATTGGATTGTTGAGCAGCAAGAAATCCAACAGGTCCAAAGTCATTATTCTGCCAATTATAACGCGTATTTAGTCCTACGCTCGGAATGATAGCGGCAGATGAGATCTTGATGTTCGTCTCCGCATTCCGTAGATTACTGTTTTGCTCAAGTACTTCCACATTATTTGAATGGGCTTTATCTGATAATACTTCAAAGGCTAGATCTTCATAAAAAGAAAGGGTGGTATCTACTTCAAAATACGTAGTTATGCTTCTTCCTAATAAAAGGTTGAGGTTGTTTTTTTCAGTTTTTAATGATTGGCTGATGTTGAGATAATTGATACTATCATTATTAAAATCTACCTCGGCATTCAAGACATCCAGTTTGGTGCTTTGTCCATACTCAAAACTAAAAATAGCTTTGGTCAATCGTTCTTTAGATATAGCTAAGGATTTATTCTGATTTAATTGATCCTGTGTGAGTCGTGCGATTTCATAGTAAGCGAAGAAAATATTGAATAGCGTATTCTCCATCACTTTTCNTGCTTGCAATGCCGTCAGATTATAATTTTCTTGTAATTTTTGATAGTTATATTTCCTTCCAAANCCATTGAAAAGAGTATAATTTAAGGCCAAACTTGCGTTATNGCNAACCGTTTCAACACCTGAAACACTTACANCTCTGTCATCTTGAAATGTATTTTCGGAACTGGTAGAAGCAAATGTTGAACCGGCACTTCCTNATAAGGAAGGTAGAAAGTCACTGTTCGTTAAAGCTGCATTATTTTCAGCGATTTTTGTTAGATTATTCGCTGCTTTAATTTCGAAATTATTTTCAAGGGCAATTTTCACTGCGAGGTCTTTGGTGAGTAATTCTTGTCCGATTCCTTGAAAATATAGATTCAGATAAATCGCAGCAAAGGATAATATTTTCAATTTATTCATGGTTAATATTTAATTCTTTTACAGCTCTTTCGACAGATTCTTTTTCTGGTTTAATCCCTGTCCACAACCAGAGGGTCCAAACTTTCATCGTATTTCCAAAGGCAAGTAACATGGGTAAAAAGACCAATGTCAATAATGTAGCAACTAAAATGCCATAAGCTATTGAGACCGCCATGGGTATGAGAAATTGTGCTTGTAAACTTTTCTCAAATATAAGAGGCCCAAACCAGCGACAGTAGTGATAGAAGTCAAAAAAATGGGACGAAATCTTGATTTCCCGGCTTCCAATAGTGCATCGTCGAACTTCATGCCTGCCCTTAGGTTGCTATTAAATTTACCAATCAGAACTAAACCGTCATTCACAACAATTCCAATAAGAGCAATGATGCCTAAAAAGGAGGAAATATTAATAGGATAACCATGCAGCCAATGACCCCAGGCAACCCCAATCAGACTGAAAGGAATCATAATCATCAGCAACAGCGGTTGGCTTATCGAACGATAAGTGAAAGCAATTATCGCAAAAATCATAAAAAAGACGATGGGCATGGTCGCCGCAGCGGATGAAGTCGTTTTATTGGCTTCTCGACTTTGACCATCAAATGAAGCGCTGACACTCGGATATTGTGCATTAATGATCGGTAATACTTCTGTTTTGATCTCTTGGATGATTTCCGTAGCACTGGTTTTTGGATTTTTAAGATCTGCATCAATTCTTATTTCTCGATCGCCATCGAGGTGATTGATCGATATCTCACCTCTTTGTATTTGATAATTGGCGACTTCTCTGAGGGGTACGCGTACTCCCAAAGGACTCACTACACGCATTTCTTCGAGACTGGTTAAAGAGGAGCGGGTCTCTTTGTCGTACCGTACCCATACTTTGATCTCGTCTCTTCTTCTTTGAAATCGTTGTGCTTGGTATCCAAAGAATCCCGATCGTACTTGATTTATCAGGGTATTGAGTCGGAAGCCTAAGGCATAGCCATTTTCTGTGAGTTCAAGTTTTATCTCTTTTATGCCTGCGGGATCATTGTCTTCAATATCCTTGAGTAGGTTATTCTCTTTTAAATAGTTCTTGACCAATAATTTGGCTTCTTTCAACTCTTGGGTATTATTACTCAATAAGGATACTGAAATGGGTTTACCACCGAAATAATTTCCAGAACCATAAATTAATGTTTCAGCACCATCTACACTTCCTACTTTTTTATCGATCGCGGATGAGACCAAATAGGCCGGAGCATCACGCGCTTCTCCAGACAGTAAATTGATAGTTAGTGAGGCTACTGATGTCCCAGGACCCACACGGCGGATGATATTCTGAATGACAGCTAAATTCCCAGTTTGTAATTCTGAAAGTGAGTCATTTACCTTCCAGGCCTGATTTTCAATATGAGTAATGATTGAATCCGCGACGGCCTCGTTAGTACCTTGAGGCATTTTTAAACTTATTTGTAGTCGATCACTGGCTATTTGTGGAAAAAAAGAAAATTTGATGATGCCGCCACCCATTGATCCCAATGTCAATACAAGTAGGGCCAAGGTGATCCCAAAGCCTAAAACTTTATTTTTCAAATAAAAGCGCAGCGTAGGAGCATAAATATTATCGCGCATCCATGACATAAATTGATCTGCATAAGCATTGAACCAATAAGTTTTTTGGGCTTTAGTCAACGATTTGGAGTGTGATATATGAGAAGGCAGAATGATCAATGCCTCAATTAAAGAGAGCCCTAGGGTGAGAATAACAATCGTAGCCGTTTCTCCAAAAAACTCCCCAATTCGACCCTCTAAAAAAAAGAAGGATGAGAATGCGACAAGGGTGGTAAGAATGGCAGAGGTGATGGCGGGTAGAACCTCCATCGTACCATCGATGGCTGCTTGCATTCGAGTTTTCCCTTTTTCATAATGGTGATAGATGTTTTCTGAAATCACGATACCGTCATCAACGAGTATGCCAATGACAATGATCATACCGAACAAAGAAACGATGTTGATGGTTACATTAAAAAACCCTGCAAATATGAACATACCTAAAAAGGCAAATGGCAAACCAAAAGCGACCCAAAAAGCCAATCTTGGCTTAAGGAAGAGAGCGAGAAAAATGAGTACAAGAATAATTCCCTGCAAGGCATTTTTCAAGAGCAAATTGATACGTTCGACTACTACCACGGATCGATCACTGATGATGGCCAACTGGAGGTTGTCATTTTTATTATTAAAATCAGTTACATAGGCTTTTACATTTTCTGCTACCTCTATCAAATCTTCAGATATCGTAGCCTTTACATTCAATTGGACGGAGGGCTTGCCATTAAAATAGGCTCTATCTGGGGATTCAGACCATTTGTCAGTGATAACTGCAATATCCTGAAGCCTGATGAGTTTACCATTTTCATTGCTTTTTAAAATAATTTGGTCAAATTCTACCCCATAATATTTTCGGTTACTGACCCGAATAAGGTATTCTTCTTGAGAGGTTTTAATAGAACCCCCAGTAACCAAAATATTAGTGGAGGTTATCGCTGCCGCAATCTCTTGAAAAGTCAGTTGATAGGCTCGCATTTTATCTTCGTTCAAGGCAATTTCTATTTCCTCGTCGGGATACCCTGAAACGTTTATTTGTGAGATTCCCTCAAAGCTTCTCAAGTCATCTTCTACCTTTCTTCCAAATGATTTTAAAGTCATTAGGGGAATATTTTCACCACTTAAGACAATAGAAATGGCATCTGAGGTAAATATTTGCTTAGCAATAATAGGGGGCTCCATGTTCGTAGGAAACGAGGGAATCTTGTTCACTGCATTTTTTACATCAGAAAGCGTAGCATCGATATTATATCCCTTAAGCACCTCTATTAATATATTTGCTGAGTTTTCTTTTGAGGTAGAGGTGAAACGATCGATCCCCACAATTCCTTTGAGGTTGTCTTCTATTTTCAAGATGATGCCTTCCTCCATTTCCTGCGGTGAGGCACCCGGATATATTACATTGATAGAAATATTTCTATTTTCTATTAATGGAAAAAAAGACGACTTTAAATTGCTTACTCCAGCCAAGCCCAACACCGAAAAGGAAATAACGATCAACCAACCTGCTATAGGATAATTGATAAAATATTTAATGATATTTCGCATACTTATTTATTTGGTGCGTTGGAGGGCTACTTTCATACCTTGGTAAGCATTAGGAATGGGTCGATCTACAAAGAGCATACCATCTGTCAGTCCATTAACAACAAGGTTCTTTTCACCCTTGTGAAGTATGTTGATGGGTAGGAGGGTTAAAATACTGTCTTGGACAATAAAAAGTTGGTTCTGATTTACCACAAGTGATCTATTTACTTCAAATGCGTGATCAATTTTTTGAACAGGAATGATGGCCTCGAGATACATGCCTTCCTTTAAAGAAGGTTCTTTTAGTAGGATGAAAGCTTTAACAGTTTGTGTTTCTTGATCAATTTTCCCATTTACTCGAATGACCGTACCTAGATATGGTTGATCTTTCTGGTCAGGTGCATAAACCTGTACTTGCACTCCTATGTTGATGGCTGATATCATGTTTTTCCCGATATCTGCTTGCATTTCATATGCTGAAGGATCAATGAATTCGCCGAGTAGCTGACCCGTCCGAATGACCGTGCCAGCCTCCACCGCGGCTGAGGTTAGGATACCATCGAAGGGAGCTCTAATGAGGTGCTTTTGGTAGATTAATTCTAAATTTCTGGTGTTATAATAAGTGGTATAAATATTTTTCCCTGTGATAAAGAATTTTTCTTGATCAGAGGAAGTTTTTGGTAGATTTTTTAAAGGTTGGCTTAACTCAAATTCGTCTAGGTACTTCCCCCATTTTTCGTATGCTTTGGGGTAATCAAGTCTTAGATCTGGTAAAATGCTGGTGATCAGATTTTGAAGTATACTTTTTTGAGCTTGAAGGTTGGCATAGTAGGCGTCATTGGCCATATCAATCATAATCTCACCTTTTTTAAAAGCGACACCTATTTTAAACTCTTTGGATCGGACCTTCATGATGCCTTGAACTTCGGCATATAAATTGGTTCTTTTTTTAGCGATTAATCTCCCTTGCTCTCGAATGAAAACTGAGATGGTTTTATTTTTAACTGTGCTCACAGAAGCAAAAGGAAGGGCTTCGATTTCTCTAGATTTAAAGCTTTTTTTACTTGAAATAATCTTTTGAGCTCCGAAGATAGATCCGACGAAGATGATTATTCC
>JGI20155J14468_10001866_pt1 | contig 16058 bp, 14 predicted proteins | sample COG_05_FD_14468 | JGI IMG/M metagenome (IMG submission 14468) | reverse complement strand
TTGAAATATTATCTTTCAATAGCTTTCCTAATGGACCGTAGTCATATGAACTTCTTAACCCTCCGTATATTGAGGAAGCATTGAATACAAAACCTCTGTTTTGTGCAATTTTCACAATCTTTTCAAATAATTCTTTATCAGGCTTTTCCATATGTTCTCTTTCTTTTTGAAAACTCCTCTACAGCTTTATTAAGATCTTTTTCGCTAAACTCTGGCCATAACGTTTCAAAAAACATAAGTTCAGTGTAGCTAAGTTGATATAGTAGAAAGTTACTTAATCTTTGTTCACCTGCTGTTCTTATCAATAAGTCTGGGTCCGGCATCTGCGGAATATATAAATAATCTCGAAATTGTTTATTTACATAGTCTATATCCACATTTTGTTTATTTTCATTAATGAAATTTGTAATACCATTATGAATTTCATTGTATGACCCATAGTTGAAAGCAAATACTAAGTTTAATTTAGTGTTTGAAGATGTCATTTCTTCAGTTTCTGACATTAAAAATTTGTTTTCTTCAGGAATTTTTTCATCATTTAAATCTCCTAAAAAATGAAAACGGACACCAAGTTTGTTAAATTCTTCTCTTCTTCTTTTTAGAAGATCTCTGTTGAAGAACATCAAAAATTCTACCTCGTCTGAGCTTCTCATCCAATTTTCAGTTGAAAAAGCGTAGACCGTTAACCACTTTAAATTATTACTCAGTGCCCAGTGAATAGATTTTGAAAGTGACTCTTCACCTGCTGCGTGGCCTGCTGTTCTTTCCAAACCTTTTTTCTCTGCCCACCGCCCATTACCATCCATAATTATTGCTATGTGGTCAAGATTGTTATCTTTTAAATTCATTCCAAACCTTGTGTAATATTTTATTTTCTTTTTCGCGCATTTTGACTTCATCAGAATGCGAATACCCAACTAAATGTAATAGGCCATGAACTAATACTAACTGTAATTCATCTATAAAATCTTTACCATAATGAGCAGCATTCTTTTTTAATACAGGTCTACAAACAAACATATCTCCGAGTGATTCCTCATAGTCTGAATTTAAATTTGTAATTTCATCATAATTTGAAAATAGTGGAAAAGACAACACATCAGTTGAGTAATCTTTATTAAAGTGGTCAGCATTTATTTTTGATATTTCACTATCTGTGACTGAATTTAACGAGAAGTAAAAGTTGTCAGAAATATCAAAAAATGAATTGAATACTCCCACTGCATCTAAAATCTTTGACTTTTCATCCTTATAGAAATATCCATTACAGATGACTTGCAAATTATTCTTCTTCTGATATTTCTGGGTACATCACCCTTTGGTGATATAAGCCCTCTAAACTTTTTTGAAAAGATTGTTTAATCTTGTCAATATCAGAAAAGGTTATTGGAGCATTTTCTAATTGACCATCGGATATTTTTTCAGTAAAGATTTCCTCAATTACACTACGAATTTTTTCTTCATCCGCATCCTCATTCAAAAATCTTGCTCTACAAGCACCCTCTAGTGCGTCTGCAAACATAAGAATTACTGTTTCTTTTGAAGTAGGTTTCTGACCAAGGTGTCTAAATTCGCTTTTTTCAACATTAGGGTTATTCATTTTTTCTTTTTCATAAAAGAATCTCATTATTGAATCTCCATGATGTTCTAAAATTCCTTTATAAACTATTTCAGGAATTTTAAATTTTTTAGCTAGCTTCACACCATCTGTTACGTGTGATCTAATGATTTGAGACGATTCATAAGTTGATAAATTGTCGTGGGGATTAGATGATCCAAATTGATTTTCAATAAACATGGTTGGATTCTCTGTCTTGCCTAAATCATGAAAGTATGCCATCGCTCTAGCTAATTGTGAATTTGCATTAATTACATTTGAAGCTCTATCAGCTAAAGTTCCCACCACAAGTGAGTGATTAAACGTGCCTAAAGCTTTTTCTTCTAGATATCTTAACCCCGGATGGTTTCTGTCTGCAAGTTCTGAAAGTCTAAAATTTGTAGTTATTTTAAATATAGCTTCAATATAGGTAATAAGTGAAAACGCAGCTAAATTGGCGACTAGCCCTCCTATTAAGCCAGTAATTAAAACTTCAAATAAGCTGAAGTCCTCTCTGAGGAAAAAGTAGATACCAAATGCAATTAATGGCTGGGTTAACGAAATATATATAATTCGTTCTCTTAAAAGTCGTCTATCAATTTTTTCAGAAATGAATACAGATGGAAGGATAGAAAGAATACCACCTAGAGCAAAAAGGCCAACATTCCCACCCCCAGCAAGTGCTAGTAGAGCACTGGAAAGTGAAAGTACAAGACTTGCTCTTAAATTTAGTAATGTAGCAGAAACTACTCCGACAAAAGAGATCGGTACACCATATTTTAGGTAATCAAGCTCAAGTGTTTGAGAGAAATATGACGTCCCTCTTAAAAATACTGAAGCTATCAGGATAAGAGTTAGTAACAATAAAAATTCTTTATCGTTATTCCAAACTGAATCATTGAACCTCCAAAATAAGAAATAGATTAACAAAAATATTGAAAAGATAACTGGTATAGCTGCAGTTTGTATTGTCCTTGACTCGCCAGACAAGTAGCCAAAATTGTCAAGGGCTTGATATTGGATTTGATTAACAATAGTTCCCTCTTGAATAATTAGATCATTTTCAAAAAATTTAACTATTACAGGTTCTACAGAATCTGCAATTTTCTGTTTTTGCTCACTCCATAAATCTTCTTCTAGTTTTTGATTTGACACAAGATTTTCAGCAATAATTTCTGAAACAGCAGACCTTAATCTATTTTCTGGAATCAATAGAAACAAATCACTTGTTAAGTCTAAATAGGGTGGATTTGAGACAATACTTTGTCGTACCCCATTTAAATTTTCATTACTAATGCCTTTATTTAATATCTCGTTAGCTTGACTTTTCGCTTCTAATTCGAGCTGTGCAAGATAATTTGTTTTATTTTGGAAATCGTAATTAGAAATTTCTACCAAGACTTCTATAGTTGAAGTTGAAATAGTTGAGAAAAGAAGTAATTCAGTTATATTCTCTATCTGCTGTATTTTTGATAAGTTGATAATTTGCACTTCAGGCTCTGTATCCTCTTCAACTATATCTGTTTCATTTACAATTAATATTTCAGTAGTCCTGGCTTCAATTACACCAAGAAACATATCCTTAATACCTTTTATAACTGAATCATTAATTGACGAATCTATTGAATAAATTGGATTTACTGATTCAATAGCGCTTTCTTTATTTGCCTCTGTTTGCTCCTCATCAATTATTTCTATATAATTTGGAGCTTTAAATGAAATTGGGGCAATATCTCCAACACTAATTTTTATAATTTGATTTTCTGGAAAAATTGTAAAAGAAATAAACCAAACTAAGCCTCCAAAAATTACTATGTAAAGAAGCTTCCTTGCATGAAGTAAATAATTTGAAATCATTTATCCGGAAATATTTCTAGAATTTTAGAAACTATAGGGTTTCTAACAATATCTGTATTTTGAAACTCCATAACTGAAATTTCATCTATCTTAGAAAGTATTTTTCTTGTTTTCATAAGACCAGATTTATCATTGTTGTATAAATCAATCTGAGATTCATCTCCGGTAATAATTATTTTAGAATTTTCACCTAATCTAGTTAAAAACATTTTAATTTGACTGATTGTAGCATTTTGAGCTTCGTCTAAAATTATACACGCATTATTTAGAGTTCTACCTCTCATATAAGCTAATGGAACTATTTCAATATTTCGCTTTTCTATAAGATAAGCCAAATTTTCATTACCAAAGAAATATTCTAAAGAGTCAAATAGTGGGACTAAGTAAGGATCTATTTTTTGCGATAAATCTCCGGGAAGGTAACCAAGCCTCTCTCCTGCTTCTACTGCAGGTCGAGTTAATACTATTTTTTTAATTTTTTGATCTGAATACATTTTAACTGCACTAGCAACTGCTAGAAAAGTTTTTCCAGTTCCAGCAGGGCCAATACCAAAAGTTATTGTTGAATTTTGAATTAAATCCATATATTTAAACTGATTAATATTTTTAACTTTTATTGTCTTATTTTCAATTATTGAAATAGAGCTTATTTTTTTTCCTTCATGGTTTTGGTTTTCTTTCATATTTGAAAGTAGAGCAATGTCAGTTTCTTCAATGTTTTCATTATTATTATGCATTAAAAGCATCTCATCAAATATACGAATAATCTCATTAGCTTCAGTATTATTGCCATCAATGTAAATTGTATTTCCTCTTACATTAATTTTGACATTAGGAAATACTGATTTTATATACTTCAGATTTTTGTCATTAATACCTAAGATATTAACTACTTCAACATTTGATGGAATTTGTTTTTCAAAACTCATTAAATACCCTTAAGCATTGTACCGCCAATTAAATGAAGATGGATATGGAATACGGTTTGCATTGCATCCTTATTTGTGTTCCATAACAATCTATACCCTGATTCATCAATGTTCCTACTTTTGGCAAGATTTTTTGCAACTATTACCATTTTCCCAACTAAAAGCTCATCCTCTTCAGTTAAATCATTCATTGTTGCAACCTTCTTTTTTGGAATAATTAATATGTGCACTGGTGCTACAGGGTTGATATCATTAATTGCAAAAATTTCTTCATCCTCATAGATGATCTCAGATTCAATCTCCTTGTTGAGTATCATCTCAAAAACTGACTTTTCTACCATATTTAATATTACATCATTAAGGATACAGCAACTAAGGCTGCTGTATCAGATCTGAGGGTAAAATTGCTTAATTTGGAGATATGTCTGAAACTATCTAATTCTTTCTGACTCCAGCCACCTTCAGGGCCAATAGCAAAATTCTTGTAACCACTATTAGTTGTTACATTTGCTCCAGAAATATCGAAAGAATGGTTGAATTTATTGAAATCCAGCTTGTTTTCAATTATTACTTCTGGGGCAAAGGCAATTCCAGACTGTTCAATTGCACCCACTATCCATTTATTTATTTTGTTAATGTTTATATTCATTTTTTGAGAATTCTCTGTTGGGCCAATGGTGATACTATTTACACCCAGCTCTGTTAATTTTTCAATTACTAATCTCATTCTTGTTTTATCTTGTAATTTTGAAATAAAGATATTTATTTCACTATCTCTTTCCATCAAATTTGTTTCTGAGACATTAATATATTCATTAAATTTTACTCCAGTAGATACAAGTCCTCTTCCATTTGTAACTTTAATTAATGAATCTTGTTTGATTCTAAGGACATTTTCTAAATGATGAAGCTTGTCCTCTGGTATTGAATATTTATCAACTTCTACTTCGTAATTCCTGTCGAAAATAGTTGGAGTGTGCATTATTGTTTAAGAAATTCTTTAAAGGCATCTTTTGGCACAGCAACCTTACCAATGTTACGCATTTTCTTCTTACCCTCTTTTTGCTTTTCTAAAAGTTTTCTTTTTCTTGTAATGTCTCCTCCATATAATTTTGCTGTTACATCTTTTCTGAGCGCTTTAATTGTCTCTCTAGCAATAATTCTTGAACCAACTGCAGCTTGTATCGGGATGTCAAACTGCTGTCTTGGTATCAACTCAGCTAATTTTTTTACTCTGCTCCTACCAATAAACTCAGCATTTTCTCTTGCGAGAATCGAGCTAAAAGAATCAATTGGAGTACCGTTAACAAGAATATCAAGTTTCACTAAATCTCCAATTTCGAACTCTAAAATTTGATAGTCAAGTGAAGCAAAGCCTTGTGAAATAGACTTTAATGAATCATAGAATCCAGTAACTAGCTCAAGAAGAGGCATTCTGTATTTAAGTTTGACCATAGAGGTACTCAAATAATTCAGATCTATCTGCACACCCCTTTTTTCATTTAGTAAATTCATTATTGAGCCAAGATATTCCTTTGGAAAAAGTAAGTCCAACTCACAAATCCTTTCATGAATAGACTTTATATCTGTATATTCTTCAATTTTTGATGGATTTCTAATTATTATTTCTTCATCATTATTTCTAACTATTTTAAATTCAACAGATGGTGGTGTAACTATTAAAGAAAGATTAAACTCTCTCTCTAATCTTTCTATTACAATTTCCAGATGGAGGAGTCCTAAGAATCCACATCTAAATCCAAATCCAAAAGCAGAAGATGTTTCTGGTTCATAAAAAAAACTTGCATCGTTAAGGACATACTTATCTAGTGAGTCCCTTAATTTTGCATAATCATCAGAGTCCGCAGGATAGATACTTGAAAAAACGGTGGGTTGAGGTTCTTTATATCCTGAAACTACGATTGGTTTTTCATCTTCTTGGTTAACTAAAGTATCCCCTACTCTAATTTGAGATAGTTCTTTCGCTCCTGTAACGATATAGCCTACCTCTCCTGAAGAAAGTGTATCTGAAGGAGAAAGTTTTAAATCGAAATACCCGATTTCTGAAGCTTCAAAATCAAACTTTGAGTTTATTAACTTAAGTTTTGAGTTTGTTTCTATTGTACCTCCGAAAACTCTTACCGATGCTATTACTCCTCTATATGGATCAAAATAAGAATCAAATATTAAAGCATTAGTATTGTCTGCTTTATTTACGGGGGAACTTATTAAATCTGGTATTTTTTTTAATAAATTATCTACACCTAAACCACTTTTTGCAGAAATTTTAAAAATTTCATCTTCTCTTGCTCCAATTAAATTAAATATTTGTTTAGAAACATTGTTGATGTCTACATCAATTGAGTCCACCTTGTTGATGACTGGTATGATGTCGAGTCCAGCTTCTATTGCTGCGTAAGAGTGAGCAAATGTTTGGGCCTGAACACCCTGTGTGCCATCTACTAGTAGTAGAGCTCCATCACAGGCTATTAGTGCTCTAGATACTTCATATGAAAAATCAACATGGCCAGGTGTGTCGATAAGATTAATTTGCAAATCTCCAAAATCTAAACGAATTGGTTGGGATTTAATAGTAATCCCGCGTTCTCTTTCGAGGTCCATAGTGTCTAATATTTGGTCAACATGATCTCCAGGTTTTATTAATCCAGAAGTTTCAATTAACCTGTCAGCCAAAGTGGATTTACCATGATCAACATGGGCTATAATCGAAATATTTCTTATATTTTTATTAGTTAACATCTTTATTAAGTTATTATCTTATATACCAAGAGGTTTTAGATGGCAAATATTAAATCACAAAAGAAAAGAATAAGACAAGATGCTAAGAGAAACTTGCGCAACAAATCAATCAAAACAGAATTGAAATCTTCTTTAAAATCTTTGTATAGTGAAAATGGTGAGTTAATAGCTGAAAACAAAGTCTCAGTATTAAAAAAGCTAGACAAAGCCTTCACTGATGGAATTATTTCAAAAAATTATCGTGATAGAAACAAATCGCGAATTTCAAAACTCTAATAGTTTTTTAATACCAACTACAAATCTTTTTGCATTTTCCTGATTGAATCCTGTTTGATTCATCAGTTTTTCAATTTTATGAATCTGTTCGAAAGACTTTTCAAGATTTTCTTTACTGATACTTTGTAATCTTCTATTTGCAAGTTCGTATTTATAATCCGTTTTTTCATTGAAGAGTTTCGATGTATTAGCCAAATCATTATCAATTAATAGATTCACTCTAGATAATTCTTTATTCAAATAAGCAATAAACTGTCGAAAAAGATTTTCGTTTTCGCAAAATTCAGACATAATATGAAAAGTTAAAAAATCTTTTTTATTAAAAATTATATTAGACAAATCCCAAGGTAAATAATCAACACTGTTGTGGTTAGATCCATGAATCACTTCAATATCAGAAGAAACTTCAGAAAATTTGCTCAAATTGTTTTTTTTAATCTGAAATATGAAATCTGATGAGAAATTGTAATCATTTGAAACCAATTCACTATAAGTTACATATTTATCATAGATAAATTTTGCCTGGTTCTCTGTAAATAAAGATAATGTTGTATTTGAAGTGAAATCTTCATACTTAATAAAATCTACACTATCCGGAAGATTTGAAAAATCTGTAAATTCTCTTTTTGTAGTGATAAGTTTTTCAGTAATTAATAATTTTGTCATCAACCGACAAAGTTTATTATTTTATCTTTTACGAATATTATTTTTTTATATTCGGATGCTGATAGTTGAAATTTTTCAAAACATATTTTTTCAATCTCACTTTGTTCCAATCCTGATACGACTTCAGTTGCATGCTTTTTTTTGCCATTAATTTGTATGACTAATTCATATGTAGGATTTTCTATTTTACTAGAATCTACTTTCGGCCAAGTCAATTCAGTAATATCAGAATTAAAGTTTTTAAAAAATAACTCTGATGATATATGCGGCGCAAATGGATTAACCAGTATACAGGTTGTTTGGATCGTCTTTTTTTTAATTTCATCTGTAATTTCTTTATTGTTTTTTACAAATGTTGATAACTCATTATTCAACTTCATCAAGTCAGAAACTGCAGTATTAAATTCAAACTTTTCAAGATGGTTGGTTATTGATTCTATAGTTTGATTCAAATAAATCTCTAGTTTTTCTTCATCTGAATTTTTAATTTCTCTGGTGGCCAAATCTGAAAAAGTATTCATATTATCCCATAATTTATATAAAAATCTTCTTGTTCCTTCAATCCCTCCATCATTCCATTCAACTCCATCACTAGGCGGTGCCATAAATAATATATATAATCTTAAAGAATCTGCACCATGTGTTTTGAAGTAGCCCTCAGGATCTACAATATTACCTTTTGATTTAGACATTTTTGATCCCTCAAAATTTATCATTCCTTGTGAAAAAAGATTCTGAAATGGTTCGTTAATATCGACCATATTTAAGTCTCTTAATGCCTTAATGAAAAATCTGGAGTAAAGAAGATGTAAGATTGCGTGTTCAACGCCACCAATATATTGATCTACAGGAAGCCAATTATTAACATTTTCAATATCAAATGGTATTTCTGAATTAGAGGCATCCAGATATCTCATAAAATACCACGATGAATCCACAAAAGTGTCCATCGTATCAGTTTCTCTTTTTGCAGGGTTTCCACACATTGGACAATCCGTATTTACAAAACTTTCACTTTTAGATAATGGCGATCCATCAGTATTTAGATAGTCTTCGATTTCTGGAAGCTTTACCGGAAGATTCTCTAGTTTTTCAGGAACTAGTCCACAATCTGTACAATTCACTAGAGGTATAGGGCAACCCCAATATCTTTGCCTGCTAATTAACCAATCTCTTAATCTGTAGGTTGTTTTACCCTCACCACTTTTCATATCCACTAATTTTTCAATTATTTTTGAAGAAGCTTCATCATGAGAATTTAGGCCGTTAAATTCTCCTGAATTTACAAGCTTACCTCTATCAATAAACGCTTCTTTATCAATACCTGAATCTAAAGTGTCTTCAGAAATTACTTGTCTAATTTCGATATTGTATTTCTTTGCAAAATCATAATCTCTCTGGTCATGAGCGGGAACAGCCATTATGGCACCTGTGCCATAATTGACTAATACATAATCTGCAATCCAAAGAGGAATTTTCTCATTAGTTAGTGGATTAATTACAAGTAATCCGGAATCAACACCTGTTTTTTCTTTTGTTATTGACATTCTTTCAAACTCAGACTTTGTTGCAGCAGCTGTAATATATTTTTTTATCTCTTCTTTGTTTTCCGAAATCTCTAAAATCTCTTCCATTAAAGAATGCTCAGGAGAAATAACTGCAAAAGTCATTCCAAATAATGTATCAGGTCGTGTTGTAAAAACTTCAAAACTTATATCGCTATTACTTATATTCAGTTTAAATTGTGCACCTACAGATTTACCAATCCAGTTCTGTTGCATTGCTTTGACATTTTCAGGCCATTCACCAATCTCATCAAGTCCTACTAAAAGCTCTTCGGAGTATTTTGAAATTTTTAAAAACCATTGATTTAGATTTTTCTGAGTTACAACTGAATCACATCTATCGCAATTTCCTTCAATTACCTGCTCGTTGGCAAGCACAGTTTTACAAGATGTGCACCAATTAACAGGTGCATCTTTTTTATAAGCAAGGTTGTTATTGAAAAATTTTATAAATAAGTACTGAGTCCATTTATAGTATTCCTCTGTATGCGCAGCGACTTCACGGTCCCAATCATACAAAGAACCTAATCTAATAATTTGGTTTTTCATATTTTTCATTCTGTTCTCAGTAAATTCTTTAGGGTGGATACCAGTTTTTATTGCAGCATTTTCAGCAGGTAGTCCAAATGAATCCCATCCCATGGGAGATAATACATTATGACCAGTTAGTTTTTTGTATCTTGTGATCACATCACCGATTGTGTAGTTTCGTATATGACCCATGTGTAGGTCACCGGATGGGTAAGGATACATACATAAATTATAAAATTTTGGCTTTGAAGAATTTAAATCACATTTTCCAAGATTTGAGACTTCCCAATTTTTCTGCCATTTTTGTTCAATTTCTAAAAATTTGTAATCACTCATAATTGTAGACCTTTTCTAAAAGTGGAAATATCGAAGCAACACTCGCATTCTTAACCACCTCTTCAATATTAAACAATTTAGATTTTATTTTATTTTTATCATATCTCAAATCATGTATAGCTTCATTTAACGAGTCAAGCATTGTATTGTTATCGGTAAATAAATAGCCATTATCTAAACTCAAGTATTTATTCATTGGAGGTAGGTCTCTAGTTATACATATTTTTGAAAAACTCATTGCTTCCAATAAAACAAGTCCCAAACCTTCAGAAAATGAAGGAAAAATAAATATATCAATTCCATCGAAAAATTCTTTTCTGTTTTCAATATATCCTAGATATTTTATATTTTCTTTTTTGGGTTCCTTTGAAATTGAATTTAAATATTCAAGATATTCTTGATCAGAGTGTCCTCCAATCATTAAAGTTATATTTTCAGTGTCAAGATTATTAAAAACCTCTAATAAATCCTCTATTCCTTTATTTTTATTAATCCTTCCAAGGAATCCTATAGAAATATTTTTTCTTATTGAAAAATTAGAATCTAAATTCTCTTGGTCTACCCAATAAGGAATTACTGTTGGATTTAGATTGCTGTTTAAATTCAAAATCCACTCTCTGACTGAATCTGAAATTGCAATTATTGAATCGGACTCTTCCCAGTAAATTGCCAAAAAGCTCATCAATTTCTTTTTTACTGAATTTGAAAAATTGGTGTTTTCTAAATATGTATCATATTTTCCATGTACACTTACTATCCATTTAAAATTTTTTAAGAATTTTTTAATAAAATAGATCATAAAATCACTACGCGGTTGATGTGAATGAATTATGTTATATTCGTTTTTGTTAATAAGTTTATATAATCTTCCATATGATATTGGGTTGAACATCCTTGGTCCATTTAATCTTTTTATTGATGTACAAAGATTAATAAAGTTACTTTGAAGCGATATTACATTTGGACTGTCAGGACCAATAACTATTAAATCTATATCATACCCTTTGTTCTTTTGTTCTTTTATTAACTCAAGTAAATGTGTCTCTGCTCCTCCTCTATTAAGTGTATTTATTACATGACAAACTTTCATAATCAAATTAAATCCTGGGTGATATCCAAGTCGACTTTGGTGGAAATAAATAATTATTTTTTTGGAATTCACTTAATTTAATAGGTGTAAAACTTAGCACTGTATTTTCATTCTGAATGATATTATTTTGGATAGGAGTGATAATTTCTAAATCTAGTANATCTCGTTTNAAGTCATATAAGTCGTATATACTAATAATCTTTTTACTAGAATATTTTCTATCTTGAAAACATAAGTAGTAATCGGGATTAATAGATAATTCAAACTCATTTTCTATGAGAATATCTTTTAACAGGTTTTCGCTAACTTCTAGTCTAGATTTATAGCTTTCAACTCTTACATCATTATCTGAAATTAAAACAACAGGAACCTCTATGTCGTAAGAGAATATAGTAAGATGTTCAAATCGATGGTGCCCATCAAGAAGAGTTAATTTTTTTATGGATTCTAAACTTTCCAGTGAAAGTAAATCTTTTATGTCTAGATCTACAGAAAATAAGAGCGGTGGGAATTCTTTTACAATTTCAATATTTTCAATTTGTTCGTAATTATTTTGAGTTTCCTCATGAAGTACTATTTTAAAATTATTCTTCTGTGAAAAATTTATTAGTGTTTTGACTCCATCAACTCTCGAGCCTTTAAAAATATATTTTTCAAAGTTATTCAATATCATAATTTTTTAAAGAAAGATTCCATAAATTCTAATAAAAACTTCAACATATGTTCATCGACAGAGTTGTACAAGCTTATTCTTATTCCTCCAACATTTCTGTGACCTTTAATCCCCAATATGTTATTGCTTAACGATTCTTTAATAAAAAGATTTTCGTAATCTTCGTTTTTAAAGTTAAAAACTATATTCATTCTGCTTCTTGAGTAACTCTCAACAGGTATAGAGACATACTTGTCATACCTTTCTAAAAGTGAATAAACTAAGTTAGAGTACTCGATTGATTGTTTTTCAAAATAACTAACTCCTCCCTCTTTTATCATCCAATCAGTAACAAGCTTTAATATGTAAATAGAAAAGGTTGGTGGAGTATTCAGCAATGAATCTTTCTCAACTAGTTTTTTCAAATTGAGATAGACTGAGTTATTATTTTGTTTTATAAAATCATCCCTAATTATTGATAAGGTAACACCAGGTATACCCAAGTTTTTCTGTGCACCAGCATAAAGATAAGCTACATTGTCCCACTCAAATTGATATGAACCTATGTCAGAAGATCCGTCAATTATTAAATTACTTTGTATTTTGTTAAAATCTCTTATTTGAATTCCTTCAATAGTCTCATTAGATGTGATGTGCATATAGTCTGATACTTTGTGAGCCTTTAGGAGTTGATTATCTAAAAATTCCTCAATTTGTTCATTTTTTAAAAGAATTTTATTTGTATTTCTTATTTTTAAAAAGTCTTCATATGTATTCTGACCCCATGAACCAGTAATTAAATTTGTTAAAGATTTTTGGTGTTCTATATTGTTTGCTATAAAAGTGTTGTGAAAAGTTGCACCACCTTGTAAAAGTAAGATATGGTAGTTTTTTGGTATATGTAGCAACTTCGATAAATTTTCTTTAGTTTGATGAAGGATTAGCTGGAATTCTTCACTTCTATGCGAAATCTCAAGTATAGATATACCGGTATCTTTATATTCCAAGATATTGTTTTTGGTCAGCTCTAATACTGAATCGCTTAGATTTGCCGGACCAGGTGAAAAATTATACTTTTTCATAAGTTTGCTCTTTAATTAATATGTTATAAGATAGTCCAATCACTAGACCATAGTAAGCGTTTAGTTCTTCAATTGGACTAATTGAAAAAAATAAAAGTATCATTAAAAAGAATAAAACATTAGTAGAAAAATTGTGTCTAGTAATGAAATCAATAAATAATACAAAAATCAGAACTAAAAAAATAGCACCAAAACCCGTTGTATAAAAAACAATAACATTTTGAACATTAATTTGATATTTCAAAATGGAATAGCTCCCTGTACCAAAATTTTGAGTACTGAATCTAGTATGAAGATATTCTGGAACTGTGCGATTAGTAAAATACATTTCATTACTTATCTCAGTGGATGTTTTTAATTGAAAATTTTGATTAACTCTGCTTAATCCTTTAGGGTTTAAATTTTCTAAAGATGTGAAAAAATAATTCAATACATTTAACCGCTCTCGACCAATATTTACTACTGATGAAACATCATTTGATTTAATTTGTATTTTTCCAGAGCCATTGATTTTCTCCACGTCATCTTGAAATTCTCTGCATTCAACACTACTTGGATTTAAATTACACTCTAGAACTCCAAAAGTTGAAAAGAATAATATTGAAATTAACAAGAAAGAAAAATTTAAATTAAGTTTTTTGTCTTTGAATGTTAGATAAATTAAAATAAGAAAAATAAGAATTGAAAAAAAACGTACATAATCACTTCTAGTAAGTCCTAGTGCTACCCCAGTTACAATTGAAAAAAGTATATTGTTATCTTTAAAAGATTTAGTTACGAGTAATACTATTGGATAAAAAAATGTTATCAGAAAGCTAGGTTCTCTGAATGTTCCCATTGCACGATGTGGTTGAGATAGCCAGAAAGTCGACTGAGAAGAATCTCTAAATAAATCAGTATTAGCCCTATTTCGAAGGGGTTCATATAAATCAAAAATTTGAGCTAGAAAAATATAAATAACTAATGCTGAATAGAGAAAGCAAAATTTTTTAAAATAATTCAGAATATTATCGTGGTTAAATTTATAGCTTTTATCTAAATTGACTATAAAAGTAAATACAATAAAAAAGGAAGCTATATTTAGATACCTAAGAGAAATATAAATATAATCAAACTCTGCTCTACTATCAAAAACATCCAAATATATTTGTGGAAGAAATAATAATATGCTCAAAGAGACAATCAAACTTGAGCTTAAAGAATCTTTAAAACTTGTTATTTGTGTAATGGCTAACGAAAACAGAAGAAATTGTCCAACCCAAGAAACTGGGATACCAAAGATAACATAAGCATCAAGAAAAACTAGAAATACAGCAATCATTAAGATCCCACTTAATGTTTTAATATTTCTAATCATAATTTAATGATACAGACCTATTTCAGAGAATTGGGAATAATCTTATTCTTGTATATAAAAAATTCATATACCTTCTGAGACAGAATAGCTAAAGAGAGTGACAGAGATAGTCCATTGGCACTATAAAAAATAGTTAAAGGTATTGACAGAGATATAAAAACAACAGAATATATAATCTTTGAGTAAACATGATAAATTATTAGATTATTAAATAGTAATAATTGTCTTATCCAGAAAGTAAGTAAATATACTGAATAACCTACAGCTAATATAATCAGAGGATTATAAGCTGTACTAAATTCATTACTACCAATTGTTGTGATAATTTTTCTTCCTAAAAAAATAAAGATTGACATTATTGCAAAACTCATTGGTAAAAGGAGCTTTTTAACAAAATCATTAAAATTAATGAGGCTGTCAGAAGAATACTGACTTTGTATCCATGGAATAAACGCGGCAATTATATAATTTATTGGCTCTACAAGTCTTTTAGCAAATTTATAAATACCAACGATATTTATGTCGCTTATTATGGACAGAAGAAGAATATCAAAGTGTTGAGGGATTAATCCAATTATTTGATCATATCTTATTTTTTTGTAAGTGGACTTAATACTTTCCCAATATTCAATAAAACTTACTTTTAGGCCTTGCTCAATTTTGTTATTTTGTTTTGAAGAAACAAAATAACAAATGAGTCCAAAAATTAACATATAAAAAGAATTGCCCAGTATGTAGCTTTCAACAGTTGGATTTAAATAAATTAATGAAACAATCAAAGTAAATCTTATAAGTATTCCGATAGATTCAATATAAGAAAATAATTTCAGATTTCCACTATTAATCAAAACAGCTTTTGAGGTTTCAGAAATATTAAAAATGACCCTGCAAGATAGATAAAAAAAGAAATATTTTGAAAAACTATTCAGATCAATCTTTGAAATATATGGTGTAAAATATATTGTTAAACAAAAAATAAAAGCGACTAATCCCATAATTAAATCAAATAAAAGAGCTGAATAAAAAATATTCTTATCTTCGTTTTTCAAAGCTAGCAAAGCGACATCACTATTTTTAGAATTTAATCCTCTAAAAAATAAAGAAATAAATGTTACAAATATTGTAATTTTTCCATAATTCTGAGGACCTAATTGTTTTACTACATAACTAACTTGAAGCAATGAAAGTACAGCAATTAATATCTGCGAAGTAAATAATTCTTTTATCTCCAAAATAATTTTTTTTAAATATTTTAAATATGAGGTATTCATTTTATAAGTGGAGCTGAGGGGATTTGAACCCCTGACCCCCTGCATGCCATGCAGGTGCTCTGCCAGCTGAGCTACAGCCCCTAATAGGT
>JGI20155J14468_10001864_pt1 | contig 16066 bp, 21 predicted proteins | sample COG_05_FD_14468 | JGI IMG/M metagenome (IMG submission 14468) | reverse complement strand
AAATAATATAATTAAAAATAATATAATTAAAAATAATATAATTAAAAATAATATAATTAAAAATAATATAATTAAAAATAATATAATTAAAAATAATTAAAATCCAAATAAAAATCCTCTAACAAATTCACCTACTTTCAAATTAAGTAAAACTCCAATAATCATTACTGCTATAGATATAAGAAGTAATATAGTATATATTGCTGCTAATGCCCAGAAAATCAATGAAAAAGGCCCTGTAAATGGATTCGACGATAAAGCGGATGCGATAGCAATAAATACTATTAACGGAATCAAAACTGCTACAAATTGTGCGATACCACCAATCAAAAAAGTTGAAGCCATAACATTTAAACTTGCACCAATAAGTGTTTTTAATAGTTCAACACCAACAACTACTGTAAAATAAATATCTTGTAATGTATAAATTATATTTTGTAAAAATGTATTTCCTCTTATTAATACAATATTTACTTGATGTAATATTAATTTTAATCTTTCTACTAATGCATTAAAAAGTTGAAATATTAAATTTAGTAAATACATAAAAAAAGCAACTATTTGTGATACAATAGACGCCAAAAATGCAAACATACTTTTAAAAATCCCAAAAATAGCATTAATCGGTTGTTTTGCATCTAAACTTATACCAAATGTTAAATCATTTAAACATTCATTGAAATTTTTTTCAGCAAAATTACCAGAGGGATCATTTAAAGAATCTTGATCGCCTGCTAAAGCACTTGCAAATGGCATATACAAGGGATTGCATTTATTATTTTTCCAATTTGGGCGTTGTGATTTTATAAAATTATCTATATAGAAATAAATTGTTAAAACTAATACAATTATAATGGCTATTATAGTAAACCATATATCATAGTTATATTGTTCACTATAGGACATATTCTCAAAAACATTTTTTATATTTTCATCTATAATTCCCATAATTATATACAATTATTATAATAGTATATAATTTTTTATAATAATTATATGTATTTTTTATAATAAATTATATACTATTGTAATAATTTATTAACCTACTGATTCGTCTGATTTGTCTGATTCGTCTGATTTGTCTGATTCATCAATACTAGCTGATGTTCCTGTTCCTATACTTACGATTGTACCAGGTAATTCACGAGAACTTACTTTAATTGTTTCTGCTAATCCAGTTATTACATACATCAAAGAATTAATTGTAAATCCTAATTTATGAAATGTATCAGTCATTCTAAATATTGCTATATTAATACTATTTCCAGCATTAACTATTCTTCCCTTAATATCATCAAACATTTTAAAAAGTTCCATTTCTTGAAAATTTCCAAATACTTTTAAATCATTAAAAATATCAGTAAAAAAATTACCATTTTGCATAAAAAAAGTTATTGCAGCATATATTGGTTCTAAAAATATGCCCATAAAGTTTACTTGAGTTAATTTTATACATTCTTCTGCTGTTTTAACCGGGTCAGAACCTTCTGGTCCAACTACACCTGCAAATGGTATTATACCTGGATTACATTTATATTTATTCCAATTATTTCTAATTTCACTTATACCAATTGTTAAAGATAAAAATAAATGTATTAATGAGAAAATAAAAATAATCATTACAACTGAACCTAAATTTCCAAATCCCATATTTAAATTATAATTAATATATAATTATAATTTATTTTATATATTAAATCATATTAAATAGATGTGTAAAAAATATTGATTTTTATTTTTTTTAAATGACATTAAAATTATATTAATTACTATAAGCCCCGTCAGTTATATAATTAGCTTCTTCTGTATTAAATATACCTCTATTTATACTATTTTTTATATTTGACATATTCACGTTTCCTGCTTTATAAGCTTCTTTTGATTGTATTAATGTTTCTTTTGTAACATTAGGATGAGAAGGTGTTGGAACTTTGTCATAATTATTACTAATTATATCTTTTGCTATAATCACCATCAGTTATATAATTAGCTTCTTCTATAGTAAAGTAACCACCATCTACCGATTTTTTTACACGTGACACATCGAAACCTCCTTTTTTATATGTTTCTTTTTGAAGTATTAACAGTTCTCTTGTTGTTGAAGGATGAGCAAAGACTGTTGGAACTTTGTCATAATTATTACTATTATTATTGTTTTTTCGTTGTGCTGCAATATTTTTTGATTGTTTACAAGCACCATTTACAAATCCATTTACATCAAATCCTGAAATGAGTTGTGCATTATTTTGACCACCACAAGTTGGTGCATCAGTTTCTTGTCCTTCAAATGGTTCAATATTGGTAAATCCACTTCTATTTGCATCATTATTATAATCATTATTTACTTTTTCATATTGTTGGTTTTTAATTGATGCAGTTGTATTTGCTTGATTATTTTTTGCCTGTACTTCTTGTAATGTTAGTCCTTCATTTAATACTAAATTATTATTTCCAAAAATTAACATTAAACCTATTAAGGCTATTAAAAAAATCATAATATTTTTTAAATTTTTCTTATAAAATAGTCCACTTAAAAATGATTTTTGTCCCATTTATATATCTTATAATATTTGTATATATTTTATATATAAAAATAAATTATTAAATTTTATATATGAGTGATTCTAATACTGATTCCAATTCCAATTCTAATGTTTTAAATAATCAACAACGACTTGATTTGGCAAATATGATTAAAGCAAATGATACAGCAGATTGCACGGAAGAAATTCGTGATAAAAAACAAAGTGTTTTAATAAGAAATGATGTAAAACAAATGGTATTTTTGAAGCAAAAATATCAGCGTTTAGCAAAAACTAATCCTGGAGAATTTGATGCAATTTGTATGAAACAATGTGGGTTTTTATTTAATAATTATACAGATATTTATAATAAAATTAAAAAGAATACAATTGATCTAAATATCTTAGATAAATTTTTAAATGTATTGAAAAAAATAGAAGATGGAGAATTAAATCAACATGAAGGTTCTTATTTGGTTGGAAAACAATTAAAAGAATTATATGTTGATAGTGCGTTACGTAATCAACAACATTTAGAGACAAAAGATAAACATGGAAAAGTTCAAAAAAAACCTCCTAGTGTTAATAGTGAAAAAAAAATAAGTTATAAAGATTTTAAAATATTAAATCCGCAAAAATAATATTTTCATATATTTTCATATATTTTTATATATTTTTATATATTTTTATATATTTTTAAATTATATTATAATATACTTATAATATAATTAAAGTTTTTAACTAATGAAGAAAAAACATACAAAAAAGAAACAAAAAGGGGGATTTGTAACAACTATTTTAGGAACAGCACTTGCATCTAGTGTAATTGGTTTAACTGGTAAAGCAGCTATGAGTTCTCCATCAAATAATATAGATGCTAATAATATAGATGCTAATAATATAGATGCTAATAATATTGAACTTGGTTCTATTAATTTATTATTGGATACTCCAATTGGAGATTTAGAAAAAAGAACATTGCGCCAATATTTGGAGGCAATGAAAACAGGTTTATGTCCAAAATCTTTAAAAGAACAAACAAAACAAATTTTAGAAAAAAATAGTTCTGATTTTAGCGAAGAACAAAAAGAAAAAATTGCTCAATTTGAAAAAGAAAAAGAACAATATGAAGCAGAAAAAGAAGAACTTAAAGTTTTAGAAAAAGAGGGAAACAACGAAAAAATAGAAGAAAAAAAAAAAACAATGAGTTTAAAAAAAAAAGCATTAATTGCAAGTGGTCTGGTAATAGGTGCTGCTGGTGCAGCAACAGCTACAACTTTTTTAGCTTCCGAATTAGGAAATGAAAATGCAAAACAGTTATTAGAAAATGCAAAACAATATACTTCGCAATCACCGGAAGAATTATTGAAAACAGTAGAAGGTTTTACAAAAAATATTGGTGAAAATATGAGTAACACAGTTGCTACTTTAAAACAAGGTTCTGTTGATGCTACAGAAAAATTGGCAGATATGAAAAATAATGCAGGTTCATTTATAGAAACTGCAAAAACTGGTATGGGAGGCTTAAAATCTGATATGGGAAACCTAAAAAATATAATAGGAAACTTTAAATCTTCATTTGGCGGGAAGAAACGAAAAACTAGAAAAACTAGAAAAACTAGAAAAACTAGAAAAACTAGAAAAACTAAAAATAGAAGAAACAAAAAAACTTATAATAAAAATAGAAAAAGATATAAAAATATTTAATATAATATTTATAAGCTATGAATTATTATAAATATTATATTTCGTGTCTTTTATTATTTGCTTCTAATATAAATGCATCTTTCTTCAATCCAACTATTAAAACATCAAACAATAAAAAATTAACCATTATTGGACAAGGCCCCCCATTTCTTTTTTCTACTGGACTTTTTGGTATAATGCCTTCAATGTTTTATGGTGATTTTATTAATTTAATTAAAAAAAATATTAGTATTGTTACTATTGATGGTTTTAATCCTATTACTGAAGATACAATAGATGAAGTTTGTGAAGCATTGCGTGTAGATAAAATTGGTTATTTGGGGCATTCATCCTTTTTCCCCGAAGTATTAAATAATAAAAATATTGAAAATGCTATTCTTATTGATCCAATTAATTTACCTTGGATTAATTTTGAAGGATTAAGTAATTCAATTATAAATGTAAATTATCCAATGCTTGTTATAAGGTCTGGAAAATTATATAATGGTTCTAAAACATTACCACAATGGCAAGACCCTGATTTTAGATGTGCAATAGAAGATATTACTTATGAAGATGTTGGTCATCCGGATATTTTGGATAATACTTGGGCAAATATTGCAAAAAATATTGGATTATGGGAAATGGCGGAAACAGAAAAAATGGATTTTAAAAATTGGAAATTTAAGGTAAATACTGAAATACCGAAAATGAGAAAAAAATATAGAAAATTTATTGCTACAAAAATAGGAGAATTTTTAGATTAAATTTACTCACAATAAACGCGTCGTTCAGAATTATTCCCCAAAGCACTACCAATAACTAATCCACCTACAAACCCATTATTATTATCAAGAAAACAAGGACACATTAAACCAATAACTAAGCACATGATTATGAGTAAAATTAAACATGCAATTAATTCTGAAAATTCTTCACCAGTTGATTTATCATATTTTCTTGTTGGAACAATATTTAATTCTAATTTTGGCTCCATTTCATAATGCTCACATACAAAACTGTAATAAAATTTAGCCATATTATGTTTATTATTACTAAATTCTTCATACATTGCTTCTGGCTTAATAACAATAGTATTTTTGAACAAACCATTTTCTTTTGTAATAACAAATTCTTTTGCTAACGCATAATGATTACAATATTTTTTATTTTGTCCGAAGTCAAGACAAGTTACTTGATTACGTTTAATACGAATTATATCAAAATCGCAAGTATTAGAAATTTTGTTTTGACGAATATCTGCTGGGCGTTCAGCATAAACAAGATTAATAATTAGAACAAACAAAATCTGCATCTTATTCATTGTTAATATATTTTTTGTATTTTAATGATATAATAATTTAAAAAATTATTTATTATCAATTTTATTTTGAAGTAATTTATTATATTATATTATACTATAATAAATGCGTAAATTATTTAAAATAAGAATTCCTAAAAAAAGAATTAAAATTTCAACCAGAAAAAAACAGATTAAACAAGATGAAATGCTTGCACGAAAAATACAAGAAATGGCAGATGAGAGTGCTGCCAGAAGTATATATAAAAAATTAAATAACAATTCAACTAGAAAAAAAAAACAAATTGAAGATGATGAAAAGTTTGCAAGAAAAATGCAAGAAATAGCAGATAAGAGTGCGGCAAGAAGTATATATAAAAAATTAAATAACAATTCAAGTAAAAAGGAATTTATAGCAAATAGATTAAATAATTATGATAAAAGAGTTCCAAAATCGTTAATTAAAGATATGTTTAGTAAAGAGAGAAATGTAGAAAAGCTTATAAAAGATTTAAAAGTTATGGGATTTTTAAAACCAGAAGCAGCAGCTGCGGCAACACCCAGAACATCAAATTTAATAAATCATTTAAATAGAGGACTTGGTAAAAGTAGAAAAAAATTAAAAAAAAAATAGAAATAAATATACAGTATTGTTTAACTTTGTTGGTTCTATAAAAAATTGATATTAAGTTTTTATTTAATATTTATAGTATAGAAGCAAAAGAGCAAAAGAGCAAAAGAAGCAAAGAACAAAAGCGAAGAAAAAGCGATGGATTTGAAAAATTACTATTCTGTTGTTATTGATGCTGACATTAGTAATCATTACAAAAATTTTAAGAAAGTTATGTTGCATATTTTTGCAAAACAATATGACGATATTACTTTGAAACTATGTCAAGAAAATCTTCCATTAGATATTTATAAGAAAAAAAGATTTTGGGGTCTTATTTCGGTGGCTATTGCGAATGATCATGATTATAAGATTGAACAACCATTTGGTTTAAATGGAACAAAATATATTCATATTTCTTATGATAAATATAAAATAAAATTCAGAAGCAATCATGTATATTAGTCATAAATATACATTATTGTTTAGCTTTGATTATTTAATAAAAAATTGATAATAATTTTTTATTTTTTTGATTTTATGTTATAGAATCAAAGAAAAAACAAAGAAAAAACAAAGAAAAACAAAGAAAAAACAAAGAAAAAACAAAGAACAAAGAAAATTTATAATGCCAATTGTTCCTAGCCTAAATATTAACGAAGCAAAAGTATTTGAAAACAGTGGGTTAAAAATGCACCAAGAATTTGTTTTGCAAACTCTTGAAAAAGAATTTGATGAAATAATGGGATTACTTGAATTATTTGGTTCAAAAGAAACATCTTACAAACTTGAAAAACTAAATGATAAATATGATAAATATGCGTCTATTTTTGAACCAAAAATTAAAGAAGCAAAACGTGTTTTAAAAAATACTGTAAAACGCGTTGAATATAATGTGGAAAGATGTTAAATAAATTCATAATTATAGGTTTATTAAGTTATTTTTTATAAAAAGGATTTTTTGAGTGACTTTCATGCATTTCTATTTTTTTTGTTTCTTGACCAGATGTTAATTTTTTAAGATTAGAATTATTAATAAATTGTGATTTGCTCATGAAACTATATTTTACATTATTAAGTCTTTTTACAACAACTTCAAAAACTTTTTTATTGTTAAAATTAACCATAATATTTTAAATCGGCTAATATAATTAATTATATATATTTAAATTAATTATATATATTTAAATTAATTTAATAATTTATAACTAATTTAAATAAATTGATAAATAATATTGTTTAATAAATATAAATAATTATTAATAATATTATTAACCAACACTTTTATGAGTTATAGTTTAGTAATTGTAGAGTCACCTGCTAAATGTCAAAAAATAGAAAAATTCTTAGGTCCAGGTTATAAAGTTATGGGTTCTTATGGTCATATTACACATTTATCTAATTTAAAACAAATTGAATTTGATAATAATTATAAACCTAATTTTGAAATTCTTGAATCAAAACAACCACAAATTAATAAACTAAAAAAGGCAGTGCAAGGTGCTAAAGAAGTAATTATTGCAACAGACGATGATCGCGAAGGCGAAGCCATTGCTTGGCATATTGCCCAAGTTTTTAAACTTGATGTTCAAACTACAAAACGTATTATTTTTCATGAAATTACTGAACGGGCTATTAAAAATGCGATGTCTAATCCTACAACTATTAATATGAATATGGTTTATGCTCAACAAGGTCGTCAAATCCTTGATTTAATAGTTGGTTTTAAAATCACACCGTTATTATGGAAACATATTGTAGCAAATACTAAAAATTCTCTTAGTGCCGGACGATGTCAAAGTCCTGCGTTACGTTTGGTATATGATAATTATAAAGAAATTCAAGAATCTCCTGGAAAACTAAGTTTTAATACTAATGGACTTTTCACGAGCAAAAATATTGCATTTGCATTAAATTCAAATCATCTGTCTCACGAAGAAATTAAAGAATTTTTAGAATTGTCAAAGACATTTGAACACGAGTTTACAAGAGCAAAAGAAAAAGAATTAATTAAAAATTCGCCACAACCATTTACTACATCTGGGTTACAACAATCATCAAATAATAATTTACATATTTCACCAAAAGAAACAATGAGTCTTGCACAAAAATTATATGAAGGTGGTTATATTACTTATATGAGAACAGATAGCAAAGTTTATAGTCAAGATTTTGTAGATGAAACTAAAGATTATATATCTAATAAATATGACGCTAATTATATAAATGAGACAATAGAAAAACTAATTCAATCCAAAGATAAACCTTTAGATATTAGTAGTAATGAATCTGAAATTGAAAAAAAAACTAAATCTAAAACTAAATCTAAATCCAAAAAAGAAGAAAAAGGAAAAGACAAAGAAAAAAAAACATCTGAAAATCCACCTGCACAAGAAGCACATGAAGCAATTAGACCTACACATATTAATGTAGAATCTTTACCTGACGATGAAGATATTTATACTGCAAAACATAGAAAATTATATAAACTTATTTGGACAAATACTTTGGAAAGTTTAATGGCAAATGCTATCTATAATAGTTTAATGTTAAATATTAGCGCACCACAGAAATTAATTTATAAATATAGTGCAGAAGAAAATGTATTTCCTGGGTGGAAGATAGTAAATGGATTAGATGAAGAAAAATATTACCAATTTTTGAAAACATTGAAAGAAGGTTCTATTAATTATAAAAAAATTATTAGTAAGCAAACATTAAAAGATTTGAAAACACATCATAATGAAGCCAAACTTGTGCAATTATTAGAGCAAAGAGGTATTGGGAGACCATCAACATTTTCATCACTTATTGATAAGATTCAGGAACGTAATTATGTAAATCGTGAAAATGTTGAAGGAAAGAAATTAACAATTATTGATTATTTATTGGAACAAGGAAAAGATGATATTATTTTGGAAAAGGGTGAAAAAACATTTGGTAATGAAAAGAATAAATTGGTTATTACACAACTTGGTATATTTGTAATTGAATTTTTAATAAAAAATTTTGATTCATTATTTGATTATGATTATACAAAAGTAATGGAAGATGAGTTAGATGTAATTGCGAAAGGTAATAAAAAATATTATGATTTATGCAAAGAATGTAATACTTTTATTGAAGATTTAATTAAAAATAATAGCTTGAGTTTAACAAATGAGAATGGTGACAATGTTGAAAAAGTAAATATTAAAATAGATGAAAAACATACTTATTTAATTGGTAGAAATGGACCAACAATTAAATATAAAAAAGAAGATGGATCAACTGGATTTTATGGTGTTAAAAAAGATATTGATGTTGAAAAATTGAAAGCGGGAGAATATAAATTAGAAGAAATTATTATTAGTGCAGAAGATAATAATAAAATTTTGGGGGAATATAAAGGTAATAATTTATATTTAAAATATGGGAAATTTGGTTATTATTTGGAATGTGGTGAATTGCGAAAATCATTAAATTATACAAAAATAAATGTGCCTATTAAAAATATAGGTTATGATGATGCAGTAAATATTTTGGAAAATAGTGAAGCAAACACTAATTCATTGGTTCGTAGAATAGATGAAACGTTATCTATTCGTAAGGGAAAATTTGGTGATTATATATTTTATAAAACAGAAAAAATGAAAAAACCACAATTTTTGAAACTTAATGGATTTAATGATGATTATAAAAATTGTGGTTTAGCAAACATTCGTTCTTGGATTAAGGAAAAATATGAAGTTTAATCGCAAGTATTATAATAACTATTATAATTTTCATTAGGTACAATATCTTTTTTTTTATATTTTGATGGTTTATAAGTATTAAAACATTTATTAATATTTTCATTACATTGGTCGTATTTATCAATATTTTTCCAACTTGAATCTTCATGTAAATCACGCATTAATGCATTATTTTTTCTTTGAAGTTCTGCAAAACAATCATTAATTTGTGTCCAAGTATTACATTCTTTGAAACCGCAATTTTTAGCATAGTTTTTAATAATTTCTATTTCTTTTTCTTTTTCTTCTTTTTTTGACATTATAATACAAAATATATTATTTTTATTACCAAAATAATATATTTTGTCATTCAATTTTTTTATTATTTTCATTATTTTCATTATTTTCATTATTTTCATTATTTTCATTATTTTCATTATTTTCATTATTTTCTTTATTACTAAAATGATAATAATTATAACCAAATGATGCAAATAAAATAAATATTGCTAAATAAATAGTATAAGTTTTATTTTTTTTCATATTAATATTTATATAATAATGTAATAATATAATATATTAGAAAATGAAAAAAATATTTTTAACATTAAATATATTAGCAATTATAATTTGTAGTTATTTTTTTTTATGAAAATAAATAACTACAAATTATTTAATAAAATTTATTGATAAAATATTTGTATTAACTATTATTTTTGGTATATTTATTATTGAAAATTTTTATTTGAATATTTTTATATTAATTTTATTATTTATTACACTTTTTACTCGTTATTATTTCAAAAGATGTTTATTTTTTTTAAAAGAAGATAATTATAAGAAAGATACATGGTGTGATTCATGTTTTTTTATTTTATTTATGATTTATTTACTTAAATTATTATATATGTATTAAATTTTATTAATCAATTTTCTCTCCATATTCAATAATATTTAATTTTAATTCATCATTATTATTATTGTTTAATTTTGCTTTTATTTTTGCTTTTGCTTTTATTTTTGCTTTTTTTCTGATATTACCAATTTTTTGACTAATCCAAAAAATATGCAATCCACAATCAGTTAACATTATAATAAATAAAATTTTATTTTTTGAATATGTTTTAACTGCCATAAACGGTAATGTCGTACCTCGTATTCCTAAAAATGTTAGAATAAACATTTTATCCGAAAAGTCTTTGCAAATATTCAAATGTTTAAGATTTAAAAATATTGTGCTAATTTCGTGACAACATAAATATAGTGATAAAATTCCATAAAATTTATAATATAATATAGTTATTCCACCACATAAACCTATAACATGGTGGATTATAAATCCATTATTAGTATATGTTTCTTTATTAAAAAAGTCATAACTAAAATATAGCATACAAATTAAAATACATTTTTCTGCAACACTATTATATTCTTCAATATTATTTAGTGCTTCTAAAGTATAATAGCGTTTATTAATTATTTCATCAATACTATAACCAGATACTAGTGTTGTAAAAAACAATCTACTATAATAAGTTTCTTTTGTGAAATATTCAATTGTTATATATAATGGTAGAAAGAGTAGCACATCATAATAAACCATAATAGGTTTTAAATTACTAATATTATATTAGTTCTCTCAAATATTTTTATATTATTTTAAAATAATATAAAACAAATTTGATAATTTAAAATAGAATCTTAAAAAATCATTATGCAAAACAGTTTCAATGGTTTAATTGATAGTTTTAAAATGATGTATTTTATGAATATGAAAGATGGTGGAGTTTTTAATAACGTTGGAATGTTGGTTTTGATTTGTTTTTTAACTTTTGTTTTTAATAATGATGAATGTTATGTAAAATGTGAGAAACTTGTTTCAGATTTATTAAGCAGGTTCTCTCTTTTTCAACCAAAATATAATGTATTAATTTTGGAAGGAAAACGGTGTATGAAAGTATCTAGTTATATGACAAAAACAGATAGTTTATTTAGTATGCGTTTTAGTGCGTTTTGGGATTTTATTTCAAAAAATAATTTAAATAATCCAAGTATTTATTCTCTCAAAGAATATGCAAATAGTGCAAATATTTATGATGATTTTGGCGAACCACATAAAAAAAATAAAATATTAAAAATGAAAAAAAATAAACAACTTGATAATACTAATAATGATATTAATAATAATAATACTGATAATACTAATACTGATAATACTAATAATAATGATACTAATGATACTAATGATAATAGTAGCGATGAAGAAGACGATGAATTGATTGAAAAGCGTGATATTTTTATTGTAGACCAGACAAAGCATTTTAAAATTAAAAACGAAATTTATTGCAAAGTATATAAGCATACCGATAACTGCTCAAATGAGGATTCTAAAAAAAATTATACTATGGAACAAATAAATATTGAGATTTATAGTTATACTTTGTCTCTCAAACAATTAACAAATTTTATAGATAATATTACACAAGATTATATATGTTCTCTCGAAAAATCTCGTAAAAATAAGAAATTTATTTATACTTTAACAAATACAGGAAGCGATGATAATAATTCATATGATAGAGAGACAATAAAGAAATGGGATGAATGTATTTTTAAAAGCACACGCAATTTCAATAATTTATTTTTCAGCAAAAAAGAAGAACTTCTTAAAAAATTAGATTTTTTTATTAATAATAAATCCTATTATTTATATGAAGGACATCCATATACATTTGGCATTGGACTACATGGTCCACCCGGTACAGGTAAAACAAGTGTTATTAAGTGTATTGCAAATAAATTAAATCGTCATATTATTGTGATTCCATTAAGCAAAATTAAAACACAAGCAGAGTTCAGTGAATATTTTTTTGAAAAATATTATAGACGAGAAAACACTCGAGCAATAGACTTTAAACATAAAATTATTGTTTTTGAAGATATTGATTGTATGAGTGATATTGTTAAAAAGCGAACTACTAATGAAAATAATACTGGTAAAAAGGGTAAAAACTCAAAAGTTAGTAGCNNTAGTGATAATGATAGTAATGATAATAATGATAATAATAATAATAATATTTTGGAAAAATCTCTCGCAATGCAAAATAAGCTTCTAAATAAAATAGCAAAAAAAGTTGATAATGACCACAGTGGAGAATCTGTTTTAGTAGATATTGATAAATCAAAAGATGATAAAATTACATTATCATTTATTTTAAATTTGATTGATGGTTTGAGAGAAACGCCTGGTCGGATTTTAATTATTACAAGCAATAACTACAATTCACTCGACTCAGCACTAATTAGACCAGGAAGAATTGATCTTACTTTAGAAATGAATAATGCTGATGTAAATACGATTCAACAAATGTATAAATATTATTATAATTGTTCAATTCCTAAAAATATTTTAATTAAGTTGAGAGATGATGTATTAAGTCCTGCAAAACTAGTAAATATGCGTTTACAAAATGAGAACAAAGAAGACTTTCTCTCAAATTTAGAATATGAATTTAGTAAATAAATAATAAAATTGATTATTTAAAGCTATTTAAAACATTAATACTAAATATAATTATTATTAATGTTTGTTCAAGGGTTAACATATTCAATATTATCTTTAGTAAATATTATTAATATGCCATATGATAATGGTGCAAATATGAAAGGTTCAAATGAAGCTTTCAACGTATTAAAAAAAGATTTAGATTTTATGAAAATTGAAAAAACCTATGATGTAGACACGGAGAGAGGTCATTTACGTTCAATTTTAGGACGAGGATTTATGGGTGTTTGGAATAGTTTAAATAATGACAAAATTCCATTATTAATTGGTGGAGACCATACTTGTGCTATAGGAAGTATTTTTGCTTCAAATGAATATTGTTTAATGAATAATGAAAAACTAGGTATTTTGTGGTGCGATGCACATGCGGATTGTAATACTATTGAAACTTCATTAAGTGGAAATTTACATGATGTCCCTATTTCTGTATTATGTGGTCATACTTTGCGTTTATTGGCTTTTGGAAAATATTTGACTACTGAACAGTTTTGTTATTATGGATTGCGTTCAATCGATCCTTTTGAAGAAAATTGTTTAAAAGAACATTCTATGAAAGTATTAGATTATAAGACAGATTGTAGTAATGATTTAAAACAATGGATTGCAAAATTTGATAAAATTCATTTAAGTTTTGATATGGATTGTTTTGACAAGATTGATTTTGAAAGTGTAAATACACCAGTACAAAATGGTCCAAGTTATGAAAATATTATGAATACATTAAAAATCGTTAAAGAAAGTAATAAAATGATGTCAATGGATATAGTAGAATATAATCCAACAAAAGGTGAAAACAATGGACCTATAGTAGATGTATTAAAAACTATTTTTGATTAAATAATATTGTATTAATAAAATAATATTAAGATAATATTTTTAATTTAAAAAATATTATTAAATATTAATAAGATCATTCTTATTAATGTTTAACTTGGATTACGATGTGTTAAGAGAAATATCTTATAAACTGAATTTAGATTCTATTTTAATATTTTCTTTAGTTAATAAGCAAATTTATAGCGCATTAGATAATGTTTTTTATAAAAATCTTGCATACAATTATTTTGATAGAAATTTTTGGACTAAAGCTTATTTAAGGCCATCACGTAGTTCAAAACCATTGAAAAATATAAAAAATGAATTAATAAGAATAGAATTGTTTCAAAAAAATATGGATGCTTTAAATGTTAATAGATGGGTAAAAAAAGATTTTTATGATTATTGGATATATGCTGATAAAGAAAATAATGGAAAAAATTACGATTTATTAACTAATAGTGAAATCTTTAATGCATTAAGTATTTTATAAAATTAAATATTTTTTATTAAATTAAATATTTTTTATAAATTATTTAAAGCATTAATAATATAGTAATATATAAATTATATTATTATATTATAAATGCCAGATAAAGATCTTATGACAAAATTTGAAGATTTAAAAAATAAGAAAAATTATCCATATTTAAGCGGTTCAATTGAAAATGTATTTTATTATTATGAAAAAACAGGCAAACATGAGGATGGTAGTAGTCCAGTAATTATTAGACCAGATCCAGTTGAAAGTAAAAAGAAGAAAAGTCTAACTTAATAAATCAAGTGGCTTTATTTAAAACTAAAACTTGTACCGCACCCACATTTTGATTCTATTGCTGGATTTTGAAAATCAAAACGTGAACCCATTATATCTTCAATATAATCTATTTTTGTACCTATTAAAAACATTAAACTAGAATGACATAAATATAAATTTTTTGAATCAATATTTATTGTTTCATCTAATTTTTTTGGTTTAACATCTTCTTTTAATATTTTAAATTTATATGAAAAACCATTACAACCACCTCCTTTTAAATATAAAAATGCAGCTTGTCCATTTTCTTTTTTAATAAGATTAGTTAATACATTTTTTGCACTTTGACTTATATTTATCATTAATAAAAGAAAACAATTTAATATATTATAAAATTTATAAAATATTAAATTTTTATTTCTTTTGTAAGATTATCCACTGATGTAACATGGGTGGCTCTAAATTTTCATTTGGCTTAAATTGTTTAGGCCAAGAAACAGAAACAGAATATATAGTATGCAAATAATATGGATTATTAATTAATTGTATTGGTAAATCAATAATATTATTATATATTATTTTATCAAAGGTTTTATCTTTAATAATACCAAATTTTGTTGAATACAAATCATAATCTTGTGTTGCATCTTTCATTTCTATCGTATCGAAATTTTCTGCATTTTTTACTAAACCATATTTTCCTTCTGGGTAAGTTCCGCCAAAACCTTTATCTAAAAACCAATAATCTATTTTTTCATTAAATGTTAATTCTCTTCTTAAATGTATCATTGTAATTACTAATCGTTTATTATTAGAGTTTGGATCATATAATTTTTCTATTTTTTTTAAAAAATCAGTCCAAAAATCATCCAGTGATTTTTTATTTGAATATTGTCTAAAATGTTCTGCTGAGCCATTTAATACTATTACATCAAATTTTCCTAAATATTTTTCTGGAATTTTATCATTTGTTATATCAATAATAAATACAGGAATATCTTTTTTGTTGCATGTATCAATTTGATCTGGACTAATTGTACATCCCGTAACATCCGCTTTTTTGTTTTTTTTAGCATAATATAAAAAATCACATCTTC
>JGI20155J14468_10001856_pt1 | contig 16099 bp, 2 predicted proteins | sample COG_05_FD_14468 | JGI IMG/M metagenome (IMG submission 14468) | reverse complement strand
TCCCCCGTCTCCTCCGCCTTCGCCACCGCCTCCTTCACCGCCTCCGCCGTCGCATCCGCACCCGGTGTGCCCATATCATCTCCTCCTCCTCCTTTATAACTTCTTCTTCTTCTAGAAATGTTTCCCATTTTTTTATATATTATAAAAATAAAAAAATTTTTATTAAATTAAAACTATTATTCACAATTATCTATTTTTTCTTATTTTTTTTAGTTTTTTCTAAACTTTCAGTTTTTTCCATTTTTAAACTATTTTCCAAAAACTCATTATAAGAAATTTTTAATTCACCTAATTCTTTCAACCACATTGCTTCAATACTACTAGATTGGATAGTTTCTAATTCTGCTTTCTTATTTTCGTGTTCTTTCATTAATTTTTCAACATTTTCTTTAGAAACAGAATCCATAGGCATTTTTACTAAATAATTATAATCTCCNNNNTCACCTAATTCAAACTCAAATTTTTCCATAATACTATTAATTTGTGTTTTAGATTTTTTCCGCAAATCTATTTTGTCATCTAAATTATATTGAATAAATCGCGCTTTAGCACTTAATACTTTTAATTCATTAATTAATTTGGAAATAAGATAATCTTTACGTTTTACATAATAACTATAGCGAACACCATAATAACCATCAACAATGTCATAAACATTTTCATATTTGCGAAGCTGTTCTTTTTCATTAAATAAATGCATATTATTAGTGCTTTGTGTAGTATAAAGTTTCAAATATTTTTCAATACCTTCAACTCCATAATCGTGTTTTTGACAAATTAATTTTGTTAAGATTCCGGGATAAAATGTGATTTCAAATTCTACATTTAAATCAGTAGACATATCATTAAAATCCTTAATATAATCATCACCTGATTTTGTTTTGCCTTTAGCTGATTTATTATCAATCAAACTTTCTAAATATTCTTTATAATCTTGTGTCCAAGTCCCAATAGGTAATTCTGTAATTCTAATTTTATCTGAGCCAAGCATCTCATAACAACCTTTAATTACGTATTTTTTTCTAGTATCATCTACTGGATAAATCTTTCCTTTAAAATTTTTATAATAAGGTTCAATAAGTAATGTTTTTAAATCTAATTCTGAAATATTTTTAAGTTTGCCTTCTAAATAATTAATAATTTGAATTGGATTATGACACATAATATCAGTGCTAAATCCAGTTCCAATTCCTTTAGTTCCATTTACAAGAATCATCGGAATAATTGGAACATAATGAACCGGTTCTACAATTTGCCCATCATCTGCTAAATATTCTAATACTGGGTCATCTAATTCTGAAAATATTTTTCGTGTAAGCGGATTTAAATAAGTGAAAATATATCTCTCTGAAGCAGCGTCTTTCCCTCCTTGCAACCGAGTTCCAAACTGACCCGATGGATGCAGCAAATTAATATTATTGGAACCAACAAAATTTTGCGCTAATCCAACAATTGCACCATTTAAACTTGCTTCACCATGATGATAACCAGAATGTTCGGAAACATAGCCACTAAATTGTGCTACTTTAATTTCTGTTTTCAAATTTTTCTTGAAACCAGAATATAAGATTTTACGTAAGCTAATTTTAAGGCCATCACATAAATTAGGAATAGAACGATCATTATCATATTTTGAGAAATGAATCATATCATTATAAATAAATTCTTCATAAGTAACATCATTTTTGGAAGTATTTAAATAAGCATTACGATCATAATTAGAAAGCCAATCTTTGCGATCATTTGCACGTTTTTTATTGAAAACCATATCAATACTTTCTCTGCATTTGTCTGTGCTTTTAAAATTTACAATCTTCTTTTTAGCAAAATATTCTTTAAATTCTTTGCTAGTACTTGTACCAAGACCCTTATAATATTTAATATTCCATTTTGAAGGATCTACGTCTTCTCCTGATTTCCACGAATCATATTCGCCGTTATTATAGAATTCTTTTATTTCTTTTCCTTTACTTGCCTTTAAAATAGGAGTATTCATATAACCAATAAATTCTGGAACATCAATTAATGATTTCCATTCACTATCAATCATATTAATACCAAGTCCCTTAATATGGCTACCATCTAAATCTTGATCGGTCATAAATAATAATTTTCCATAGCGAAGTTTGCTTTGAACATCAGCAAGAGTATAATTTTTTCCGTGTTCTAATCCAAGAATTTGTTTAATTTCATAAATTTCTTTGTTTTCACTGATTTTTGAAACGCTTTCTCCTCTAATATTAAACATTTTACCTTTCATAGGATAAACACCAATAGTATTGCGGTCTTCGCGTGAAAGTCCAGAAATAATACCTGATTTAGCCGAATCTCCCTCACATAAAATTAAAATACAGTCTTTTGATTTAGCAGTTCCAGCAAAATTTGCATCAACCAGCTTTGGAATATTACGAATAGTTTTGCATTTATTTCCATCTGTTTTTTTAACAGCTTTATTTTCTTTAACTTCTGTTAAACTACAAGCAACGCTCATAACACCCATTTTTGCAATTTTTTCAATAAATTTGCTACTAACATCACAATTAGAACCAAAATTAGAAACAGCGCTATTTAAATAATCTTTTGTTTGACTATCAAAAGCAGGATTTTCAATTGTGCAATTAACAAAAATCATAAGTTGTTCTTTAATAGATGCAGGTTTTACATCAATATGTTTTTTTTCTTTAATATAAATAGTCAGTTTTTTTACAATTTGTCCAATAATATAATCAACATGTTTTCCACCTTTTGAAGTATAAATTCCATTTACAAAACTGATTTGAGTAAACTCTTCTTTTGGTGCTAAACAAATAGCATATTCCCAACGCTCATTTGCTTCTTCGTAAATTCGCGGTGTTTCTGTTTTTGAACCAATATAGAGATCAATATACTCCTGAAAACTTTTAACTTGCAAAACTTCATCATTATATTTTACTTTAACAGTTTTTGGGCTAACAGCGGCAATGTCATATACCCGTCTTTTTAATAGTGCTTTAAAATCATCACTAAATCCTTCAATTCCAAGACGTTTAAAATCTGGTTTAAAACTTACACTTGTATATGGTTTGATTTTAGTTTTAGAAATTGTGGGTTTTTCAATAGTATTTAAATTATCTTTAAATTCTTGAACATATTTTTGACCAGTTTTTGCATCAACAGTTTCAATTTTGCCCCAAGAAGACCAAATTAAGACAAGTTTGAAACCAAAACCATTTTTTCCTCCAACAATTTTCTTTTCACTTTTATCATAATTTGTCGAAGTTCTGAGATGACCAAAAATCAATTCGGGAATCCAGATTTTATATTCTGGGTGGATAGAGACATCGATACCGTTTCCATCATTCATTAATGTAACAATTCCATTGTCATCAATGGTAATATTAATATTATTTACAGGATAATTTTTTTTATCATCTGAAGCAGATATTAATTGTTGCATTCGGATAATATGATCTCTACAATTAACAACTCCTTCATCAAATAATTTATATAATCCCGGAATATAATCAATGGTTTTTTCTTTGATTTTTTTATTCTCGTTATCATAAATATAAACTTCTGAACTAATATGTTCAATAGAACCAATATATGTATCTGGATTATCTAAAACATGTTGTTTGTCTGATTTTTTCTGATATTTTTTTGCAAGGTCAATGCTCATATTTAAATGCAAGTAAATATTTATAGTATTTAGTTTTTAAATAATTATAATATCAATTTTAGTTTTATTTAATTTAATTTAATTTAATTTAATTTAATTTAATTGTTAATATAAAATTTTATAAGATAATATTTTTTTAATAAAATATATTATACTATTAATGAGTAATTGCTTAAAATTAATAAATAATATTGATGTTAGTAATGGAAAATATATAATAGAAAATAATTATTCATCTACATCATTTGATGTATATGATAATAGCAATAGCAATAGTAGTCAAGTTTATTATAAATTTTTAAATGTACCAAAAGAATATCCATTAGGATTCTATATAGATGGTTGTAACAATTTAATAGATAATATTTATAATGATATTAGTAGTATTATAAAGTATGAATCTGATATAACAGACAATATAAAAATATATGTATCAAGAGGAAATGATTTAAGTTTTAATAATGGTGATTATTTTAGATTTTATGATGAATCATTTAATTTATTAAATATTTCACAAGCAGATATTTCAACAAATAATTTTTTATTAACTGCAAGTGCTGATAACTTTTATTTTATGAAAGGTGTAAGTTATGAATTTATTAAAGCTTTTGATTTTTCAAGTAGTTCGCCATTTGGTATTAGTGGTTCAACTTTTTCTAATGCATTAACTCTTACTGAAATGAGTAACAATCAAATTTTATATATTGACAATTATAGTGATGTAGATAATAGCAATAATAAAATTTATTATTATGATTTAAGTAAACAAGATATTAGTGGTTATTTAGAATTTTTAATAGATTCAAGTGGTATTAATTATTATTACGGAAATGTTAAATTTAACATTATGAATTCATTTTTAGAAGATGTTAGTCTAAGCATAAAATCATATCCTAAATACAATGCACTATTAAGTGATATAAGTAATAAATCTTTATTTAAATATAATAATGTATGTGATTATGTTATTGAAGGAAAGAATTTTCAACAAAATAGTTTAAAAAATAACAATAGCGAATGTTTAACAAGAATTTCAAGAGCAGATATTTGTTTAAATGATAGNAAAGTTTTTTATGAATTTAATAAAGAAACTCATAATAGTTTAATAGAAGAAAAATTAAAATCATCTGTTCCATTAAAATTAAACGATTTAAAATATGGAATATATGATGGGAGTTATGTAATTTTTGATATATGTGAAAATTATCCAATAACTATTAGTAGTGAATATATTAGTATAAACGATAATTATATTTATAGTAAAAAATATGCATATTATTCTAATATTGTTCAAAATTTAAGCGGAGTTAACGAGATTTATAAAAAATATGATTATTATTATGGTGCAATACAATTTACTTTAAATACCGACACTCCTTTAATTAATGATTTTTCATTTGATTTATTTATACTTGATAAATCAAATAATAATATTAGCATAGATTCTTCTAATACTTTAATTTATACTGATTTTTGTGAAGGTATTTGTGGAGAAACAAATTTTTTAACTAATCTTGATAATAAGGACTTTACTTTTAAACTAAAAAATCAAGAAACCATTAGTTTTAAAGATGCAGATTTTTCTAGCATTGCAAATCAGTATAAATTAAATAAATATAGTGAATATATTGAATTATTAGAACCATATGTAATAAGCGATAGATTTGGACATACTAATTTAGAAAATTTATTTGATATTAGTTTGGTAATATCAAGCGCACCTACTGATATGAGTAGTACAGAACTTATTAGTAATAATTTTGATAATTCTTTTGTAATAACATATAATTTTACATACTTTGATTTATCATTTGTACAACGTAGTAGATTTGTTACAATAATAGATGATGTATTTATAGAATTTTCAGAATCCATTCAAACAAAATTATTTAAAAATCAAAGTCAATTTACTGATACTATTGAAATAAGTACAAATTATTTTGATGAGTCATTTAATTTTTTTAATGACATTGAAGTTTATATTAAACCAAATGATAGTGATATAATATATTTACCATTTGAAATTACAATAACTGGTAATCAACTAACTCAAAATGTAAATTTACAATCAATACCTATACAAAAAAATATATCAATAGTAAGTTATGATACTAATAGTTTAACTAGTGGTGACTATAAAAATATAAATTTTAACGACTTGAACTACTATTTAACAGATAAAATTTTATATGAAGAAAACACATCTGATTCAAATAATTTTATTGATATAAATGCCACACTTAAAATTTTATTTCAAATAATAGATATATCAAATTATAGTGTACAAAAAAATATTTTTTTTAATGATATATCTTCTATTTTTTATAATTTTAATGATATTCGCGACGGAAGTGGTTCAGAAATAATTTTAAAAGGTACAAATGATGATACCGGTAAAAATTTAATTAATGAATTAATAATTTATGATATATCTAATAATTTACAAGTAAATAAAAAAAATAGTTATACTAATAAAATTTATTTACATGCATCAAATAAAGATTATCCTAATGATGTAGATATAAGTTTTATACTAACTTTTAATAATGAAAATAATATTGATAAATTTGAATTTGAAGCAATTGCAAATAAGGATTTAAGTCAAAATATAAATGATATAGATTTTAGTTATTCAAGTGGTGATAAGTTTACAATAAGTGGTGAATTTTTTAAGAATGATTTTTTTAAAAATAATAATCATTTAATAAAACAAAATAATGAATTAAATTTATTAGACCTTTCATTTAATGGAAATTACGAATTTAAAATAGATGTAAAAGGTTTAGAAACAGGGGATTTTATTTATAATGAATTGAGTAATAATTACGGAATAAATAGAACAGATTTTAATTTATCAAAAATAATTTATATTAATGTAATAGATAATGTAAGACCGGATTTATATTTTGCCAATCCAGATAAAACAAAAAAAGGAACTATAAATGATTTTACTATCCCATATAGTATTAGTTTTGATATTTTAAATGGTATTTTATTTTTAAATGAAAAAAAAGCAAATATAGAAGATTACAAAGATGAAAATCCCAATAAACCAATTATAGTTTATAATGATAAATCAACTTATGATATTTGTTTAAATACAGATATAAGTTATACTTTATTTTATCAAACTAATAATATTATCAATAATACCACTTTTATAGAAATAAGTGACAATCAAGATGGTTCTGCTATAATAGTTTATAATGTTAAAGATTTGAGTGACAATATTTCTAATGATATTAGTTTAACAATTTTTTTTAAAAATATTCCAAGTTTAACAATTTGCGGTGAAGCAGTTATTGATTGGGATGTTAATACAAATTATTATGATCAAGGTTTATTTATAAATACTAACCATTTTACAGGAATAAGCGTAGATGTTTCTATAAATGAAGCAAGTAGTAATTCATTTAATTCTTATACTCTTGGATCTGCTAATTATGATATTAGTTTTTCAACAGATTTTATTTCATCAAAACTAGGAACTTATGAAATATCATATAATATAAATATATCAGGTGGTGACACAAATGATATTGCCATATTAAAAAGAACTATAAATGTTGTAGATAGAAAAAAACCATTTGTTAGATTATTTGATTTTTCTGGAACAAATTTCTTAACATTAGATTTATCTAATATTTCATTATTAGCTACAACTGAAAAAAAAAATATAATTGAGAAAGCTTCTTATAATAATTATACAAATGATAATTCAAATAATCATATAATAGATTTTAGCTTAACTTATTTATCATCATTTCACGATTTAAGTAGAATTATACATGCATTTGATTTATGTGATAATTATACAAAAGTTGGAACTAACACAGATGATTTTTCTACTAATATAATCCTGAATATAAGTAATATAGCAATAGATTTTTATAATTCGGATTTTGATGTTAGTTTTAGTACAAATGCTTTAAGTTATGGTGATATCTCATATTTAAATAGTGATAATAGTTTTATACACGTTACACAAGGAGCTGGTACTATTTTACCACCATTAGTTTTTAAATATAAAATTATAGATTCATGTAACAATAGTTTTAATTTTAGTAGAAAAGTTAATATTGTTGATATTACAAAACCTACTATAGATTTTTCCTTTATAGGATTAAATAATAATTCTTATATAAATAATAGTATTGTAATTTATGATATATCAAAAATAGATTTTTCATATCAAGCATTTGACTATAGTAAAAATCCGATTCAATTTTTACAAGAAATATCAAATATAATATTTAATGTAGAAATTAGTGATAATTATAATACAGAAAATATTCAAAATAATTATAATGTAACAATTAGTTCTAATAATATAAATAATATAAATCATACATTTAAAAATTTTAATGATTTTAGTAACACAATTCAAAATAATCAAGATATTAATCAAGATATTATAAAATTATTTAAAGATTTTGATAATTCATTTGAATTAATATATGATTTTTCTGATAATCAATATAATAGTAATTTCAAAAAAAGAATAGTAAATATAATAAATACTATTGAACCAAGTATTAATGTAATAGCTGATAGTGAGAGAATAAATATTAGTTTTGGCGATACTAGTCTAAATTTAAATAGTTTTTTCAATTTAAGTCATCCAAGATTAACAAATACCGATTTAAGTTTTGAATTGAGTTATAATTTACCACGACCAAGAATAACTTCAATATCAAATAATGATGTAAGTGCATTAATTTATCAATTTCAACAAGATTTTTCAAAAGTAACATTTAATAATGATATTTCATTTTTTAATATTGCAAGAAAATCAAATTATCCAGATTTAAGTTCGGGTATAATTAATCCAGAAATAAATATTAACATATTACCTACAAATTTTCAAGGTTTTTCTAGTATTACTCATGAAGCAGGTTTTTATTTAAGTGATGCATCTTTAATAAACGGTTTAACTGTAACCAATGCTTTTGATAAATTTTATTATACATTAGGAGAAGGTTCATTTAATGATATTTCATATACTGGGAGTATTTTTGATATATGTTATATACGTCATATAAAAAGACCAAATGATATAATTTCTTTTAATGAATTTCAAAGTGACCCATCATTAATTGGTGAATATAGAATAACATACAGTTTAACTAATCAAAATAATTATATGGATCCAGTAACTAGGCTATTATTCATAGAAGATACAAATCCTCCATTATTTGGAGATTATGAAAGTAATGTTGACGTAAATATAAATGAATCATATATTGAACCAGGTATTACATTTTCAGATTATGGAAGTCGTCTTAAAAAACTTGATTATATTATAAACAAAAATGGTATTAATTTTAGTAATACTATTAATGACTTTTCAAACCAAACATCGGGTAGCTTCAACAATGTAACATTATTAAATAGCCAAGATACAAGTAATACAGATATAAGTTATACTATTACATATACTATTTATGATAATGCAAATAAATCATCTACCATTAGTAGAACCATTAATGTTGTAAATTTAAATAATATAATAATTAAACCAATTATTAGATATAGATTTGATACTAATAGTTCATATATAGATATAGTATTAGATAGAGATTTTTCTTCAAATAGTCCAAATAATTATGATATTAGTTTTTATTATTTGCATTCAAGTAAAACAATTTTCTATGAAGCAACAACTAGCTCAAATTTTACTGATTTAATTGATTTTAGCTATAATTATGATTTACCGACAAATGTTATAAAAGATAATTTACAATTATTTGACCCTATACATTCTATTATTCCCAACAAAGTAAATAATTATTTAATATTTTTCCAAATTTTTAATAATGAAACATTTGAAAATAATATAGAAACTATTAATTTTAATGTAATAGATACTAGGGGTCCCAAATTAACATTTGAACAAAATAGTGAATTTACAGATATATGTAATATAAAATTACCATTATTAAGTAACATTGCATATCAAAAAATAACTAGTAATATAAATTATTTTAATAAATTAGAAAAAAATTATCCATCATTTACATATAAAAAAGATAGTAATCAAAATCAAATAATTTTTTCTATTCCAGGAATAATAGTAGATGATATAGTTGATAGCAATACTATAACTCTTAGTAACGAATCTTTTAATACTAATTTTAAAGATGTATATGATATTAGTGTTAGTTATTATAGTAATAAAATTAATGATTATGTAGATGCATCATATTTATTAACAAATGATGGAAGTTATGTTCAAAAATATATTATTAGAGATAGCAATGACAATGAAGCAGACATAAGTAGAAATATTAATGTAGTTCCATTTCAACCTTTTATTGAATTAACTTATAATACAGATTTTTCTAATAATTTTTATATAAAACGTTATCATAAACGCTATGAAAATTATTATGACTTGGATGCATCAGGATATGATTTTAGTTATAATGATATAAGTTATAATATAATAGATAATAATTTTAATAAAAATAATTTGGGTATAAAAACAAAAACTTATATTGCGACAAATGAAGATGATTTAAGTGGTAGTAAAGATTTGGGGATACATATTGTTGATATTGATATTTTAAAAAAAGATATTAGTTTAAGTTCCATAATACAAGATTATAGTTTAAATAATCCAAATAATATTAATAGTGCTGATTATAAGAGATATGGTGTTTATAAAAATAATACTTATAATATATTAACAGATGGTTCTAGTAATGCTTTTAGAATAATTAATGATCAAAGTGATAATAATATTAATACAATTTTTCAAAATGGGTTTTTAGATTTGTCTTTTAGTTATTTAAATAATATTGTAAATGTTACAAGCAATAAGCCTACTTATAGTTTTGACAAACATAATTATTATTATGGAAATGTAAGTTTAAATGTTACTAATGATTTTAATAGATTAAGTATTGAATATTTGGATACTAGCGGAACAACCCATATTACTAAGACGTTGAAAGATATCATTTTATATAATGAATATTTTAAAACACAAAATGTTAATTCTGGTTTAAGTGAATCAATAATTGAGCGACCCATTGCTGAAAATTCTTTTAATGAAATAACTATTACTGTAAGTGATGATACACTTTATAAAAATGAAATTTCAATGAATGCTTTTTATTTAGATCATAATGATGAAGGCGATGTTGAAAGAAAAACATTATATTTACCATTAGGAAAGTATAAATTTAAACAAAAAGATTATACTAACTTTTATAATCCAATTAAATTTTCATATTTACCAGATGGACACTTTTACGATTCAAGTTCTGTAACAAATAAATTAAATATTGATTTATGTAATATTGGTTTAACATCACAAAATAATGTAGATTTTAGTTTTTCATCATTCAATGATCCTAGTTATCAAAAATATGAATATACTAGAGGTGTTCGTCATATAGGATTAGCAGGATTTAACACAAGCGAAACTGGTGATAATAGTAACAATGGTTGCACCACATTAATTATTAGTCCTACAACTCCAAATCCATTATTTTATTATTGTAAAAATTTTCCAAAAATGGGTGGAATAATTTATGTTACCACTAATCTAGTTTTATACAAAAATATTATTAATTTAAATGGAAGCATATTAACTAAAGAAAATAATGATATATCATTTGCCAATTATTATGAGCCAAGTTATAATGAAATTAGCAATAATTTAGTATTTTTATCACAACATTTTGATATAAGCAATAATAATAGCAGTAGCTTTAATAAAAAACATCATACAATAGGATTAACACAACAAAATATTAATCATAATATAATTTTTCTTAAAGATAAAACTTCCAAAGAAACAAATAAATTAATATTTAAAAAATACGAAGATGCTTCTAAAAATCAATCAATTAATTCAGAATTTTCATATATTAGTAATTATAAAATCACAGAAGATAACAGTGCAAATTATTTATATGATTCTAGTGCAACACAATTAAAAACAGATATTTTGATGTATGATTTCCATATAGATACTAGTAGTAATATTATCAATAGTGATAATAGTAATAGTTATGATTATGATATAAATAAAATATTTTTTAATAGCAATGAATTATTTAATTATTATTATTATTTTAAAAAATATAATTTATTACAAGAAGATCTTATTTCTACAAGTTTTAAATATAGAATAGGAGAAGTAGCATTTTTCAATCCAATTAGTATTAAAAATAGTGAGCAAGAAATTAATTTTTATGACAATTTATTTTTTAATAATAATAGAATAGTTATAGAACCATTATTCCAAAATAAAATAAATTTAAATTTACAAGTTTATATTGACCCATCAACTTTAACAAATCCAGAGCAAAGACTTGATTATTTTAATAGTGAAAAAGATAAATATAATTTATCATATTATCAAAGTATTATTGATCCAAGTAAAATATTATTTCAAGAATATTTTATAAATATTTTGAGTGATATTAGTGGTAAATATCCTGCAATACCAGCAACATATGATCAATCTATAATTTTTAGTAATGGACATATTGAATTAAAAGATTATTTATTAGATTCTAGTTATACAAGTGGTTTTTTAGAACATATACATGGAATAACAAATGAAATAAATGATTTAAGTTTACAAGATATGGTATATCTAGGATTTAAAGATAATTCTAATAATTTATTTTGTGGATTAACACAACAAAATATTTATCATAATATGTTTATTGATGACGAATATAATATTATATTTCATCCTTATAGAAATAATACTGATAATAATATTTATGAATTGAATAACAGATATAATTATGAAAGTAGGCCAAATAATATTAAAAAACTAAAAAATGAAAAAAATTACTTAATAGAAGTTTCAAGTAATGATTTATATAATACTTTAACGCCTTTTGATAATAGTGATAATATTTATAGTAAAACTAATGTTTTAAATAAAAATAAATATATTAATAAGGATTCTTTAAATAATCAAATTTATGATTCTAGTGCTAAATTTAAATTCAAAACACGAATTAGTTATAAAATATATGATGAATTAGATAATATTGATACTAAATTAAATAATTTAGATATTAGACCAATAACATTAAATGGTAACAATCCAGATATATCAAATATTACTGATATTTATCAGTCATATCCATATGCATATGATTCTGCTTTGCAGGAAAGACATAGTCATAGTTTTAAAATAAATTTAACAGATCATATTGATAGAAATTTTTATAAAAATCCTATTATAACAAGAGAAACAGATGGCTTAACTTATCAAAATATTCATTATAGTAAATTATATTATGTAATAAAAGATATTAGTTATAATAGTGATTTCAATTTATATGATAGTGCAAATAATCAAAATATACTTTATGACAAAAATAAAATAAAAACTTTGAATTATTTACAATCCTTAATTTACATTATAAACTTTAAAATAGATTATTTTTATGAATTAAAATTTGAAAATAAACAAACTGCGCTTAATTTTAATCCCGATGATTATAAATTAATAGGTTTTAATAGTTATCAAGATTTAACAAGATTAATAAGTGGTGATTTTATTGATACTACATATAGATTAGAATTGCCAAATGTATCTTTAAATCAATTATTTGCAACTGTTTTATATAATTCAAAAATAATTGTTAAAAAATATAACATATTTGCAGAAATATTCAATTATTATGACTTTAATATTGAAATAATAGAAATTGATAATAATATATATAATATTAATAATACTCTAAAAAATTCAATTGATCAAATTGGACAAATAGAAAGTGATATAAAAAGTGTAATTATTCAACTAGAGAATGCTTATAATGACTATTTTTTTAAAGATTTGTCTAGAGTACCTGATAATAGTTTAAATAGATATTATATATTAGATCAATCAGAAACTACTGCATCAATACTTTTACAAGAATTTAATACTTTATTTGATTTAATGATTGATTTTAATAAATATAAACAAGAATATAATCAAATAAATTATGAATTGAATTTACGTGGAATAATTAAAGATGAAGATATGTTAAATAATGACTTTATTGATTTATATAAATTTAATGATATTAGCGGATTTTATAGTGCATTAATAGATAATATGCAAAAATTAAATGGTTTATATTTACACGATATTAGTAATACTTATCAAGATATTAAATATATAACAGGAAAATATTGGGACGTTTGTGATAATAGTTTAAATATTAACCCTGAAATTAGTTTTAATAATTCAGGTCTTAATGAACAATTTTTTATAGATCTTTCAAATTCTGTAATTAAAATTGGTGGTATTAATGATTTTAGTGATACCTTATATAGTATTAGTTATGGTAAATATGATTTAAGTTTATTAAAATATTTTTCAAATGAAATAAGTAATAATAAAATAGTAGAAATTTCTAATATAGAAATTAGTTATAACAATTATTATTTTTATATTTCTGGGGAAAGTTATGATACAACAAATAATAGAAAAGATTTTTCATATGTTAAACAAGATTATTATCATGATAATAGTATTAACACATTAAATGGTGTTGACGATCCTAGTGGCATTGGATTTTTAAAAGAAGATTCCTATGTATTAAATTTTAACAGATCTATTTATAATCAGTCAATAGATGAGGCATATGACCATTTAACAAAATCTTTTAATTTTGATACTATAAATTATATTTTAAATGGACAAGAATTAGTTATTAATAGTTTCCATTCAAATAATATTGTAATAGAATTTGATGTATATTATAATAGTTATTTATATCCAAATAAATATTTAGATACCATTGTATTGGATATGTTTATACCTGATTTAACTCCTCCTACAATATTGTTTAAAACTGAAGTAATAGATATTAGTCAAAGCTCTTTAGACACTGATATTTCTAGTATAGCACAACTTTTAATTAATGATATTAGTTATATTGATATTAATAGTAATTCAGATATTTCAATTGATGATGATATATCATTTGCTTATAAAATAATAAAAGAAACTTCAATGAATTATCTTAACAATAATGTAGTTGATAGTAGTTATGTAAATATTTATATAGATATTTCACAAGTCGCAAATGCAAGTAGGCCAAATGATATTACTTATGTTTATTATACAATTTATGATAATGTTAATAATATGAATATTGTAAAACGTAGAGTAAATGTAGTAGATCTATGTCTTAATCCTATTGAATTTTATTATTACGCTTCTACAGTAAAACAATATATAAATGAAAATGGAGAAGATAATTTTGATTTAAAAATTAAAAAAGGTGAAATGTTAACAGATAATTTAATTATGGAAAATATACGAGCTAAAGATACTGAAACGAATGAGTTTATTGATTTAAATAATATTACTTATACTTTATCTGATGGATTAGCTGTTAATCAAATAGTTACTTTAGAACCAAAAACATATCTAAATGCTATTACATATACTGCAACTGGAATTTATAATAATATAGGAACTATTAATAGAAATATTAGGGTTTTAGAAGAAGATGCAATAATAAGTGAACCAGAAAAAAATACTCATTGTTGTTATCCAGCAGTATATTATAAACCAATACAACACAATTATAAATTAGGTTCTTCTAATAGTGCTGCAATGAGAATGGCAAAATTCATAATAAATAGTTAAGAAAATAAAAAAAATTATTTTTGTATTTTTTAAATAAGAAAATAATTTATATTATATTTAATTTATAGTTTTAATAGAAGCATTAAAATTTATTAATTCTAAACTTTTACCTGTATTTTCATATGAAATACCAAAAAATATATAACTTGTATCTGAATTTAAAATTGAATTCAATGCAGTATATTTATTTTCAGTTGGAATATTTAAATTTTGGTGTTTTCCTATATAATGTAATGATGTAGTATTATAATTAAAACTATTATCAAAAACCAAAATAGTATTAGTATTTCTAACAAAATCAAAAGTTATATTATCAGTTGTAGTTCCTAATATTAAAAATTCATAATTAATTGCATCAACATCTCTACCATTATTATCGTTCAGTAATTTTACTGTTAAAGTTGCATTTATTTCTATAATATTTTCAGTTATTAAATTTAATGATATTTTATTTTTACTATTTGTTACTGCATTCTTATTATTATCAAAACCATTATTACTACCAAAATTACTTCTAATTGATATACAACTAAAATCATTTAAATTACTAAAATCTGTTCCTTGATACATCGAACTTTTTGTTTTAGTTTGTTTTAATTCTAATTTATCACCGACATCCAAGTCATTATTAGCTTCAATTCCACTTTTCCTTATAATAGTTAATCCATCAATATCTCCAGTAGTAGTATCAAGTGAATAATATATACTACCTTTGTTATATTTTTTTGGTTTTTCAAGTGGCAAAATAATAGATGATTTAGTCATTGAGAAATCTAATATTTCACTAATTCTTAATCTATCTATAACATTTATAG
>JGI20155J14468_10001844_pt1 | contig 16140 bp, 16 predicted proteins | sample COG_05_FD_14468 | JGI IMG/M metagenome (IMG submission 14468) | reverse complement strand
TGTCTACAGCTCCGGCCGCATCAACCGAGAAACCGATCATGGTAACTGTGCCCATGGTCAAATCGCCAGATCCGTCAATGCTAGTTGCTCCAGTAATTGAACCTGTATTCGTAATGCCACCATTAGAGTTATTCAAAGAGTTCGTGGTCGCATTTCCGACACCATCAATGATAAAGCCCGTCATCGTAATCGTNCCCAAGGATAAATCTCCCGTGCCATCAACATCTGTGAGACCAAAGGCCGCATAGCTGTCAAAATCCACATTCATACCNGGAGAGTTTCCGTTGGTCAATGCATCCTTCCAGGTATTCCATTCCGTATCCCCATCCGGGTTCAACCTTGCAATTGTTGAATCATTAAAGAGATGAAGTGCAGCATAATCNATGTTGATGTACAGAGCTGAGCCTGAACTTTCAGCTTTGACCACTTTGTTGACGTCGGTTTGAGCGTGCAGGCCAAAGGACAGTGCAAACGCAAAGACGGAAAGGACTCCAAGACGGAGTGTTGCGGTTTTGTTCAACAACATGAGTTCTTAATGATAAATTAGCAGGGTAAAAATACGCATTCATTACTAAATAAGCAAGTTTAATCTGTTTTTTTAATGAGAAAGAGACACAACCTGCAATCAACAGCTTAGCCGATGTTCTATCCGAGGATTAGATTCTTTTGGTGGGAGATTGCCGCAACTTCGATTGTTGTCGCACCAAACAAAGTGCTGCCAATATGCAAAGCTGGCCGCCGAGCAATGGTCCAGCCAAGAAGCCAATCAGAGGAACAGCCATAGACAAAAAAAATGGCAATCCTAGACTCAAAACGGCTCCAGTCCATTGCCAACTTAATCGAAGACTTTTCAGTGCATCCACCCCTTCTTTTTCCCATGCATAGTCGAGCACAGCCGCTCCATAAAACCAAATACTCAGCAGAGCTGATAAGACAGGAAAAAGCAGCGCCAATGGAGCAAGGACAGGAAACAGCAATGGAAACACAAAACAAAACAAGAAAAGCAATCCACTCATTGCAATTTCCAACACAATCAAAAGCGCCGCGCTTCGAATCCCGCGAAAAATCGACCACCAAAAGCGAGACTTACCATTGAACCAAGGAGAAGAATCCAGTGCAGCAGACACCGCCTCGGAAAACAGTGCAAAAACCGGACTCATGACAACCAAAACAATGTACTTCGTGAATTTTATATGAACCCAAAGCATCAAAAGCCAAACGCCCCAGTCCAATGCTTCATTCACTCCCATCGAAATCCAATCCGCAATACTGCCTATACCCCGCTTCCACAGCGCCGGTCAGCCCTTCGATGTGGTTGTTCATCCACCCTTGAAACAACCCGGCCATTTGGTCCAAGAGTGCATTAACAGCCAACATGGTCCCAAACGCCACCAAGCCCACGATGACATACCAATGCCGCAATCCGTGCCGACGCATAAAACCAAACGCCTCCGCATAATGCTTAAATCCAAGAACGAAATGCCTAAAATGCGATATCGACTGCATGCCTTCGAAATTAAGGGCTTTATGTTGGTAATGTAATACAGGCACGTGCCTTTGCAAAGCAAGTGCAAGGGATATTCGTTTATGCGTGTACACTTTATTGCCATTGGTGGAAGCGCCATGCACAACATCGCCTTGGCTGTTAAAGCCGCAGGCCATATTGTCTCTGGCTCGGACGATCAAATCTTCGAACCATCCCGTTCACGGTTGGCATCCAGAGGGCTTCTCCCAGCCCAAGAAGGATGGTTTCCTGAGCAGCTCACATCGGAGCTTGATGTGGTTGTACTCGGGATGCATGCACGGCCTGACAATCCTGAACTACTGCAAGCGCAGCATTTGGGATTGAACATTCAGTCTTACCCCGAGTTTTTGAGGACGTGCAATGAACATGCCCGACGCGTAGTAATCGGTGGATCTCATGGCAAAACCACGGTGACCTCCATGATCCTTCATGCCATGAATCAAATGAATGCATCAACCAACTACATGGTTGGCGCTCAACTTGAGGGGTTTGACCGAATGGTGGAAATTGATCCAAATCGAGATTGGTGCATTCTCGAGGGAGACGAATACCTAAGCTCACCCATCGACCGCCGGCCGAAGTTTTTTTGGTACGGAGGTCATTTCACTTTACTTACCGGCATTGCCTGGGACCACATCAATGTCTTTCCAACGGAATTGGACTACATCGCTCAGTTTGATGCCTACCTCGAGACCCTCGCACCCAATGCAACGGTAGTCTGGTGCGCGGAAGACCCGAAATTGCAACAAGTAATTCACCGCTGTCCAAGGGAAGACTTGAAGTTCGTTCCTTACATGACGCCGGATTGCCAGCCGAATGCAGATGGAACCATGACCGTCGCATTCGAATCGGGGGACACCTTGACAACCCATCTTGTCGGGACGCACAACATCCAAAACTTGGCCGGCGCAAGGGCCTTAGCAGCAGAGATGGGCTTGGATGCGAGCGGATTTGACAAAGCCATAGGCGGCTTCAAAGGTGCCGCACGAAGGCTGGAACTCGTACATGAAACCGACAACTTTACGGTGTTTCGGGATTTCGCCCATGCTCCATCGAAAGTCAAAGCCACCGTGCATGGCGTGAAAGCATCGTACCCCGAGCGCAAGGTCACAGCGGTCCTCGAGCTTCATACCTTTTCAAGTCTCAACAAAGACTTCATACCCACCTACGCAGATGCCATGGCTGGCGCGGATGAAGCCATTGTCTTTTACGACCCTTCCGTCCTTGCACATAAACGATTGCCGCCGTTGAATCCGGAATTTGTATCGAAATGCTTCGGAGATCACCCCGACTTGCGCATATTTACCGATGCCGCTGCACTGCACGATGAAGTGCAAAACTTGGCGCCGAAAGACCGTGTGCTCCTCTTGATGAGTTCAGGTTGGTTCGGGAATGCCAATTGGACTTGGTGATTCGGAAATACTGACCTCGCTTAGCCCAGGCCGACATCCAGGGACATCATGACCAAAAATCCACCGATGAATCCCAAGGTGGCAAAATCCGTGTATTTGTCGCGCTGTGTTTCCGGAATAACCTCTTCCACAACAACGTAAATCATCGCTCCCGCTGCAAAAGCCAGGGCATAAGGCAAAATCGCCTGCATCTGCATCACCGCAATAGCTCCTATGACTCCCGCCACCGGCTCAACAACCGCAGACAACTGCCCAAACCACATGGATCGACCGGCCGAGACGCCCTGACGTCTAAGCGGCATGCTTACGGCCAGACCCTCGGGAAAATTCTGAATGCCGATCCCAATGGCCAAAGCCACTGCAGCACCCACAGTCGCGCCATCCAATCCCAGCGCGGCACCACCAAAAAGAACCCCGACGGCCAGTCCTTCAGGAATGTTATGGAGCGTAATGGCCAGAACCAGCAACGTGGAGCGGTGCCAATCCGTTGCCGGGCCCTCTGCTTCGTCCTTTCGGAAATTAATGTGCAGGTGTGGAGTCAGTTTATCCAGAGCATAAATGAACAACGCTCCCAATCCAAAGCCTATAGCAGCCGGATAAACCTTTGCAAAGCCCGAGCCTTCTGACATTTCGATGGCCGGCGCCAGGAGCGACCAAAAACTCGCTGCGACCATGACACCTCCTGTGAAGCCGAGCATGCTATCGAACCATTTCCGCTTCATTTCTCGAAACACAAAAACCAATGACGCTCCTAAAGCTGTCATAAACCAAGTGAATAAAGTTGCCGCAAGAGCCGCTTGAACGGCTCCTACTGACTCAAACCAAGCAATTAAATCATGCATGAACTTGTATTAAAATTTTTTCTGATACCCCACTTGAAATGAGAATTCGTGCGCCTTGATTATTCGACCACTCCATACTCCCATCAAATTCGAAGCGCTCCACGGCATGGTACTTGCTTCCCAATTCTATCCCCAATCGGTTTAAATGCCTCAAGAATTCATCGGAGGAATCCGACACACCGCACACCACGAACATTGTCCCTGCCTCAGCCTCACTGGAAAAAACCACGTCGACGCGCTCTCGAATGTTCCCGGCAGCATCCGGAATCGGGTCTCCATGTGGATCGAATAGTGGATTCCCCAAAAATTCAGCCAAGCGGTTCACGAAATCTTCATTGCCGATGTGCTCCAATTCTTCCGCTAATTGATGCACCGTGTCCCATCGAAAGTTGAGCTTCTCAACGAGAAACACCTCCCATAGCCGATGCTTTCGTACGGTGGACAAGGCATGTTGCTCTCCAACTTGAGTCAATTTTGCGCCTTGATACGCTTCATACTCCACCAGTCCCTCCTCGCACAATTTCCGCAACATTCCCGTAACTGCAGCGGGCGTAGAATCCAAGTTTTGTGCAATTGCTTGATTGCTCGCTATTCCCTCTGAACGTTCCAATTTAAGGATGGTCTTGAGGTAATTTTCTTGGCTTACGGAAACTTCCATTTTCCAAATATAAAATAAATATTTTAGTTAGACTAAAAATTGATTCGACTCGAGGCACTTCAACTCAAAAGGAACAGACTAACTTCGCTTTTATGATCAAAAAACCCAGCGTCCGATCGCTTGTTGGAGTCATTGGATTCATCCTTCTGTTCATTGGCCTGTGGAAATTCAAAACACTGGTTGGACTTATGCTGGTATCGGTAGCATTGAGCTTCATCGGGCGCCCCATCGTACTTCTGATCGATCGCATCCAAATCAAAGGACGGAAATTACCCAAATCGGTTGGAGCAATCATCGCCCTTGTAACTCTGATGTTCACCGGCATTGGCGTTGTTCAGCTTTTTGTTCCTCTGGTATCTGAGCAAGCAAAAACTGTCGAGCGACTTGACACCGAACAACTCAAGCAATTCGCCGGCAAGGGGCTCAATTGGTTAGATCAAACCATGGCACCTATCAACTTAAGCGGCGATGAGCGCAGGAACAGCGATTTCGTTTTGGACACCATCCAAAGCTCGTTGGAGTTTCGGGAAATTGGAGGGACCATTAGTCAGTTGCTCTCGAGCATTGGAGATCTGCTTTTCGGACTCTTTTCCATCACGTTTATGACGTTCTTTTTTCTAAAGGACGGCGCCTTGTTTCGCACCATGATCGAGTCGATTACTCCGGATGAATTGACCCCAAAAGTCAATTCCATCGTCGACCGGACGAGCCGACTGCTCACACGATATTTTGGTGGGCTGGTAATTCAATTGATTATCATCACAACGGTTGTTTCTGTTGGTCTTCAAATTGTTGGTGTACAACATGCTTTTCTGATCGGTTTGCTCGCGGGCTTTTGCAACCTCGTCCCGTACTTAGGACCGCTTGCTGGGGCTGCGATTGGCATCACCTTAGCGCTGGCGACTGCCACCGGGGATGCCACTTCCCTAACCGGTATTTTTTGGGGCAGCCTTCTTGTCTTCGCCGCCGCACAACTCGTGGATAATTTTTTCACTCAACCCGTCATCTTTGCCAACCGAGTTCACGCCCATCCTTTGGAGATTTTTCTCGTAATCACCATCGCTGGAGGACTTGGAGGAGTGATTGGAATGATTTTGGCTGTGCCGATCTACACGTTATTTCGCATCGTAGCTCAGGAATTATTCAGTGGCTTCAAGCTCGTTGACCGTCTCACCCAAAACCTTCGTTGAACTGATTTGTACAAAAGATGTTCACATCGCGTATCAGCCTGAAGTTTCACCCTAACTTTGAAACCCGTATCGTTATACGGGAACATGCCTCTAAAAACTTCAGATCTTCGCTCGAACATGTCGGACACCGTCCGCAATAGCCGCTACATTTTTGTTACCGGCGGAGTGAGCTCCAGTTTGGGAAAAGGCATCGTTAGTGCCTCATTGGCCAAGCTCCTGCAGGCGCGAGGGTACACGGTTACCATCCAAAAACTCGACCCATACATCAACGTAGACCCCGGAACGCTCAATCCATACGAACACGGTGAATGCTATGTGACTGTTGACGGTGCAGAAACGGATTTAGACTTGGGACATTACGAACGGTTTTTAAACGTTCAAACCACTCAAGCCAACAACATCACCACGGGACGGATTTATCAATCGGTCATTGACAAAGAAGCGGCGAGGGGAATACCTGGGACGGACGGTTCAAATCATTCCGCATATCACGGATGAAATTAAGCGGTGCGTCCAAATTCTCGGAGCCGAAAAGAATTACGACTTCGTCATCACCGAAATCGGAGGCACAGTTGGAGACATTGAGTCCTTGCCCTACATCGAGGCCGTTCGCCAAATGAAGTGGGAGTGTCCGGAAGAAACCCTTGTGGTCCACTTGACCCTCATTCCTTATTTGGCCGCCGCAGGCGAACTCAAAACCAAACCAACACAGCACTCGGTCAAACAGCTGCTAGAATTCGGGGTTCAACCCGATATTTTGGTTTGTCGGACCGAACATGAATTGACAGACTCTGTGCGTTCTAAAGTGGCTCGATTTTGCAACGTAGCGCCCAATGCCGTCATCCAAAGCATCGACGCAGAAACCATTTACGACGTCCCGCTCTTGATGATGGATGAGAAATTGGACCAAGTCGTTCTCAACAAGCTGAGCATGTCCACGCAGGACAAGGAACCCGACCTTCGCTCTTGGATGCAATTTTTAGACAACTACAAAAACCCCAAATCCACGGTATCCATTGGATTAGTGGGCAAATATGTTGAATTAAAAGACAGCTACAAATCCATTGCAGAAGCACTGATTCACGCCGGGGCTCAACTCGAAGTCCATGTGGAAATTGATTGGATTCACAGCGAGTCCATTCAAGCAAAAAATAGCGCGGCAAAGCTGCGTCACTTGGACGGAATTATCGTCGCACCCGGATTTGGTTCTCGTGGAATTGACGGGAAGATTGAGACCATCCAGTATGCAAGAGAAAACGGGATTCCCTTTTTCGGCATATGCCTCGGCATGCAATGTGCCGTGATTGAATTCGCCCGAAATGTCGTTCAACTGAACGGAGCGCATTCAACTGAAATAAAGGAGTATACGGACCATCCCGTGATCGACCTTATGGCTGAACAGAAAAGCATCCAAAACATGGGTGGGACCATGCGACTTGGGGCATATCCGTGTGACTTAGAAGCGGGCTCCTTGGCCTTCGATGCCTATCAGAGAAATCGGATTGAAGAGCGCCATAGGCACCGCTATGAATTCAACAACACCTACCTCGATTCGTTTGCATCCAAGGGAATGATCGCCACAGGAAAAAACCCCGATTCGGGATTGGTGGAAATCATGGAAATCCCCAGTCACCCTTGGTTTGTTGCGGCGCAATTTCATCCAGAATACTCCAGTACTGTAGAGAGTCCTCATCCTCTTTTCATAGGATTTCTGAAAGCCTCGAAAGCAACGGTAGATTCAACCAGTACAAGCTCAGCTTCGCAAGAAAGACAGCATTAGTATGTTGAACAATGAGACGCGTGGTCTTTTTCGGCTCACGCGTCAAGTGAGTCACCTGCTCGATNCGGNGAGCTAAGTACGGAGAGCATTAGCGTGAGGAACATCGTGGGGACTACGCCTTGCTGCAATTCGAGCAGGCTTTCAACGGNACCATTCACAGCCCAAATGCCNAGCCAGAGAACCAAAATCCACTGACGACTTCGGGNCGCTAAAAATGCNGTTCCACCGATCCAAATCAGCAGGTAGGCCAGCCCCAATACACCGTGGCTCACACCTAATTGCAACCATACGCTATGAGGATTCATGCGCTTTACAAGCGCATAACGAGCCCCCAATCTTTCGTATTCGACGCAAAGTTCATCTGCGACATCGCCTGTACCTACACCGANGGCGTGGGTTTGCATTAATGCAACTGAAGCCTTCCACGCCTGCATCCTTCCTCCGGAGGAACCAATCTTTTCTTCTAATTGAGACGAATCTAAAAGAGCTGTCGAAACGGACTCTTCGGCCTGTTCAGCCAACACGCTTGGCATAACATATGCACGGAACTCACCCAATCTACCTTCGTCGGCAATGGTTCCGCTCGCCACGAGCAGCACAATTGCTACACATAGACTCAACGCCCTGCTCGTTTCCATTTTCCTTGAACGCAAGGCCTCTGCCCCCCACGCACACGCCGCCACTAGCCAAGCCGCCTTCGACGCCAATAGCCCAACGAATACCCCAGCCAAACAGACCATGACACGATTCCAACCCTTCTTTGATGAGCTCAATATGACACCCAGTGTCAAGTACATGCCCATGTAGGTCGGATGAAAGGGTCCTGCTAACCCATCGTACCTCCATGCCCCGTCTTCGCCAGAAAACAAAGCGAAGGAAGCACGCCACAACACAAACCCAATCAATCCGAGCCAAAAAGCTTGCCTCGCTTTCGCAAACCCTTCCCTACCCCAGCGACCGACATGATGCATCGTGAGCAATGGAATCAGCAACAAACTGAATTTTCCTTCCATAGCAAACCTCCCCACCTCCATCCGCTCTGTCCAAAACAAACCAAGGCCGTAGAGCAAATAAAGTCCCACTCCACCCCATGCAAACCACCTGCCTGACCTTCCCAAAAATACCGAGGATGAACCCCGTAATCCAGGCGATTCATCCGAAAAAACAACGCTTGCTTCAAAGGCCACAACAGATAACACCCAAAGGAGCAGGGTAATGCTACTGAGGCGGGGATGCATGGGAATGGCCAATGCGGTAAGCGCCGGCATCCAGGCCATCCATTTGTGCATTCTGAAACTCATCGAGTCAAGGCTTCGGACTGCGAACTAGGGTTCCTGCGAAGAATCAAAAAATCCAAGATGCCCTGCCAATATCCCCAACCGTATCCAACATGAATCACCAAAAAAGCTTGCATAATTCCGAGCACATCGCGATATGTATTGGCCGCTGCAATGGCAGAGCCCGCAGCTCCCACCATCCATAAGAAGAGCGATGTCATGAAAATAGATGCTCCAAATCCATCCCAAAGTTCATTCCAATGCCCGAGAAGCTCGCAAACCCAGGCTGCTCCGGTGACAACAAGAATCAATAAGAAAAGAGCCGGAATGACTTGCCTCCACGTCGTGATGGTTGAGTGCTTTCGATTCACAAAGACCTTCCAGTATCCGTACTGAAAGTACTGTCGCAACAAATTTTTATAAGTAGATCTCACATGGTAGCGACTTCGAATCCGAGGATCGAACCATATGCGCCATCCTGATTTTAAAAGCCGGTAATTCAATTCGTCGTCTTGGTTTCGGGTCAATGCTGAATCAAACAACCCGATTTCGTCAAAAACAGACTTCCGGTAAGCTCCAAATGCGACGGTATCGACATGGCCCGAAGCTCCACCTGTGCGAAATCTAGCATCTCCGACGCCGAACGGAGTACTCATAGCCGCCCCGATTCGTCGAGAAGCCTCAGAACCGTGCACTTGCTCAACAACTCCGCCGACACAACCCGATTCGGGGTGGGCCTTGATCAACTCTGCGTTCCGAACTAAAAAATCTTCATCCACTTCCGCGTGGGCCCCTAAGATGATAATGGTCTCCCCCTTTGAGGCTTCAATGCCTATATTCAAGGCATTCGGCGTGGTTTTGAGCGGATTGTCCACCCACCGAATGTTCCCATTTTCGGAGCTGATGCGATCCAAACATAACCGGGTTCCATCATCGCTGCCTCCATCGGCCACAACCACCTCCCATGGTTCTCCTGGGTCTTCCTGTCGCAGCAAGCTGTTCAAGGTACTTTCGATGTACCCGACTTCATTCAAACAAGGAATCACGACAGATATCATGAGGCGTCTTCAGGTATAGAACGGGTTAACCGACGCAATTGATGGATGTGGTGTTGCACGTGCGCCACGCCAAAACCAAAGGTATCAGACAGCGAAATTCGGCCCGCAATCGGATGATTGAAAACCTGCACCTGCCACCAACAATCGGATTCAAAAGCATCAGCAAGAAGATCAAAGGCTTGGTCTTGTTCCTGCTCCCATTCGCTCTGCAGTTGGTGCAAATCATGCGATTGCACTTGACCTGGAGTCAATCTTGCCCCAGGCGTTGGGTCCTTCCAACGAGCATTGGACTGAAGCGCTTTAATCAAGCTCCACCCGCGCCCATCAGATTCAAGCGTTGAATTCGGCAGATCAAGGGGATTGGCTTGCCGCTTCTTGTTCAAATAGCCCCAAATTCCAGCCTCAGACAGGCGCAAGTGCTCAAGCACCTGCAAGCCGCCCCAATGCTCCTTTGTGCCATTGAGCTGTGCGAAAGGCAGTGCATTCAACTCCTCACAAAAGGACTTACGTGCGTCCTTCCATTCCGCCTTCCAATGCGATAGCCCACGAGGCGCAAGGTACATCTGAATGTGAGGGATCCCGTCCTCGTCATAGCCTTCTCCAACCGCTGAAAATCCCAAACGGTTGTAAAAACCAATCAGGTATTGTTGTGCCGAAATACGAATGCCCATTCCTGGCCAATGCCGCTCACAACAACGTATGGCGCGCTCCATCAGCTCCACGCCTAATCCGCTTCCGCGGTCCCCTGCATCGATGGCGACACGTCCTATACTCGGTTCAGCATAAGAGACACCCGGCGGAACCAATCGAACCACGGCCCTTGCGGATTCACCCGGCGCAGCCTCATCAGCCAAAGCCCCCAAATGAATTGACGAAACATCCTTGTCGTCCAAGTCGGGGTAAACACAATCCTGTTCCACCACAAACACTTCCGACCGCAGTCGCAAGGCAGCAAACATCTCCATCGGGGTCATTTCGCCCCACGTCTTTTCAAACCAAAGCACGCCGCAATTTACAATGGGAAAGCCCCCGATTTCCAGCACCCGGCGCGTACTTTCGCACCCATGTCAGTCATCAATGTTTTTTCCGCTGAAAACTTAAGCAAACGCTACGGCGAGCGCCTGCTCTTCGAGGACCTCACCTTTGGACTTTCGCTGGGTCAAAAAACAGCCCTCGTGGCAAAAAATGGCACCGGGAAGACGACCTTGCTCAACGGAATCTGCGGCATCGAACCTCTGGATTCTGGGAGGATTAGCATGGACGCCAGCGTTCGTTGGAGCTATTTGCAACAGGCACCTTCGTTCGAACCAGAAGAGGATATTCTGGATCACCTCTACGCGAGCGATATGGCGGCAGTAGTCGCCATGCGCGCCTACGCGAGCGCCTTGGAATCTGGACAGGACGACAGCCAAATGCAAGCAGCCTACGAGCAAATGGACCTGCACGACGGTTGGGACTTTGAGGCGCGGGCCAGAGAAATCCTTGGTAAACTCAATTTGCATGATTTGACCCGTAAAATGGAATCTTTGAGCGGAGGAGAGCGTCGTCGTATCGCTTTAGCCCGTGTGTTAATTGAAGAACCAGAAGTGTTATTCCTTGACGAGCCCACCAACCACCTTGATTTGGACATGATTCAATGGCTTGAGCGGCACTTGGTCCAATCCAAAATGACGCTGCTCATGATCACCCACGATCGTTATTTCCTCGAAAACGTGTGCGATACCATCCTGGAATTGGACGACCAATCGCTGTTTAAGTACAAGGGCAATTACAGCTATTATTTAGAAAAACGGGAAGAACGAAAGGAAAACGCATTGGCCAACCGCGGCAAAGCGCGCGGAGCATTCAAGCGTGAGCTGGAGTGGATGCGCTCCACACCATCCGCCCGCACGGGAAAGTCCAAATCCCGCATAGAGCGATTCTACGAAATCAAAAGTGCCGCCAAAAAACGATTGGAAGAGGATCCCTTAACCCTGCGCCTCAACCCGCATCGCCTCGGGGGCAAAATTGTTGAGCTCCATAAGGTGGCCCAGCAATTTGATGACCGGGTCTTATTTGAAGGCCTTTCTCACCATTTCAAACGATCAGAACGCATTGGTATCGTGGGACAAAACGGGTCCGGTAAGTCCACGTTGCTCGACATTATAACTCAAAACACTTCCCCTTCGCGTGGCAAGGTTGTCCTGGGTGAGACGGTCGTTTTTGGACACTATCATCAATCGGGAGCAGAATTTCCAGATGGACAGCGCATCATTGAGGCTGTGTATGAAATTGCCGAATTCATGCCCTTGGAAAAAGGCCAGAAAATAACCGCCGCTGCCTTACTAGAGCGTTTTTTATTTCCTCGGTCGACCCACCACCAGTTGATTTCATCGCTGAGTGGAGGAGAACGGAAACGCCTGCATCTGCTCCAAGTAATCATGGCCAATCCCAACTTTTTGATCTTGGATGAGCCCACCAATGACTTGGATATCTACACCCTACAAATTCTAGAAGAATTTTTGATGGATTTTCCCGGGTGCCTCATCATCGTGAGCCACGATCGGTATTTCATGGACCGACTGGTCGAGCACGTTTGGGTGCTGGGGAATTCCCCTGAAGTTCGATTTTATCCGGGCAATTACACGCAGTATCGTTTGGCTCTCAGCGAACAACTCAAAGAAGCTGAAAATAAACCTCAAGCGACGAGTGGACAACCTCCATCGGAGGTTTCAGAAGCCTCTAAAGAGAACAAAAATGACTATTCTCAGCGACTTTCATACAAAGAGAAATTCGAATTCGAACAACTCGAAAGCAAGATTGAGGGGCTCGAAAGTCGAAAGTCATCGCTCACCGAGCAGCTCTATTCGATCAAAGACGCAGAACAGTTGCAATCAATCGGTAACGAACTGAACGAAGTCACCACGGAGTTGGAGGACGCCGAAAACCGATGGCTCGAATTATCTGAACGGGCGGGCTAAACCGTTGACCCCATTATTGTTGGTCAAAATCCACGGTGTACGGACCTTCTCCCGTTAGCTTAGCCTGACACGTGAGCACAAAGCCCGCTTCGGTTTCATCGGGCTCTAACGCATAATTGACTTCCATCTCTGCAGTGCCCTCCACCAATTTGGCTCGGCACGTGCAACAAACGCCACCCAGGCAACTGTATGGGGCATCCAGCCCTGCATCCAAGGCCGCGTCCATGATCGCTTTGCCCGGAGGAACTTGCACCACGGTCGTCACGCCATCCATCACGATGGAAAGCCGCTTGCCTTTTGGATCATCCGCAGCGACATCTGGACGAACCTCTTCCTCGTTCGCTTGCGTTTTTCCCGAAGTAAACAACTCAAATTTGACCGCATCAGAACTCATTCCCGCGCCTTCTAGTGCAGCTTTGCATGCCCAAATCATCTGCTCCGGTCCACAAAGGAATGCTGCCTCTACCCGATCCAGATTGACCCATTCACTGGTGAGAATGGCCCTGCAACGTTCCTCGTCCAACCTCCCGTTGAATAGCTCAATGTCCTGCGGCTCACGGGTGAGGATATGAAACAACCGAAAGCGTTCGAGGTAGATATCCTTTAACTCCTGGAGCGCCTCTCGAAAGATGATGCTCGATGTATCGCGGTTGACATAGAACAACGTAAACTGGCTGTTCGGTTCTTCGTGAAGAACTTGCTTGATTTGGCTTAACACGGGTGTAATGCCCGAACCTGCAGCAAAGGCCAAAAATTCGCGAGATTCTTGCGCGTCTGTCTTCAAGACAAACTTGCCGTTTGGAGGCATCACACGCATTTCATCCCCTGCTTGCAGCGATTGATTTGCCCATGTACTGAAAACGCCGTTTTCGACTTGCTTAATGGCAACGCGCAGTTCCTTTTCGTGGGGAGCGCTGCAAAGTGAATAGCTCCGTCGAACGACCTGTCCATCGATCTCTGCCTCCAGTGTCAGGTATTGGCCTGCATCAAAAGAAAACGATTTAACGTCCGCCTCTGGCACTTCCAAACTTACCGAAACGCACCCTTCTGTTTCCCTGCGCACATCGGAAACACGCAGCGTGAAAAATTCATTCATGCCGCGAAAATACTCGACAAAGTTTGATCAAAACCATTGGGGCCTCAGGTTGTTATCTTTGTAACAAATATCCGCACATGTCGCAAGAAATGGACTTGACAAAACGGTTCGACACCTACATCGCTTCAGAACAAAAAATTGAAGCGAAAGACTGGATGCCCGATGCTTACCGCAAAACACTGATTCGACAAATTAGTCAGCACGCGCACAGCGAAATCATTGGCATGCTGCCCGAAGGCAATTGGATTACCCGCGCACCGAGCCTCAAGCGCAAAGCCATTCTGCTTGCCAAGGTTCAAGACGAAGCAGGTCATGGCTTGTATTTGTACTCTGCAGCAGAAACCTTGGGAGTCAACCGAGAAGAATTGCTGGATGCCCTTCATGAAGGCAAAGCCAAATATTCGAGCATTTTCAATTATCCGACATTGTCCTGGGCGGACATGGGTGCGATTGGTTGGTTGGTGGATGGCGCTGCCATCATGAATCAAGTGCCTTTGTGCAAGTGCAGTTACGGCCCNTACGCCAGAGCCATGGTACGGGTGTGCAAAGAGGAAAGCTTTCATCAACGCCAAGGNTTCTCCATCATGATGAACCTGTGCAACGGGACACCCGAACAAAAAGAGATGGCGCAAGATTCCTTGAATCGCTGGTGGTGGCCCTCGTTGATGATGTTCGGTCCGAGTGACAGTGAATCTAAGCACAGCGATCAGTCCATGAAGTGGAAAATCAAACGATTCAGCAACGATGAATTACGCCAGCGATTTGTGGATATGACGGTGCCGCAGGCAGAATTGCTTGGCTTAACCCTCCCCGATCCTGACTTGAAATGGAATGAACACACGGGACACTATGATTTCGGCTCGATTGATTGGAGTGAGCTTCAACGGGTTATTGCAGGAGACGGCCCGTGCAACCGAGAGCGACTAGAAACACGTGTCAAAGCGCATACCGAAGGCGAATGGGTCCGCGAGGCAGCTGCAGCGTATGCCGAAAAATGCGCAAAACGAAATTCAGATCAACCCCACGCAGCATGAGTTCTAAGAAACAAGATTGGCCTCTTTGGGAAATTTTTATCAGAAGCCGGCAAGGCTTGAGCCATAAGCATGTGGGCAGTCTGCACGCATCNGATGCNCAAATGGCCATGGAAAATGCGCGGGACGTTTACACCCGACGCCAAGAAGGAACGAGCATTTGGGCTGTTCGGGCAGAAGATATCACGGCTTCTTCCCCTTCGGAGAAAGACATGCTCTTCGACCCAGCGAATGACAAAGTGTATCGGCATCCCACCTTCTATGATTTACCGGACGAAGTGAAGAACATGTAATGGAGAGTCACGAGCATACTGCCTTATTGAGGCTGGGCGATGACGCCCTTATTCTTGCACAGAGGCTTGGTGAATGGTGCGGCCACGGACCTGCATTAGAGGAAGACATTGCCCTTTCCAATATCGCATTGGACTTGTTGGGCCAAGCACGTGCTTTCCTGACCTTGGCCGCGGAGCGAGAAGGGAAAGGGCGGGATGAGGACTCCTTGGCCTACTTCCGCACTGATCGCGAATTCACCAATGCGCTACTTGTTGAGCTTCCTAACGGGGATTTCGGAGATACGATCATGCGGCAGTGTTTATTCGATCAATTTGCTCTCTTGCGTTATACGGCTTTATCAGCGCAGTCAATCGACATGGAAGTTGCTGCGATTGCTGCGAAAGCAGTGAAAGAAGTACGCTACCATGCGGAACATTCTGCCCAATGGGTCATTCGATTGGGAGACGGAACAGAAGAAAGCCATCAGCGCATTCAAAACAGCCTCGACAGACTCTGGCCTTACACTGCTGAATTTTTTATTGAAGATGCGGTTTCTGAGTCCCTTGCGGCAATTGGGTTGATGCCGCTGCTCCAGGATTTACAAGGGCCTTGGCAAGAGGCCATGAACAGAATTCTAGAAGAGGCAACGCTTGTTGCCCCAGAAAAAAGCGGTACCCAATCAGGGGGTCGGTCCGGTCTGCACACAGAACATCTTTCTTTTCTTCTTGCTGAAATGCAAGTCCTTCCTCGCACCTATCCCGGAGCGCAATGGTGAATGATCGCTTGAGTCGCATTCGAGCATGCCTCTCGAACGTCATGGATCCAGAACTTCCCTTTTTGACCATCACAGAACTGGGGATGGTCCGCGGCTGTGAGTTCGATGAGAACGACACAGCAGTCATTCTTCTCACACCGACGTATTCGGGTTGCCCAGCGACCGATGCCATTCAAGATGACATCCGAGATGCCGTATCCGAGTTTGAATCAAACTTTCGCGTGAAATTGGTTCATTCACCCGCGTGGACAACGGACTGGATC
>JGI20155J14468_10001840_pt1 | contig 16161 bp, 9 predicted proteins | sample COG_05_FD_14468 | JGI IMG/M metagenome (IMG submission 14468) | reverse complement strand
ATATCGGGTGCCAAAGATAAACCAGATTCTCTTGTCGATAACCCAGTCGCGGGGTTGTTAGACGCTGAGACAAATGATATCTTGGGTGGCGCGATAAACGATAAGTTAGACACCGTGGTTGCCAAAGTATTTACGGTACCTCAACTCAAATATGAAGAGTTTGCCGGAGGTAAGTTTTACCCTACAGCACAATGGGTAGATAGTGCAGATCAAACACTTTCGACGGCAATGGGTGCGGTAACAAAGACTGCACAGGGCAGTGTGACGGTTCCGGGTGCACCTGCCGGTTTAACCAAAGCAATGAAAGAATTGGAAGGAAAGGTTGGTGCATTCGATAGTAGTGATGCTCTCAGTAAACTGGCATCTAAAGCAGCAGCAGTCAAAGACATAGTAATTGGAAGCATTCCGGCAGATCCGGCGGGTATGTTAAATAACGTGTCAGTAGGCAGAGATGGAATCGCCTTAAACATCACTGACGCGTTGCAACAAAACTTTACGGGTCCAATAAACGAGGCCATTGGGTTGGTCGATGATTTCAAAGACAATCCTCTCAAAATTTTAGATGATAAATTGGATAACGCATTAGGAGATATAACCGGAAAGTTAGGATCCGATATTAAGAACGCAGTCGATCAGGTCGAGGGTGCAATTAATAGTATAGTAGATAAAGCAAATGAATTTGTTGATAATGTGTCCGAAGATCTTAATCAATTCGGAATGGGTCTGTTGCAGGGATTTAATTTAGACGGATTGGAAGAGGCAAAGAAAACAGTTAAAGATCTTGGTCCTGACATGCGACCAATTGAAATAAATGAAGTGATTGCCAAAGCACAGGGTAGTGAACAAGAACTGTCCGAAGCAGTCAACATTGTTCGAGAAAAGGGTAACAGTAAAAAAAGCAACGAAGAAATTAAATTTGATCTGTCACAACTCGATACTACGATTGCAGGATCTTCGGTGATTAGTAACGAGAGCAGTGCGTTTGCTGATCCGTTTAACCTTACAGAAGCATATACTTCTTGGGCAAAGGCAGACCCGAGGTTTTATTATATTTCATCGTTCGAAGAACTAGAAGCAGAATTTAACAAGAGAACTAGAGACATCACTGAAATGGTGATTCACTGGACTGAAACATTCACTAACAAAAATATCGGAAGTGAAGAAATTGACTCAATACAAAAAGATCTTGGGGGCAAGGGTATAGGTTATCATTATGTGATACGAAGAGATGGTTCTTTGCAACGTGGTCGCCCCTTAAATATTGAAGGTGAACATGCTTCTATTAACGGACATAATGAATATAGTATGGGAATAGTCTTTGTAGGTGGTTTAAATTGTTCAAGTGAAACTCCCAACCCCGAACAGTATTTGTCTAGTGCTTCATTGACACGAGCACAGATGAATACTTTCTATGATGTTTGTTCTGCATTCTACAATGCTTATCCTGGTGGTCAGATCATTGGTCATAATGATATCGATGTGACAGTGAGTGATCCGGGCTTTGACGTAAGAGATTATGTTTTTGATGTATTCAATAAAAAAACTTTATTCACAGATCCTTTGACCGAAGGTCCGTTCAGTCCGACAGATTTAATTGGTAAGGAAGTATAATATATGACTACTGAACTTGACAATAAAAACAAACGAGAAGCAGTTACGGGTGATGCTCGGGAAATAACCGAAGGTATTCCTCGGGATGGGTTCAATGATGCGACAGGTGAGTTTCCTAACCAAGATTACTTTTATGGATCCTCGATCAATAAAGCAGCAAAAGGTGAGAAGATCAATGCTTTGTTTTCAGGAGGAGGAGACTATGGTGTTCCGACTTTACTTCCTGAACAACGTCCTTCTCAGTATCCTTTTAATCAAGTAAATGAATCTAAAAGCGGTCATGTTGTTGAAATAGACGATACTCCCGGTGGCGAGCGCATCTTAATTCGTCATCGATTGGGACATGGATTAGAACTACGCGCAGACGGAAGTGTTTTGTTTTCCTCTGTTAACAATAAAGTAGAAATCACTGGAGGTGATGAAACTATTATTGTGGAAGGAAACGGTAATCTAGTGTACAGTGGTGACCTTAATTTACATGTGACCGGAGATTATAATGTTACCGTAGATGGTAATTATAATGTCAAGACCGCAGGTAATAAAACCGAAGAAATACACCGTAATCATATTAAGACAATTGAAGAGAATCAGAACTATATTGTGAAAGGTGATCGAAGTGCAAAGATTATTGGAACTTCTACCGACACAATATTTGGGGACAATCATTGGTTAGTCAAAGGTTTACAGAAGAATTATGTTGAAGGTTTGATCGAATTCAACAGTGGTAAATCAATTTTATCAACATCCGTAGAGAAGTATACAATCACTTCTCAAGAGATACGAATTACTGGGCATACTCTAGAAGCAACTGCCGCTCTCGGTATAATTGGAGGGGAACAGGTCGATCATTTTGGTAAGATGTTCGGTGGTCCTGCCAAAGGATTGGGTGGGGGTACTACCTTCTATGGTACTCTGGTCGGTAAAGCAAGCAATGCTATTGTGTCAGACTTTGCAGAGGAAGCAGGAAAAGCATCCCATGCTCGACAGGCAGCACATGCTCGACGGGCAGATCTGGCGATGGTTGCCAAAGAAGCAGTAAACACATGGCTGGATACTCTTTCTGCGGATCCTTCGTCTGGGTACGGGTTTGGCGATTACGATTCGGTCGGCCCCCCCGAAACTTATCCGACTATTTTTAACTATGTTCAGATTCCACCGACTGCTCCGATGCCTACCAGTGCCACTATCATTGGAAAAATATCGGGCAGTGAGTATGCGGTACAGAACGTGAAAATTGATATTGCGTCAACCGATCCCGACTCGATCAAATTAAAAATACTACGTAGTGATGACTATGATGAACTGTTTACTTTTGACCCTACTATACATGAGATTAGATCCAAATTAAGAGACAAAACTAATCGAGAAAACGGTAAGTTCACTTCGTTTTTGGTTGCAGAAGGCAAGTTAAATTCTGAATTCAAAAGGGTGGTGCCTAAAAAGATCAATCGTTCGGTCAATAAAAAATCAGTTTCAAGGTTTGGATTTAAGTTTATAGGCAATAATCCTGCGGATAAGAAGAGCAAGAGGTTTACAGTATGATTTACTTGGCAGATCCCGTTTACAATCCTAATTTTGTTACGGACTTTACTAGTGCCACTAAACTTGGCCGTGGTATTACGATGGGCAAATTCCTTGGAAGTCGAGGAACAAGGACTCAGTTGATACAATTAACTACTGACATTCCTCAACTTGCACGAAACCTTTACCTTCATGCCGAACTTCTGACTAATGCCAAGAAAAATCCGGATTTCGGAACTGTACGGATCACTGTAAGTGAGGGAGTATATCTTCCGGCAATCAACGAAACTCCAAGCGGAGTCAATAAACTTAAAGTCGATGGTCGCGCCGTGGTCTATCAAGTCATTAACAAGAAAGGAAAGACTGACATTCCTAAGACGTATGATCTTGCCAACTACTGGAAGGATTATGCCGACTATGATCGATTGTCTATTGACTACGATACATACGATCCCTCCGGAGAATTGACTGCACAGTTAGTAGTAGAAATGCCAATGGTTCCGGAAACTTTCGATCTCCAGTTTAAAAGTGCAATTGATACTTATTACAACGGAGAATTGCAGTCGAAGAATGAATTAATAGAAATCCTAGAATAAATGTATAAATAAGCATATGGCAAAAATACAAAGTACAGAAGACAAAAACTTACAGTCAGTATCTCTAGTTACTAACAGAAAACTAGTTTACTCTGATCTAGACTTATCTTTTGCCGTAAATACTACGGCAAGTGATGATATCTTTAAGAAAACTGATGCTGCGGCAGTCAAACAAGCAGTTAAAAATCTTTTATTAAGTAATGAATGCGATAAACCTTTTCGTCCGAGATATGGGGCAAACCTAACTAAAATGTTATTTGACTTGGTAGATGATGAAGATGCCGAAGACGATATTCGCGAACGGATATATCAGGTCATTGACCAATACGAACCTCGTGCGTCCATTGAAGAATTAGAAGTAAATCTTGCACCAGATCAGAATAGATTACAAGTAAAATTAACTTTTCGTGTGTTGAACATTGATCAGACCGAAACTCTAGAAACTACTGTTACGAGGTACAGATGACGGAAACTACTATAAAATCGACCGGACTAGACTTCAATTCGATTAAAAACAATCTTAAAACGTTTTTTAAATCTACCGAAGAGTTTAACGATTACAATTTTGAAGCAAGCGGTCTTTCCAATCTTCTGGATGTTCTTGCATACAACACACACTATAACGGATTGATTGCTAACTTTGCTTTGAACGAAAGTTATTTAAGTACAGCACAGTTACGTAGTAGTATGGTAGGTCTTGCCGGAGCATTAGGTTATAATGTTAGGAGTCAAACTGCCGCAAAGGCCATTGTCCGATTACAAGTCACTGATGTTGCCGGACCTTCAATATATACCTTACCCTCTGGAACCACCTTTACCACTACCGTAGAAGGAACTGCATTTACATTTCAGACACGAGAAACTTATAATGCAACCAAAGACGGAAGTGGAAACTATCAATTTGTTGATGCAGATGGTAATAAAGATCTCTATATTACAGAAGGCATCGAAAAAACTAAAATCTTTCTGGCGGGCCCTGCAAGTGAGACCGATACTTACGTCATTCCTGATGAGTCTATGGACTCTTCGACTGCGATAATCAAAGTCTACAATTCTGCAACTTCACCTACATACGTGGCCTATCAAAACATTGATGTTATCACAACGATTGATGAGAATACTCGAATCTATGTGTTGAAAGAATCACCCAACGGTTACTACGAGGTTACTTTTGGTAATGGTTCGACTCTCGGTATCTCTCCGGTTTCAGGAGAAAAGATTGAAGTTAGTTATCTTTCTTGCGGTGGACCAACTGCTAATGGAGGACTTAACTTTACTCCAACCAGTGAATTCCCACTTGCTGGAGGAGGCACCACTCCCATTACTGTCATAAGAGTGCAGAAAAGTGCTGGTGGTAGTGACAAAGAAGTTATCGAGTCTATTCGAAAGAATGCGCCCTACCTCTATGCGTCACAAAACCGAATGGTAACTGCGGCAGATTATTCGACTCTTGTACTTCGAAATTTTGGTCAGTACATTGATGATATTAAAGCATGGGGAGGGGAGGATAATATACCTCAAAACATTGGGGCAGTATACTTGTCTATCTCATTCAAAGAAGGGGTAAATATTCCGGCACAAAAGACGGCAATTACGGCATATGCCAAAGACCTATCGGTTGCCAGCTTTGAAGTTAAATATACCGATCCTATTATTACTTACTTAGAAATCACTCCAGTATTTCAATTCAATTCAAGACTATCAAGCGTGACCAATCTTCAAGCACAGACACTAGTCGATAATTCAGTAAGTAACTATTTCACTGCCAACATTGGAAAGTTTGATCAATCTTTTAGACGATCTAATCTTTTGACTTCGATTGATGATACTGATGTCGGGATCTTATCCTCTCGGGCAATCGTTCGAATGCAACAACGCCTTGCCTCGACAGATATAAACTTTACTGTTGGGAAAGATTATACATTTACTTTTCCTGGATCAATTCTCTCAGATTTCGATGATGAAACAATTCTTGAGACGAGTGATTTCACCTTTTCAAACCGAACTTGTGCCATTCGAAATAGAATTGGATCAAACATCCTTGAAATATTTGATCGGGGTAGTGCTACGGTGCTCACGACCAATACGGGTTATTTTGATCCTCAAAGAGGTATTGTATATATTCAAGGGTTTGCACCTCAAGCATTGTCCGGTGGTGATTCTTACCTGCGAGTGTCTGTCCTCTCAGGCAACCAAGGGAACATCAATACGGTTCGAGAAAATGTTCTTGCTCTAGATGCTATTAGATCGTCTTCTTCAGCAGTCATTACAACTTCAGTATAAATAGGAAGGTAAACGGAAAATAAGATATGAGCGATCCAAAAGCAACCATTACCCAAGAACTGAAAACCACCTTGGTTGACCTTCTTCAGAAAGACCTTGATTCGGCAGACAATAGTTATTATATTGCGCTCGGACGATCCAAAGCATGGCCTGGAAATAACGATGTTCCCGAACAACCAGAAGCATCGGGCACCGCATCGATTAAAGACCTTCGTGCGTCATTTCAATCCTATAAGATTTCTGCCAACAATACGGCAATCATAACTAATAGTTCATGGGATGTTAGCGGTACGACCTCGTATTTTCCGTTCGATGACAAATACAGCACACAGTCCAATGAATATTACGTAATAAATGATAGCGATGAAGTTTTCGTCTGTGTTGAAAACGGAAGGAATCTGATTACTGGTGCAATAGTTCCTAGCACGATACGTCCCAGTGCACCCACCAAAACTGTGGCAGATCCTAGCCAATCGCCTCCCAACGATCAAATACGTACCTTCAAGACCTCTGATGGATATCACTGGCGGTACTTGTACAAAGCAAGTCCTTTTGCGTCAACTCAATTTAAAACCAACACTTTGATGCCGGTCAAACGCGTTCGAGGTGCTCCTACATTAGAAGAAGAAATTGAACAGCAACAGATGCAAGACAGTTCTTTTGCAGGAGAAATCTTATCAATTCAGGTTGTTGACGGAGGGTCTAATTACAGTGCTCCTACGGTTACTTTCAGTGGCAATGGTACTGCTAATGACGGAGAAGGTAATCCTTTAGGTTTTTCTGCCATCCAATCGGGGGGTGTTATTACTCACATTGGTTTAGATTCAGACGGAGTAGGTAAAATTGTACACGGTAGTGGATACACTGATGTTCAACTCACCGTTACAGACGGGGGTTCGGGGTCAGGTGCAATCTTAAGACCAGTTATCGGTAATCTCAATAAAGATCCTCGGGCAACCTTAAGAAGTAACGGTTTGTTGATTAAAACGGATTTTCAGAACTCCGAATTAAATACTATTTTGGCAGAGAACGATTTCCGAACAGTAGCACTCATACGTAATCCAAGTCAATATGGAGGAGGTTCGTTAACTGCTAATACGGCAAATGCTTTGAGTGCTTTATCCTTGACCGGAATCAGTGGTACGTTTATTGAAGATGAATTGATATCACAAGCGGCTACGGGTAGTCAAGGATATGTTGTAAATTTGGACGGAAGTACTCTGTATTACATACAAGACATTTCTTTGGGTATCCAAGCATTTGATAACTCTTTGGTCACTACGGCAAGTGGTGGTCAGGGTACTGTTACTGGGACTATCAATCCAGATGTTGACGTATTTTCAGGAGATATTCTCTATATAAGTAACGATAGTGATACGCCCAGAAATTCATCACAAACTGAAGAAATAAGATTGATAGTAAATTTTTAATATGAGTATAAGACGTAGTAGACCTGAATTTAAACTTAAAGGTTATCCAGATGTTTATATGATATCGATGTCGGATGACGAGAAATCTCAATATTTTAAAAATTTAGTACTTCCCAGTTGGGAAAAATTTGGAGTAAAGGTTAATCATTTTGAAGCAATCACTCCGAAAGATTTTAGTAAATATAACAATACCCCGATTAGTTACGGTTTAAACGGTTATAAAAACAGTACAAAAGTAGGAACGGCAAACAGGAAATTTACACCAACAGAAAAAGCAATATGGTTCTCTGCATACGAATGTTGGAAAATGTGTGTAAAAGAAAATAAAGCATTTATATTCATAGAACATGATTGTGAATTACTTAAATTGCCTCCTATAAATCTATTACGAGACAATGAAATGATTTTATTATGTAACTGGAGAGGTAAAAGAGCAAATCCAATGACAGGATATTATCTAACACCTCCAATTGCAAAGATGTTAATTGAAATGCTTGAGTTACCGACACACTACAATGTAGATGCATGGGTACAAGAAATGGCAATTAACGTAGGTAGATTCGATACCTCATATATGCGGGTGGTAAAGTGGGAAGATGAAGAAGGACGACAAATAAGCACGATAGATCATCGTGTAGAAAAGATAGATCAAAAATACTTAGACTTTAAGGGATAGAGAACACCATGGCGAATTTCACCAAAAACACATTTTCGCAGACATACTTCGATGATTGGGATAAGAATAATAATTATCATCGTGTGTTATTCAACAGTGGTCGAGCACTTCAAGCAAGAGAGTTGACTCAAATGCAGAGCATCATCAATGGTGAGATGCGACGATTGGGTAACAACATATACAAGGAAGGCGCGGCGGTATCTGCTGGTGAAATTACTGTCAACGCTACCTATCAGTTTGTTAAAATAACAACCTCGATTGAAAACGTTGTAGTCGGGGAAGAAATTGAGCAGCAGTCTGCTCCTTCTGGTGTCAAGGCAATTGTTCTTGAAAAGGATTCAGTAAACAACATCTTATATGTACGGTATGTCTCTGACGGTACGGCAACGATAGGCACAGAATCGGTTCGTTTTTCTCAGGGAGGTACTCTCCTTTCCCCCAATGCTGGTTCTTTGACGATAACAAATGCTGGGGCAGGAGCAGATGTAGGGAGTGCATGTAAAGTAACCATAGGTGAAGGTGATTTCTATACTATGGGTCACTTCGTGCATGCGCGTGAGCAGTCTATTATTCTTGGACCAGTTCCTCGAAATCCTGCCAATGCTGTGCTTGGTTTTAAAGTAAACCAAAGTGTCACAACTGTCAATTCTGATTCCGATGGTTATGGTGGTGCGATTGGAAGTCAACTTTATGATAACTGGGGTGGCACTTCTAATACTTCAGCACCCGGAGCAGATCGATATACAATTCGTTTAGATATAATAGAAGAAAGTGCCGTTACATCAGATGATACCTTCCTATTCATTTGTCGTATAGAAAACGGTAAACTCACTGAGCAAGTACAGGAAATTGATGCTTACAACAAGATCAATGATTTGCTTGCCGCAAGAACTAAAGAAGAATCTGGTAACTATCTGGTTGCACCTTTTACTGCACATTATGAAGATGACAACAATGCAGATTCGGATTTGACAATGGTTCTGTCAGCGGGTACGGCATATGTTAACGGTTATCGAATCGATAAACAAGTGCCCACTAAAATTCGTGTACCTCGTCCAGATGCAACCGAAACAATAAACAATGGTGGTATTGGTATTGCTCATGGGCAGTATGTAAACGTCACTATGCCTACAGGATTGTCCAGCGGTCAATTCCCATTGATCAGTGCTAATAGCAGTACTGTTCTGGAAGTAGATCTTCGATCCGCGGCCGGATACGGCGGGAGTACAATAGGTAGTGCTACGGTAACCGACATAACTAAAGTTGGAGGAGGCGTTTTTAAGTTACACCTTACTCGAATTATAATGACTGGGGCAAACAAGTTTAGTGCCGTTCGGTCTATCGGATCCTCAACTGCAATTGTAGCAGACGTTGAATTGACCGGGTCTTTATGTGTTCTTCAGGGTGGGGCAAATACAAGTTATCTATACCCCTATCCTTATGCACGTCCGGCTCTGGCAACAGCAACAGACATTTCTTATACTTACACAACTACTACGGCATCACAGGCAACGACTGCTGGAGGTGTGTTTGACTCTACATCTGGCGCTGCCGCCAACGATTTGAATGCGACTCGATCTGAAATTTATGTAAATCCAGAATCTTGGATTGTATATCAAGACGGGATAGGAATTGTTCAAGGCGTGACACCTGTAATCGCGGCAAATGGATTGTCATACACAATTTCTGGTCTTACCGGTTCAACTAATACTTCAGTATGTTTAAAAATTAAACGTTCTGCACCAGTACGAAGAACCAAGCAATTGTTAACTAAGACGGCAATTGCCTACACTATTTCTGCCGGTGGTATTACATTTAATGAAACTGATATTGCTCAAGTGTCTTTGGTTTCTCAGAGTGGGGTTGATATTACTAGTGACTTTACTTTATATAATGGTCAGCAAGACACCTTCTATGAAAAAGGACGATTGATTTTAAATGCGGGAATTGCTCATACCGGTTCTATCGATGTGACTTACACCCACTACGATCATAGTGATGGTGATTTCTTCGACTTTTCATCTTTCTCTAACATCGACTACGAAGACCTTCCTAATCATCGTATGACCAGTGGTGAGATCCGATCTCTTCGAGATTATATCGATTTTCGTCCTTACTATGACGGTTCAAGCATGTCCTCAACGACTGATGCGGCAAAACCACCTGCCAACGGAACTTCAGTTGAATTCGACGCTAAATTTTACCTTGGTCGCGCAGACAAAATTCTGGTCACAGAAGACGGGGAAGTAAAAGTTTTGATGGGGCAACAGGCAAGGGAGCCTCAGTTTAAACAGACTCCTGACAACTCCATGGAATTGTATAAGGTCGTAATGAATCCTTATACAATAAATCCAGACGATTTATCTATGTACCCATTGGAGCATAAAGTTTACACTATGCCCGATATTGCAGAGTTAGATCGACGATTGAGTCTTCTTGAAGAACTCTCTACTCTAACAGGTATTGAGTTAGCAACTAAGTTAGACACTGATTTAGATTCAGACGGTCTAGAAAGACCAGAATCTGGTTATATTGTCGATACACTTGATGATCAAGGTGTAGCAGATACCAACCTTATAGACTATTGTGCCTCTTTGGATCCCGAAAGCAAACTTGTTCGTCCATGTTTTGATGAAGAAAACCTCCGTTTAATTTATCAACCAGATGATGGAGCAGTTTTTGGTGGCGCATCTTATCAGAACACCTCGAAGAATGTAACTCAATCGGGTGATAATGTATATTTAAATTATACTACTGCTGAATGGCAAAAACAAGATCGTGCATCTACAAGTGTGGCAATCAATAAAACAAATGAAGTGGATAACATAGGTAAGATGATCCTTTCTCCTTCAAGTGATGAATGGAAAGGTACCTATTGGGATACTTCTCCGGTTCTTGCAGGAAAAAGAAGACTTGATAATCGATCACAAACCTTGTGGAATAACTGGGAATGGGGTTGGTTAGGTCGTTCGGTAGAAGATCAGGTGCAGCCCTACTCTCGTCCTAATCCTTTGTCAACCACACCGTCTGGACAGAACTTTGCTTTCTCGGGTTGCGAATCTACCGTAGATCTAAGTTCAGGTTCGACCTCACGCGCAACCAATTTAACTACTAACGGTTCAGTTCGAAGAGTGGTCAGTTCAGACACAATTCGACAAAGAGTCGGTAATCGTGTAATTGATATGGCACTCGTCCCTTGGATTAGGTCTCGTAAGATTTTCTTCAAAGCGGAAGGGATGCGACCCAACACAACATACAATGCTTTTTTTGATGGTATAAATGTAACCGCCTGGTGTAACGGTAATGATACTTTTACTCGATATGCTGCAACTACAGATGACGTAGGCAATCAATACGAAAACCTCTCGGGGCATCCAAGTGTGAATGCTATCACTTCCAACTCGGAAGGTAAAATTGAAGGGTCCTTCATTATACCTAATCAAAGACCGGTAATGACTGGGGTGGCGAATCGCGCACTTCGAAGATCACAAGCAAGTTCTGGTTTACGTTTCCGTGCGGGTGTTCGAGAATTCAAACTTGTGGATAACACGAGTGGCGATATCACTAATGCTGGAAGTCATAGTCGCTCATACTACGCGGTAGTTGGAGCAATTAATAATGCTAGAAACCATGTGCTGTCTAATCGGTACCTTGAACCCTCTTGGTCGGTATTGAGTCCTATGTCTGGACCATCAGATCGAGGTCAACGTCCCGGTGGTGTACATGCGAAAAGTGTTGATCAAACACTCGATGCTCTTTCAAGCACAGACATCAAATTGCTTTCTCCGCATCTTTCAGGATCTTACGGTCCTGATACTTCAGGTTTAGAAGGAAGCATTGGTAATATTGATATCAGTCGCATTCTCAAAGACTATGTTGATGTAGATATCAATTACTTTGGATCTGATGCAACCACGGTACGTGAAATTGGAGAAAGTTCGACACCATTTGCTCAGAGTTTTCATGTTGATAATGCTCATGGAGTGGTACTTTCTAGTGTTGATTTGTTCTTTAAATCAAGACCAAGCACATCGATTCCAATTATTATGGAAATTCGACCGATGGAAAATGGCCGCCCATCCCTTTCAGAAAGTGTACCGGGATCAACAGTGGTTGTTGCACGTGCTTCAGTTGCAATTCCTAGTACCGAAACAATGACGGTTATTAAAGCAACCCCAACCGTATTCACTTTTGACGAACCAGTGTACCTTTCTCCTTGGCAAGAATATGCTATCTGTCTGAAGACGCAATCTTCGGACTATGAAATATATATTTCTAAGACGGGTGAGTTTGAACTGGGTACTGATAAACAAGTAACAACTTCACCTTTGGTGGGTTCATTATTCTATTCTCGAAATAGTACGTCTACTGTACAAAATGAAGCAGATTTGATGTTCAAACTTAACCGATGTGTTTTCGACACGAACGGGAGTTTAGTTCTACGTAATTCGGTCGCACCTTCAAAACTTCTTCTTAACAATCCTATTCGTACTAACGGAACTAGCACGATTTATGTAACCCATCCTTGTCATGGTCTACATGTTGGAGAGACTGCAACCATATCGGGGGCAATTGATACTGGTGGCATCAGCGCAGCAAATATTAATGGAAGTCGAACAGTTACCGGAATAGATGGTAAAGGATATCAGGTGGTTGCAGGGGCGAGCGCAAGTTCTACGACGAAAGGAGGCGGCGCAAACGTACTGAGTGCAAGAAACATTCATTTCGAGGTTTTCAATCCTTACATTGAATCTGTTCTGCCTATTGGAACAACTTCTGAAACCTTTGCTAGGTATACTCAAGGACGTTCATTATCAGATCCTCTCACTACTAAGTTTGTGAAGGATGTTAACTACACGAAAGTACAATCAAAACAAAATCTCGCGTTTAATGATTATCCTCGTATGATTGCAATGAGAAGCGAAGAGATTGATGCCAATGGCACTGCAACTAATAATGGTACTATTGCAGGATCTTCGACCTTCTCTTTGGATGTTAAAATTGATTTGAAGAGTATTAGTGATTATGTCAGTCCAATAGTTGATCTGCAAAGATGTTCTGCAATTCTTGTACAATCATGTGTTGATGACGATTCTATCACCCCTCCAATTTACAATGTGGCAGAAACGGAACCTGATGGAGGTTCTGCATTGTCTAAGCATATTACTGCGCCTATTACGGTAAACGAAGATGCGGTTGGTCTTTCTATTAAGTTTGATACCCAATTGCCACTTCAAGGTAGTTTAGATACATACTATAGAGTTGCAACAGGTGGTGAGGACCTTTTGAGTAAAAATTGGGTGCAATATAATGCATTAACAGAAATACCTAAGAGTTCGAATCCTAATAACTTTGTTCCGGTTACGTTGTTACCAGGAGGAGTGGCAGGAAACCTTGCCGGATTTAATCAGGCACAAGTAAAATTTGTTATGAAATCACAGAACTCTGCTTCTGTCCCTGCTCTAAGAGACATAAGTATTAAGTTACTTGCTGTATGATGATGAATAAATATACTGGAATAGAAGGGTGGTCCGAATTAGTAAGAGATAACGAAACTAATGCAATTATCAATACTAATTCGGGCGCTATTCATGCAGCAAAGCAGAGGAAGAAACTCCGTAAGCTTGCCCGAGAACAGTTGGATAATCGACTCAACAAATTAGAAACCGAAATGCAAGATATAAAAGGCCTCCTTGAAGTTATAGCAAATAAAATCATATAAATAGAGGTATTGTTGATTTTAGAGAAAGCGTAACTACACAATGGTAGCCCCGTTAAAAATATTAGAGTCTGGATCTTTAAAGGAAATGGTCATTTCCGAAGAAGATTATCTCGCATATCGTGCAGGCATACATTTATCTACTACTACTGTATCCGATAAGGCCGCGTTAAATATTACTTCGGGGGCAACGGTTGGTGCTTATACCGACACCTTCTTCTCTACGGTTACTGTTACTCCTACTATTCATAATTTAGGAACAGTCACTGCTACCACAAGATTAGACAAACCCACTCTTTTTGATATTACATGGGGATCTGCACCTTCTGCTCCAACAAGTGTGGCAGTTGGGGACACTATTCGAATTACCGCAAAGCATGCTCTTACGCTTGGAGTAGGTCAAGATGCAGCATGCTCTTACGCTTGGAGTAGGTCAAGATGCGGAAACTTTAGGTCTTTATCTCTCATGGACACGTAACACATCTTTGCTTAATGATGGCGGTTATGTCATCAGTAATAATATTTCGCCTACTCCTAATCCAGTAGATCCACCTCCAAGATTTGCGACATGGCAAGCTGCAGCAGCATCGACTGATTATACGGTTACTTGGGATTTGGTACTAACCGAACCCGGAGACTTTGATCTTGAAATTCTTGGAACCATGTCGGAAACCGATGATGCACCTCCTGATTTTGCCAGTGCAACGCTGCAAATCCCTACCATAACAGTTGCCGCAGTCAACGAACAAGAAGAACAAGGTAGTACATCTACCACGCTATATCAAAACAATAGTGCTATTGTCCCTCAGAGAGGGGAAGCAAACTGGAGAGGATTGACTTACTGGGACAGGGCAACTAAATCTGTTCGTGAAATGTCCAATACCGAACTTGATATTGTGGTAAAACGTTTAGTTAAAAAAATTATGCACGACGAACTTCCAGGAGTTTTTCGTTTATCAGATACGCAACCTAGTGGAGATTGGACAACTTTCATCTCTAATATATTTACTGATACTCGTTTAGACGGCACTTCTAATAACTATTCTATATGGATACGTTCTACTGGCATTGAACCGACAAAATATTCTCCGGCATCAGTCAAAAGATCAAATGGCAATTCTGGAGCCTTTCAAGGTCTGCAAGCGGCTCCAGAAAGTACCTTAGAAACTACTTTAGGGCAACGTGCCAAAGAAGTTATCATGGCAACTGGAATCGGAACCTATCAACTTAGAAGTTCTGTTCAAGGTGCCCCCACTGATGCAGGTGTTTGGGTTCCTCGGGGTATTGCAGTAGATACTCGAAATGATGTAGGTATCAGTGTAAGTACGGCAGATTATGTTGGAACTTATGTTGGGGATTTTGATACAATAATTCAAGAAGATTATACTGGTACTTTCGAGACTACCGTACTTGAACCTTATACGGGTACCTTTGAGACTACGGTACTAGAACCGTATATTGGTACTTTTGAGACGGAGGCACTTGAACCTTATACGGGTACCTTTGAGACTACCGTACTAGAACCGTATACTGGTGATTTTACACGTGTTGTCCAAGAAGATGAACCTTATGTGGGTACTTTCGAGACAACGGTACAAGAAGACGAACCTTACACCGGTGATTTTGATACGACAGTATTAGAACCTTATACTGGTGATTTTACACGTGTTGCCCAAGAAGATGAACCATATACAGGTAACTTTACGACCACAGTACTAGAACCTTACACTGGTGACTTTACACGTCTTGCTGAACAACCTTATACTGGTGACTTTACACGTGTTGTACAAGAAGACGAACCTTACACCGGTGATTTTGATGTACTAGTACAAGAACCTTATACTGGTGATTTTACACGTCTTGCCCAAGAACCATATACAGGTGACTTTACACGTGTTGTACAAGAAGACGAACCTTACACCGGTGATTTTGATGTACTAGTACAAGAACCTTACACTGGTGATTTTACACGTGTTGTACAAGAAGACGAACCTTACACCGGTGATTTTGATGTACTAGTACAAGAACCATATACAGGTAACTTTACGACCACAGTACAAGAACCATATACAGGTAACTTTACGACCACAGTACTAGAACCATATACTGGTGATTTTGATGTAACAGTATTAGAACCTTATACTGGTGATTTTGATACGACAGTACAACAACCTTATACTGGTGATTTTGATGTACTAGTACAAGAACCTTATACTGGTGATTTCACCCGTCTTGCTCAACAACCTTATACTGGTGATTTCACACGTATTGTACAACAACCTTACACCGGTGATTTTGATGTAACAGTACAACAACCTTACACCG
>JGI20155J14468_10001836_pt1 | contig 16182 bp, 14 predicted proteins | sample COG_05_FD_14468 | JGI IMG/M metagenome (IMG submission 14468) | reverse complement strand
AATATTGCAAATGAAGTGAAGCAGTATTCGAGACCTCCTGGCTTAGCAGTCGTTCTCGTTGGTGATGATGAGGCCTCTCAAGTGTATGTCAGAAACAAAACACGAGCCTGCGTTGAAGTTGGTTTCTATTCGGATCAAATTCATAAATCAGCAAATATAACCGAAGAAGAGCTGCTTTCAGAGATCAATCGTCTAAACGAAAATAAAACAATTGATGGAATCTTAGTTCAGCTTCCACTGCCGCCACATATTGACTCAAATAAGATTATTGAAGCTATCGTGCCTGAAAAGGATGTGGATGGCTTTAGTAGTGAAAATGTTGGAAAGCTGAGTCTAAATAAGTCATTTATTAGTCCATGTACGCCCAAAGGTGTAATGAAAATGCTTGAATCTATAAAGTGTGATTTAAGAGGTAAGGATTGTGTCATCATTGGTGCATCTAACATTGTAGGAAGGCCAATGGCGATGGAGCTTCTTAATGCTGGTGCAACCGTTCAGGTGTGTCATAAAGGAACAAAAAACATTACAGAAAAAACGAAATCAGCTGACGTCATTATTGCCGCTGCTGGAGTTGCCAACCTTGTCAAAGGGAACTGGGTCAAAGAAGGAGCAGTAGTTATCGATGTTGGAATTAATCGCCTTGAAGATGGAACTCTTGTTGGCGATGTGCACTTTGATGAGGTTAAGAATGTTGCCTCTGCTATCTCACCAGTGCCTGGCGGAGTTGGTCCAATGACGATTGCTGTACTGCTTGAGAATACTTTAATAGCCTATCAAGCGAAACTATAATTACTTCAATTTTTTGACCTAAAAGTTTGAACTTTTGAAGCAACCCAGTGATGAAAGCAATGCGTTGCGCTATCCATTACAGGAGAGAACTTACCTCCATCAAACATCAGTCCATTTCTGCCTCTCTGCATTCCTTCTACCACTCCTATATCTTCACTAAAAACTGTTTTCCAAAAAGAAGCGTTGGTGTCAATTAGCTTTTCTAATTCAGGCATTTCGGATGGATTTTTTGAATAGTAAAGGGATACATGCTCAACGGTTTTACTCGTTGACAATGGCTCGATGATTATTGAGAAGAAATGATCCCTATGAACTCCAAGGAGTACATTGGGATAAAGCGCAATATATTCACTGGTCGTGTCCCACTTTTCTGAGAGATTTTCAAAATCTGGAAATACGTTACCAATTTCATCTTTGATTTGGTTGTAAACGTGAGATCCTTGTCCTGAAAAATACCCCTTCTCTTCGATATGGTAGTGGTCCTCAATGCTCGAGGTAACATTGAGCTCAGGATGAACCCAGGGTAGGTGGTAACTCTCACAATAGTTCTCCACAGCAAGCTTCCAGTTAGTGTCAAGAGACAACGAGAAAGAGGAACTCTCACCTCCATGAAAGAGTGGCTTATCAAACTCTGACCATCGATTGATTACTTTAGAGGCATATTCCTTAAATTCAGGCGCATTATTGGAGACATTGACAAAGATAATGTCTTGCCATACCTCTGAGCGCATCTCAAATAATCCAAGTTCATCATTTTTAATTGATTCGTGACTATTGTTATCAGTTCCCCCAACCATTGGAGTAGCGCAGAGTTCTCCATTTAGATTGTAGCACCAGCTATGATAAGGGCAGCGTATGACCCCTTTGATGTTAGTTGGCTCATCAATCAGGATCATTCCTCTGTGGCGGCAAGTATTCTGAAAGACATTGATATTGCTATCACTATCTCGAACCATAATCAGTGGCATGCCAACAAAGTTAATTGGCTTGACATCGCCAGGATTAGGAATATCTTTGCCTGTTCCTATAGCCGACCAATTATCAAACAATATGGATTGTTTCTCTTCTTCAAAGACCTCTTGGCTCACATAATGCTGATTTGGTAAGCCCTTNGCCTTGTCTGTTGAGGTAAGGACATCATCAAGATTNCTTAAAGTAGATTCATTCATTGTTANAAAAATTAAGGTTTATATTCAGGGTATGCTAAAGTTGCGACAAGGTGTGTTCTGGGCTTATCTCCTCCATTTAAAGCAGTATGATAACCGCGCGTATCTGTGAAATAAACAGAGCCATCAGCAGGAAGGTGAGTGCAATGATGGTTAACTATAAATAATGAACCAGGGTTGGTATAAATGGGGATATGAAGCCTGGGCTCAGGATCCCTATGCCAAGAGTTACAATTGAAGCTGTCTTTTTCAAGAATTCGAACTCTTCCAATCGGGTAGCGAGCAGTTAGCTCGTCATATATAGTTTCAAAGTAAGTTCCCTTGAATATATCAACGAGCTCAGAGAATGATGCCTCGTCGACTAATTCGTCTTTAGCAATCTCTTGGTAACTATCATCGACTCGTGTGTAGTATCGACCCACAAGGTCCTTATCATCATCAACTGAACTGTTTTTTCTTTTGGTCATGGCAAGTGCATGAAACCCGGATGCAGCAGTTTTAAATTCTGCATCAGCTTTAATCTCATCCAGAGACTCCCTTATTTTTTCTATATCAAATTTAAGTTGGAGCTTGACGATGTGCTCATTACCCTTGAAGGATGCAACCGAGTCAATATCAACTTGCTCATTTATGTAAGAATCTAATTCTTTAGTGTCTTCCGAAATGCTCATTTTTAACTCTAAAAAAGGCTTAAATTGTATGAAAATCAAATTAACGATATCATACTATTTCTTGCATTAATTAAAGGACAATAATATTCAATTAAAAAATTGAATATATTTCATGAAATAGAAATTGAACTAAGGTTTAGCTATCAGGAAGTCTCTGAGAATTTTGACATTTTCTGGAAGCAAGTCTTCCTTTTCGCTCATAATATACAGCGCTGAGGGTGCAGGGATTGAGGTGTCTCCAAGGATTACAAGTTCACCACTATCAATCTTAGGTTTACAAAGATGTTTCCAGCCTAAAACAATTCCCATGCCGTCGCTGGCAACTTGAAGGGCAATCATATAATTATTAACGTGAGTTCCTGGTGCAATTTTCCCCTTGTAGCCTAGAGCGTTAAACCATGAAAACCAATTTGACCAATTTTTGTCTTTAGCCCTCAGATGTATTAATGGGGCTTGCGCTAAATCTTCGATTGATGATTGAGGGAATTCTTTAGCGAAAGAGGGACTACATAATGGTACTAACTCGTCCTGAAAGAGAGTATGTTTTTGAGTCGACTCGTTCTCAACAAAACCATAACAAATTTTAAGATCAACGGCAACGCCTTGTGAATCCGTGTTGTCTGTTACGTGCTGGTTCACCGGGATTTCAGGGTGCTGCTTCCAGAATTCAGCCAATCGAGGCGGAAGCCACATAAAAGATACTGCTGTCGTAGCGCTAATAATGACCTCTTTGTCACTTGCAGATCTTCTGAGGTTTGCAAGAGTAGAGGAGACTGCAGTAAAGCTACTCTGAAGCACAGCAAACAGTGACTCACCATGATCAGTCAAATTATTACCATGATGCTTTCTATCAAAAAGAGAGAGNCCAAGTTCAGTTTCTAAAAACTTAATTTGGTGACTAACTGCCCCTGGAGTAACTCCAAGTTCCTCTGCAGCACCTTTAAAACTTCGATGGCGAGCAGCCGTTTCGAATGTCGCTAGTGAAGTTAATGGCGGTAATTTATAATATCTACGTGACATAAATATTTCCTTTAGGTTGAATATAAGTATACTTACTTTTCATATTTTGTGTTCAGGTTGAGCCTTTAAATCTATTAATTTAGATAATCAAATGTCAAAAGTGCATATAATCTATATGCTTTAATGGCGCAGTATTTAAAGATTTAATGAAAATATTGACATAACTGAAACCCCTTTCAATGTGTGTGATTAGAGTATAGAGCGATTTTTTTCATGTTTGTAGAATTATTTTCAATTCGATTTGAATTTTTTAACCTATCAGCACTTTCAAAATATTGATAATTATGCTTACAAAAAATCATTTATATGTTTGTTTAAAATTTCACGAAAAATAAAATCACAAGGAGATTAATATGTCTTTACCAACTCAAGCCGAATACGTTATTGCTGGCGCAGGAATTCATGGATTGTCAACTGCATGGCGTCTAGCTGAACGTTTAACTGAAAAGGGTGAGAATGTTGAAGGTCGAATCGTAATCATTGATAAAGCTGATCGAGTTGCTGCAGGTGCAACAGGTATTGCTTGCGGCGTTGTTCGAAATAACTATTTTCAGCCCGCTATGCGTAAGCTCATGGCTCATTCGGTTAGTATCTGGGAAAGTGACCCAGAGGCTTTTAGTTACCATGCAAATGGTTATATGCAAATCTCATGTGAAAAGATGAGAGAAGATGTGAAACAAATTCATGCTGAGCAAGCTGCAATTGGTTACGATAGTGTCTTTATTGAGGGCGAAGAAGAATCTCGTGACTACATGCTAAACCTCTTTGAGGATTGGCAAGCAGAGGGCATTACCTCTGTTCTTCACGAAAAACCAGGTGGCTATGCGAACAACGTAAAGGCTATGGAAGGACTCTCTAAGAAGGTATTGGACCTTGGTGTTACTGTTGCACTTGAGACAGAAATAACTGGCTTCGAAACAGCAGGTAAAGGCCAAAGCGTTACGGCTGTTGTAACGAATAAGGGAACCATTCAATGTGATAATTTAATTGTTGGAGCAGGGCCTTGGGTTCGTGATTTTTGGAATATGCTGGGTTTGCCCACTCAAATTGAGCTCAAAGATTTAGAAGGGCAGGTCCATGAAAACATCGATATGTGGCGTTTTTGGCAATTGGAAGAGGGTGTTCTAGAAATTCCACCTGAAACTTTGGTGACGAATGATGGAAAGATACCACCTGTTCTCCATGTGGATACTGATGCGCCATTATATTCAACAGTTGATGGATCACTCATTACGGATCAAATGTGGGGTATTTACTATAAACCTGACTGGGGTTTTGGTGGTATTCAGGGCGGCGCTTCACCTTACACAGTGGATACGCCTGTTAATGAAGTGGCTATAGACCCATACGGTCCAGAGAGTAAAGAGTTTACCGCAAGCAAAGACTTTCCTGAAATGTGGGTTTCAGCGCTTGCACATTGTCACAAGAGGTTTGAAGGGATGATGCCTCACTATCATAAAGAGCCTTCGGGCGGCATTGGTTGTTTCACTCCAGACAGTTTCCCGGTCATTGATACGTTTAATAATAATGTGACGATCATTGCAGATAGTAACCATGGTTATAAAATGTTGGGAGTTGGTTGTTTAGTTGCTGAAGAATTACTTGGCGAAAAACAAGAGCTTCTAGAGCCATTTAGATTTAGTCGATTTAAAGAGGGTAAATTACATCCAGTTTCTAACAGCCCGTATCCTTGGAGTTAAATTGTGAGTAAGACTCGTTATTCCGCCTTTAAAGTTTTAAAGGAAGCATTGACAGGCCATAAAGGCTGGGAGCCAACTTGGCGTGATGCTGAACCTAAGGCTGATGGTTATGATGTCATAATAGTTGGTGGAGGTGGTCACGGCCTAGCGACTGCTTATTACTTAGCTAAAAATCATGGCATTACTAATGTTGCTGTCCTAGAAAAAGGATGGATAGGCGGAGGTAATGTTGGAAGAAACACAACCATTATTCGTTCCAACTACTTGTTACCAGGTAACGAGCCTTTTTATGAATTATCGATGCAGCTTTGGGAGAATCTTGAGCAAGATTTAAACTACAACGCAATGGTTTCACAGCGTGGAATTATGAACCTAATTCACTCGGATGCTCAGAGAGATGCCTTTATTAGGCGAGGTAACGCGATGCTTTTTGCTGATGCAGGCTGCGAGTTCATTGAGGCTAAAGAGGTTAAAGAGAGATACCCATTCTTAGACATGGACAATCCAAGATTCCCAATTAAGGCGGCTCTAGCTCAGCCTCGCGGTGGAACGGTAAGGCATGATGCCGTTGCCTGGGGTTATGCAAGAGGCGCAAGCGACTTGGGTGTTGATATTATTCAGAACTGTGAGGTTACTGGTTTTAATATTGAGAATGGTAAATGCTTAGGTGTTCAAACTTCTAAGGGTGAAATAAAGGCGGGCAGGGTTGGTGTTTGCGTTGCTGGCTCATCTGGCAGAGTAATGGCCAAGGCAGGCATTAAGCTTCCTATTGAAAGTCATGTACTTCAAGCCTTTGTGACTGAGGGACTTAAGCCAGTTATGGATAACGTAATTACGTTTGGCGCTGGACACTTTTACTGCTCACAGTCAGACAAGGGAGGGCTTGTCTTTGGCGGTGATATTGACGGCTACAACACATACGCTCAGAGAGGAAACCTCCCTGTTGTTGAAGATGTATGCTCCGGAGGAATGGCGATTATGCCATCAATTGGTCGTGCAAGGCTTCTAAGAATGTGGGGCGGGATAATGGATATGTCAATGGATGGTTCACCCTTTATTGATTCAACAGAAGTCGATGAGCTTTATTTTAACGGAGGCTGGTGCTATGGTGGTTTTAAAGCAACTCCTGCCAGTGGTTTCTGTTACGCACATTTACTTGCTACAAATAATTCGCATGAAGTCGCATCAGCATACAAGCTGGATCGATTTAGGCGTGGTGCTATTATTGATGAAAAGGGCGTTGGTGCTCAACCTAACTTGCATTAAGGAGGACAAGACATGATTATAAATCATCCACTGCTAGGTCCTCGTGATTCAGAAGAGTTTGTCTATCTTGGTTCAACTGACCTAATAAATAGACCCACCAATTGGGAGGAAGAGGCCTCAGCTGAAGACTTCTATCAATATCAATACATTAGAGACAATATTGCAGGAGATCATCAAGAGCTTTGGTATCACGAGCAAGGTGATCAGTCTTGGCTGGTTGTTTCTCGTAATACACTTACACATGAGATTACGAAGGTTGAGCTTGCTCAAGATGTTGCAAGAACAATGGGTAGAGGCAAATGAGTCAGACAAACAGAAAAGACGGCGGTCTTATAAACAAAGATAAAACTTTAACCTTTACTTTTAATGGTCAAATATTAAGAGGCTATGAGGGTGATACGCTTGCATCTGCTCTTCTCGCAAACAACAAACATCTGGTTGGTAGATCATTTAAATACCACAGGCCACGCGGCATAGTTACTGTCGGTTCTGAAGAGCCAAATGCAATTATGGAAATTGGAAGTGGCGCATACAAAGAGCCAAACACACGAGCAACTGTAACCCAGCTTTACAATGGTTTAGAGGCAAACAGTCAGAACCATAGAGGGCCTTTAGGTTTTGATTTGATGGCGATTACAGATTTCTTCTCACCGATGCTTGGTGCGGGCTTTTATTATAAAACCTTTATGTGGCCTAAGGCTTTCTGGGAAAAGATTTATGAGCCCGCCATTAGAAATTCAGCGGGACTCGGAACGCTTTCAAAAGAACCTGACCCTGATACCTATGATAAAGGTTTTAGGTACTGCGACATTCTTATCATTGGTGCCGGAGCTTCTGGATTATCAGCCGCTCTAACTGCTGCCAGTTCAGGAGCAAAAGTTATCTTGGCTGATGAAGATTTTATTATGGGCGGACGCTTAAATTCTGAGACCACAAAGATTGACGGTACTCCAGGAAGCGAATGGGCAAAGAATGCAGTCGATAAGTTGAGCGCAATGGACAATGTGACCTTGATGGCAGATACAACTATTTTTGGTGTATATGACCACGGCATTTATGGTGCTCTTGAAAATCGCTCATCTGAATCAAGAGCTAACTCCAATAAACCAAGACAGGTCAACTGGAGAATTTATGCCAAGCGCTCTATCCTTTGTGCTGGTGCTATTGAGCGTTCAATCGCTTTTGGAAATAATGATCGTCCAGGGATTATGCTTGCTGGATCTGTAAGATCCTATATGAATAGGTTTGCTGTTGCGACAGGACAAAAAGTATCGGTTTACACTAACAATGATGATGGTTGGCAAACTGCAAAAGATCTTAGAACAAAGGGAGTGAAGGTCGTTGCAGTCATTGACTCACGCTCAATCAGTCCGGTAATGGGAATTCAGGGTGCTGAAATCTTTATGGGAACTGACGTCGTTGACACAAAAGGCAGAAGAAGACTTAAATCAATTAAGCTCTCAAATGGAAAAACTATAGATACAGATTCACTCGCAGTCTCTGGAGGTTGGAACCCGAACTTGCACTTAACATGCCACCACAGAGGCATCCCTATTTGGAATGAGAGCATTGCCTCTTTTGTACCTGATGACAAAGCACCTCCAGGAATGTCGGTTGCAGGAAGAGCAAAAGGGACTATGGTTCTTAATGATGCAATTAAGGAAGCACATGATCTAGGTGCTACAGTTGCTTCAGAATTAGGTTTTAAGCCCAAGGATTTAAAAGCTGCATCAACACCAGTGGTTGCATACAATATTGTTGCTAACTGGGGAGTTCCCAGTGGAAAGAATCGTGCATGGGTTGACTTCCAAAATGACGTGACAGCGAAAGATGTGAAATTAGCTAATCAAGAGGGTTTTAAATCGGTTGAACATGTAAAAAGATATACCACTCTAGGTATGGCGACTGATCAGGGTAAAACCGCCAACGTACTCGGTATTGGTATCATGGCTGAAAACATGGGTCAGTCCATGCAGGAGACCGGAACAACTATATTCAGACCACCATACAATCCAGTCGCTGTTGGAGCGTTTGCAGGAAGAAGAAGAGGAATGGAGTTCTATCCAACGCGCTACACTCCGAGTCACAAATGGTCTGAAGAGCAGGGCGCTGTATTTGTTGAGGTAGGGATGTGGTATCGTTCTCAATGGTTCCCGCAGCCTGGCGAAACTCATTGGCGACAATCTGTAGATCGTGAAGTGATACAAACTCGCTCATCTGTAGGCATCTGTGATGTAACTACTTTAGGAAAAATTGATATTAAGGGTTCTGATGTCTCTGAATTCTTAAACAAAGTGTATGTTAATGCTTTTGCTAAACTTCCAGTTGGTAAAACTAGGTATGGTTTGATGTTAAGAGAAGACGGAATGGCTATGGATGATGGAACAACTGCTAGACTTTCTGAAGATCATTTTGTAATGACCACAACGACCGCAAACGCAGTGAGTGTTTATCGCCATCTTCAATTTTGCCATCAAGTTTTATGGCCTGACCTAGATGTTCATATGATTTCAGTTACAGAGCAGTATGCTCAGTATGCTGTTGCAGGACCTAACTCTCGTAAACTTTTAGAGAAGATTGTTGATTCAAAGCATGACATATCTAATGAAGGCTTTCCATTTATGGCAGCAGCAGAAATTTCTGTCTGTGGTGGAATCCCAGCAAGACTCTTTAGAATTTCTTTCTCAGGTGAATTAGCCTATGAAATTGCCGTCCCAACGCGCTATGGAGACTCACTCATGAGGGCGATGATGGAAGCAGGAGAGGAGTTCAATGTTGTTCCATATGGAACCGAGGCGCTTGGCGTTATGAGAATTGAGAAAGGGCACGCTGCTGGTCCAGAGCTGAATGGTCAAACCAGTGCTTACGATCTTGGAATGGGCGGAATGGTTTCCGGCAAAAAAGACTTTATTGGATATAAGCTTGGATTGAGAGAAGAGTTACAGCGAAGTGACCGCATGCAGATGGTTGGGTTTAAGCCAGTCAACAAAAGTGATTTAGTTGAAAAAGGTTTTTCTATGGCTGGTTCACATTTACTTGATCTCAGAGATAAGCCGACCACTGAGAATGACCAGGGTTGGATTTCTTCATCAATCTATTCACCAATGCTGGGATGCTATATTGGTCTTGGCTTTATAAAAAATGGACTAAACAGAAAAGGTGAATTTGTCCGAGCAGTTGATTTAGTTAGAGGTAGTGATATAGAGGTCGAGATTTGTAGTCCACACTTCTATGATCCTGAAGGAGGACGTTTACGTGTCTGATTACGAATTATTACCAGAGTCGCCACTTGGCGGCGTTGAAATAGAGCTTGACGGCTTTAACATCACTGAGGTCACAGATAAGTCTTTAGTAATGGTTGCACTTCCAAGAGAAAAGTTTAAGGATGTGGAATCATCAATCGATAAGTCTTGCGGCCTAAAGCTTCCTGAAATGGAGTGTTCAACAGAATCAAAAGATTCATCTATTACTCTGTGGCGTTTGCAAAAGAACCAAGTCTTAGCATACTTTACTTATGAGGGTAATGATGCTGAGTCTCACCTTTCATCTCGGTTATCGGCACCAGCTTACTATACCGATCAATCTGATACATGGGCTATGATTCGAGTTAGTGGAAATAGAAGTAGAGAAGTCCTTGAGAGAATTTGTCCGATTGATCTTAGCCCCGAGGTATTTTCAGTTGGAAGTGTTTCTAGAACAGTTATGGAGCACATAGGGACAATAATCTTTAGAGATGGTGATGACTCTTATGTTCTCCTAACCATGCGTTCTTTTGGGCGTTCAATGCTTCATGCTATTGAAGTTTCCGCTGAAAATGTTCTCTAATTTAGAGAAATAAAAGCCTTAAATTTTGATCAATTAAGTATGCTTTCTAGCTATGAACAATGGCTAGAAAAATAACACTGGCGAGAATGTTAAAGAGCATCCAGAGTATAAAGTTCTTATTTATTTTCACTTGGCATGGATTGCTTTTTGTAAAGCATCGAGTTCATACCCAAGAGATTCCACAACATCAACCAATTTTGTGTAGTCCTGCTCAGAAATTGATGGCGTTCTAGCCATGATCCATACATAGTCACGACTATTTCTACCGATAATAGTTTGCTGGTAATTGTCATCTAAATAGACGATTCTGTAGTCTGCCTTGATTGGCCAGACAAACTGCATACCCCAGATCGCGTTGGTTGTTTCATCCATTACAAATCCACGAGGTCGAAATACCTTGGTTGGGCCATCGAGACTACCTTTGTTGAAAGTGAAAGTCGTTGCAATAGTCCCATCATCATCTCTTTTGTAAGTCTCCACAGGATTGTAAGCGTCCTTCTCAAGAAACGTTGGAATAGTTGCAATTACGAACCAATCACCCATAAACCTGTCAAGGTCAACATAGTCAACTACTGGCATTGGTCCTTCATTGCTATCCTCAAGGGCTTGAACACTAGAGCATCCAAAAAAATAAACTAATAGGGTTAAAAATAGTGAGATTTTATTATTCATATTTTGATTTTAAATGAGAGATATGCAAACAAGATGAAGATTACAAGTTCTTTAAAAGTATTTTGATGACAAGCCTAGACTGTATAGCGCTTTTCGGTTTTCAAATCAAATAAATGGATGTTGTCGGAATCAATTGAAAATTGCTTTTTTGTATTCTTGCTTTCAGGTGAATATACACCAGGGATACTGGCTGTGATAAAGTCACCTGTTGAGGTAAGTTTGCCATGCAGGAGAGTATTAGCACCGAGCGGCTCAGAGTTAAGAATTGTTATCTCAATTGGACCATTATCATCTGGAATCAAATGTTCGGGGCGAAGACCAATTTTCAAAGAGCAATCTCCTTTGGGCCCGGAACCAATTTTAGAGTCACGAATATAAATTTCTTCATTATTAATACTGCCTTCAATAATATTCATTGCCGGACTCCCAATAAATTGCGCTGCAAAGACTGAGCCCGGTGTTTCATATACCTCAAGAGGCGTGCCAATTTGCTCTGCAATGCCTGCATTCATAACAATCATTCGGTCTGCCATGGTCATCGCTTCAACCTGGTCATGTGTTACATAAAGCGCTGTTACTCCAAGTTTTTCTTGTAATTCGCGAATTTCCAATCGCATTTGAACTCTTAATTTGGCATCAAGGTTCGATAAAGGTTCATCAAATAAAAACACTGCTGGCTCGCGCACGATTGCACGACCCATTGCAACTCTCTGACGCTGCCCGCCTGATAATTGCTTGGGTCTGCGGTCAAGTAATGGCTCCAATTGAAGTAACTTTGCAGCCGCAACTACTTTAGCATCAATTTGATCTTTAGGCATTTTGGCTATCTTGAGACCGTAGCCCATATTTTGACGAACAGACATATGAGGATACAGCGCATAGTTTTGAAAAACCATGGCGATATCTCGATCCATGGGTTCCTTTTCATTTACAAAATCTTCGTCAATAAAGATTTCTCCCTCTGTGACAGTTTCTAATCCAGCAATCATTCTAAGAAGTGTAGATTTACCACATCCTGAAGGTCCAACAATTACTATAAACTCACCATCTTTGATGTCCGTTGAAATGCCCTGGATAACCTCTGTTGAACCAAATTTTTTCTTGACATTCTTAAGGGAGACTGTTGCCATAATTTTTCCTATTATCTAATATATTCTATTTCTCACTGTCTACCAGGCCTCTGATAAATAGTTTCTGCATTCCAACTACAACAATTACAGGTGGAATCATTGCAAGGATTGAAGTGGCCATAATCACTGGCCAATCAGCCACGTCATCACCTGATGGAAACATTTGTTTAATACCCATCACAATAGTATTCATTTCGGGCTCTGTTGTTATAAGTAAGGGCCACAGATATTGATTCCAACCATAAATAAATAAGATTACAAATAATGCTGCAATGTTTGTCCTGCTCATTGGTAAGACAATATCCCAAAAGAATCTCATTGGACTAGCGCCATCAACTCTTGAGGCTTCAGCCAACTCATCTGGAATAGTGAGGAAAAATTGTCGAAATAAGAATGTTGCAGTAGCTGAAGCAATTAATGGGAAAATGAGACCGCTATAACTATTAAGCATGCCAAAACTTGCTACAACTTCATAGGTGGGAACAATACGAACTTCAACAGGCAGCATTAAAGTTAAAAAGATCATCCAAAAGAAAAAAATTCTACCTGGAAAGCGAAAATATACAATTGCAAAAGCAGACAGAAGCGAGATGATAATCTTACCAATTGCTATACTAATTGCCATCACAAAACTATTCACTAGCATAGTTGATACAGGAACATTTACACCAGAGAAAAGGGCTTTTGAGTAATTCTCCCAAAATTGATCACCAGGCCATAGGGGCATTGGTGGTTTTACGATTTCAGGTTGAGTAACCGTTGAGGCAACGAAGGCTAGCCAAATTGGAAAGAAGATAATCAGAACACCTATAATCATAAAAACATGAGTTAGCCATAAACCAGAGCCTCTTTTTTCAACCATGCCATTAATATTTTTGCTCATCAGTAGTGCACCTTCTTCTCAATATATTTAAATTGAATGACAGTCAGTAGACCGACCACAAACAACAAGACAACTGATTGTGCTGCAGATGAGCCAAGATCTTGACCCACAAAACCATCAGCAAAGACTTTATAGACTAATATGGTTGTTGACTGCTGTGGTCCACCGGACGTAATTGTATGAATTACACCAAAAGTTTCAAAGAATGAGTAAACGATATTGACCACCAATAAGAAAAAGGCAGTTGGCGATAAGAGAGGAAGAACAACTGTCCAAAAACGTTTCCAAAACCTAGCCCCATCAATTGCAGCTGCTTCAATTACAGATCGAGGAACAGCTTGAAGTGCGGCTAAAAAGAATAGAAAGTTGTAACTAATGCGTCCCCAAGCCGATGCTATAACGACAAGACCCATGGCTTCACCACCATTCAAGACATGATTCCAATCATATCCAAGCTGTCCAAGGTACCACGAAATAACCCCGACACGCGTGTTGAACATGAATAACCATAAAACACCTGCAATAGCTGGAGCTACAGCGTAAGGCCAAATGAGCATTGTACGATAGGTGCCGGATCCCTTGATTAGACGATCTGCCATTACAGCAAGAAATAGTGCTGGAATCATTGAGCATAGTGTTACAAGAATTGAAAATACCGCAGTGGTTGTAAAGGATGCACGATAAAATTTATCACTAAAAAGAAATTCAAAATTACCTAGACCGACAAAGACTGAAGATAGCCCAAAAGGGTCAGGGATAAAAAGTGACTGCCAAATCGCTTGACCGGCAGGATAGAAAAAGAAAACAGCAGAAATAATGACTTGCGGAGCAATTAATAAAATGGGCAACCACCAGCCACGAAATGTAACGCGTTGATTCATACTCAAGTATTTTAAAGTAGGCAGGCCTTAAGAAGGCCTGCCTTTTTTTTAAGTCTTAACGATTTGCTGACTCAAAGCGGCGTAGTAAAGCATCACCACGCTCTTTTGCGCTATCCATCGCTTCTTGGGCTGATTTATCACCAGACCAAATAGCTTCAAGTTCCTCATCAATCAGACCACGAATCTGGTCATAAGATCCAAGGCGTAAACCGTTAGAGTTCGCCGTTGGTTTATTTGCCGTCATCTGAATTACAGCAACTTCAGTGCCAAGATTTTCAGCGTAGAAGCCAGATGCACGTGTTGCATCTCCAGCCGCAACCGTAATTGGTAAGTAGCCTGTGTCTTGATGCCACTGTGCTTGAACATCAGTTGATGATAAGTAGCTCAAGAATTCACCAGCACCCTTATATTCAGCATCACTATGTCCTTCCATTACCCATAATGAAGCACCACCAATGATTGTATTTTGAGGGCTGTTTCCAACACCTTTCCAGTATGGTAATGGGCGAACTTCAAAGTCGAATTCAGCTTCTTTTTTGATACCAGCATATCCAGCTGAACTTTCGGTAAATAATGCACATTCACCAGCACGGAAGTTTGCTCCGCCTTCATTTCTACGTCCAGTATAAATGAACTTGCCATCTTTAGCCCATTGCCCCATTGCTGAAAGGTGAGCTACCTGAGCTGGACCATTTAAAGTCAACTCTGTATCTAGGCCTGCGAAGCCATTGTCCTTAGTTGCAAAAGGCACGTCATGGTAGGCTGAGAAGTTTTCAAGGTGAATCCAGCTCTGCCAAGCAGTTACAAGTGGGCATTCTTCACCACCAGCTTTCAAAGCAGTTAAAGCTGTTCCAACACTCTGCCAAGTAGATAGATCAGTATCTGGATCAACACCTGCCGCTGCCATTGCGTCACGGTTTACCCATAGAACTGGCGTTGATGCGTTGAAAGGAAGTGATAACATATCACCCTCTGTAGATGTGTAGTACCCTTTGACCGCACCAATATATGCATCTTGGTCAAATTCTGCACCACTAAGTTCCATCACTTCATGCATAGGACGAACGGCTCCGCGGGCAGCCATCATAGTCGCAGTTCCAACTTCAAAAACCATAAGGATATGTGGCTGTTCATTCGCACGGAATGCTGCAATACCTGAGTTAAGAGTTTCAGAGTAGTTACCCTTGTGAGTTTGAACGACTTTATAGTCGCTTTGGCTTGCATTAAAATCATTAACTTGCGCTGCAACGAGCTCTCCAAGGCGACCAGTAAAGGCATGCCAGAAATGTACTTCAGTAGGTTCAGCTACTGATATTGGCGAGAACAATGTTGCTGCTACCAGTATTCCTGATAGATATTTTTTCATATTTTCTCCTTTGCATCCATTTAGATGCTTAGTTAAAAAAAGAAGCCAAAAGGTATTGACTTCGGTTAAGTTTATGTTTTTTTAAAGTAAATGATTGGCGTTACCAAACTTACTTTATTGATTTCATATTTTTGAAAAATTAACTTGAAAAATATGAATCGAGATTGAGTATACATCAAGATAAAAATATATATATGAATTTCTACCAAATATTAGTACAACGTTCCATTATATGGAACGTATAAGTCAATAAAAAATTAAAAATCAATAAAGTTTTTACACTATGAAAAGACTTTATATATATTATAAGTNTTTAAATTTTGAAGTTTGATTACTGAATAAGTGGTCTTGTTTCGAGCTATTATGATTTTAGATTAAATGTAAGTTTCCTTAAAAGAGAGGCCTACCTTAATTATTCTCATACACTCTGTTATGAGTATCATAGCAGCGAATGAACGTTGCGCATCTCATTAAGTGTTTCAGTCTCTGGGCTCCTGCATATGTACAAGAACTTCTTATACCTCCTAAGATGTCTTGAATTGTATTAGACACTTCTCCTCGATAGGGAACTAATACTTCTCGTCCCTCTGAACTTCTGTAATCTTTTAGTCCGCCAAAGTGCTTAACATTTGCTGCATCTGAACTCATTCCATAAAACTGAATAAATGATTTTTCTTCTGTCACACCAACTTCTTTTGTAAGGTACTCTTTAGTAACAACCTTACCACCACCTTCGTCATGGCCAGCTAACATTCCACCTAGCATCACATAGTCGGCTCCCCCAGCAAATGCTTTTACGACATCACCAGGAGT
>JGI20155J14468_10001832_pt1 | contig 16196 bp, 16 predicted proteins | sample COG_05_FD_14468 | JGI IMG/M metagenome (IMG submission 14468) | reverse complement strand
CAACCTAAAGCTTCTGGACCAGAAGATGCCATTACAAAACCTTTAACGTTCATCCCCATTTCATCCCATAATTGGTCGTAAAGTTCCATACCACCATTATCGAAATACCATGCTAACCAAGATTTAGTACTTAAACCAATACCACCACCTGCAACTGGCGAACCAAATAACATTGCAGCTGGGTGATAGTTAGACCAGTAGTGAGTCCAAGCAGCACCACCNTCAACCAAACCTTTGTCAACAGCTTCTAAAGTTTCTTTTAAACCAACAACTTCACCTTTAGATAAAAGTTCAAATTTTAACTCTCCACGAGTTAATTTTGTAACTCTATCAGTCCACATCTTTACGATTTGTCCATCGTAAGAAGTTTTTGGAAAAGTAAGTTGGATTTTTAATGTTTTAGCAGAAGCAGATCCGATTAGAGATACTGCAAATACTAAAGCTAAAATCATTGAAGTGATTTTTTTCATTATATTTCCCTCTTGTTAATTTATTAAGTCTTAATAAGAAGAGAAATTAACCTTAAATCTACATAAAAGTAAAACTTTTTATTTAAATTTTTTAAAGTTTTACAACCTGGAGTGTATTTTTATATAAGATATTATTTTAATACTTCTATAGTTTAGATTGTTTTTAATCTGTTCCCTTTGGATCAAAGGGATAATCCCAAGCATCCCCACCAATTTTTTTTGATATACCTGAGTAATCTGTTTCACTATCACCATCTTCACAAAATTTTGAAAATATTTCCAATGCAGCTTTGCCGAGTGGCGTTGAAGCATCAACTGATTTTGCGGCATCATTTGCAAGCTTCAAATCTTTAGTCATCATAGCAGCAGAAAAACCTGGTCTATACTTATTGTTTGAAGGTACACCATCGGTAAGATCGGGGATTGGGGTATAAGTAGACAAAGCCCAATTATTTCCTGATGCATTTTTCATTATTTCATGAACTTTTTTTAAATCCATCTTAAGTCTTTTTGCTAACATCAAAGCTTCAGAGGCTGCAATCATAGATATGCCTAAAGACATATTGTTACAAATTTTAACACCTACGCCACTTCCTTGGGGTCCTGCATGTAATATTTTTTGCCCCATTATATCAAACAAAGGTTTTGCTAAATTTACCGCATCATCTTCACCACCAACTAAAAAATTTAATTTACCTACACGTGCACCCATAACTCCACCTGTTACCGGGGCATCAATCATTTTTATCCCTCTATTTTTTGCTTCTGCTCCTAACAATAAAGATGTTTCAATATCAATTGTTGAGCAATCAATTATTAAAGCTTCTTTTGCAATTTTATCAATAATACCTTTTTCACCAAGGTATAAAGATTTTACATGTTTTCCTTCAGGTAGCATAGAAATAACAAAATTTGCATCTTTTAAAACTTCCTCTAAAGTATCAACAACATTTAAATTTGCCTCTTTTGCTTTTTGAATTACTTCAGGAGACACATCATAAACTTTAACTACTTTTCCAGCCTTAACAAGTTGATCAGCCATTGGATTACCCATATTTCCAACACCAATAAAAGCAATATGATCTGACATAATTAATTATCTATATTTGATTTTCCTCTATTTATCAAAACAGTTTTACTTTGTGTAAAATGATTCATCATACTATCAAAAGCATATTCTTTACCTAGTCCACTCATTTTAATTCCACCATAAGAAACATTTGCTCTTGGAGCAACACATTGATTAACTTGCACAAAACCTGCTTCGATTTCATCAACAAATTGTAAAGCTCTTGATAAATCTTTAGTCCACAAAACTGCAGATAAACCAAATTGTGTGTCATTAGCACTATTCATCACTTCATCAAAACTTTTAAATGGAATGGCACATGCAACAGGACCAAAAACTTCTTCTTGGCAAACAGGAGAGCTTAAAGGAAGACCAGAAAGTAATGTTGGTTCATAATAAAAACCATCTTTATAATCTCCACCTTGAGACTGATTTCCTCCATGTAAAATCTTTGTTGATGTATTTTTTTTTGCAATATCCATATAATATAAGGTTCTTTTAAGTTGTTCTTCTGAAATTATTGCCCCAATATCTGATTTTTCATCAAGTGCATTTCCCATTTTAAGCTTACTTAATTTTTCTACAGCTCCCTCTAAAACTTTATCATAAATTTTTTCATGAATATAAATTCTAGAACCTGCAGTGCATGCTTGACCTTGTCTTGTATATCTCATTCCATCTATAACGCCAGGAATTGCAATATCTAAGTCAGCATCACTCATAATAATATTTGGATTTTTTCCACCTAACTCTAATGTAACTGGACATAGTTTGGGAGCAGCTTTCATTGCTATAATTTTTCCAACAGAAAAAGATCCTGTGAATGTTACCTTTCTTACTTTTTCATGTTGAATTAAAGGTTCGCCACACTCTTCTCCGTAGCCAGAAATTACATTTAAAACTCCTGGGGGTAATTCTTGTTGAAGAATTTCACAAACTAATAGAGCACAGAATGGCGCTTGTTCAGCTGTTTTCAATACAACAGTATTACCAGCAACTATTGCAGGTGCAATTTTTGCAACAGTTAAAAATAATGGAGCATTCCATGGAATTATTGCACATACAACACCAATAGGATCTTTTGTTGTATAGTGAATTGTATTTGGAATATTTGGGGGATAATTTTCACCTTTTATCTCTCCTGCAAGTCCTGCAAACATATGAGTTAATTCAATTGAAGCTGCTGTTTCTGGTTTTGCCTGAGTTCTAAGCGCATTACCAGTGTCTAGAGCTAGTAAAGTTTCAATCTCTTCTCTTCTTTCTTCAAGTTTTCTTGCGGCAGCTGTCATCATTTTTCCACGCTCTCGTGCAGGAATTTTTTTCCATTTGTGAAATGCCATTTCAGCTGAACTCACAGCTGTATCAACATCATTCTTATCACATTGAGGGGCTTCACCAATTTGCTCACCTGTGCTAGGATTAATTACATTAATTTTATTTGAAGATTTTGCAGAAATTAATTTTCCATCAATTAAAATTTTATTTGATAGTCTCTTGGCATTACCTAAAGCTAAATCTAAATTAGTTTTAAAATCTTCACTCATTTAATTATCTATCTCACCTTTTCTAGTTTTAGCTGCTAACCAGCCTCCATCTATTTTTATTTCAGATCCATTGATAAAGTCTGCATCATCACTTGATAGAAATACTGCAGCTCCAGATATATCAGATGGCATTCCCCAACGTCCAACAATAGTTTCTTTGCCCCACGCTTCTCCATGAACAGGATCTTCAGCAAACTTTTGATTAAAGGGTGTTGAAATTAAACCTGGGCAAATAGTATTAACATTTATATTTTTGCCCGTTAAATCTACAGCTAGTGCTCTAGTTAAGCCTAAAACACCTGTCTTAGCAGCCACATAAGCAACTCTATCAGGTCTACCCATAAAACTAGCTATCGAGCCAAAATTAATAATTTTACCTTTACCATTTTTGATCATGTGAGGTATCACTGCTTTACAGCAAAGATAGGGTCCCGTAAGATTTACAGAAATCATTTCATCCCACTGTTTTTTCGTATGATCTAATATATTGTTAATGTGTCTAATACCTGCATTATTAATCAAAATATCAATTTTACTATATTTTTTTATAGTTTCTTCAGCCATATTATTTGCACTAATTTCATCAGCAACATTTGTATCAATAACAATTGCGTCACCATTATTTTCTATAATCTTATTTTGAATATTTTTTCCACTTTCAACATCCATTTCAGCAATAACAATCTTTGCACCCTCTTTTGCTAATCTTAAACAAATTTCTGCGCCTATGCCTTTTCCTCCTCCAGTTACTATTGCAACTTTATTTTCTAATTTCATTTAAAACCTTTTTGAATAAATTTTGTGTAAAAGTTATTTAACATTATTTCATATTATTATCAAAGTAANAAATTTTTTAAAATAATTTGTTTATTTATTAAGCTAGTATATAAAGCATACCATAATGAAATTTTATCCTATAGCAAATGCACTTAAATTAATTGGTGGTAAATGGAAAATAATGATTTTAGATAATCTATTAACTAAACAAATGCGTTTTGGTCAATTAAAAAAGTCTTTAAATGGAATCACATCTCAAATGCTATCTAAACAATTAAAAGAAATGGAAAAAGATAAACTTTTGATCAAAAAAGTTTTAAAGTCAGATGCATTTAGTAGTGAATACTCTTTAACAGTATTTGGTAGATCCACTATTCCAGTAATCAAATCTTTAATAAAATGGGGTAGTTTTAATAAAAAGAAAATAACAAAAGTTATAGATGATGATCAAGATAGAGTAATAGATTTGTTTAATGAAGAGATGAGATTTAAAAGTCTACAAAGAAAAAAATAAATTTAAATTAATTATCTTTTTTATGCGAAACTAATTTTCTATCTTCTTTTAACCATTGTAGAATTCCACCTTTAAGAACAGAAACATTTTTAAACCCAAGATCTTCAGCAAAAGCATTGCCAAGTATAGCTGCAGTTTCACCATCATGACTGATAAAAACAATTTCAATATTTTGAGATTCTTCAGCTGCTAGAGCTCTAACTTTATCCATTAGATAAACATTAAATTTACCATCTTTATTAAAAGCTGTTTCTTGAAAAGTACCTTTTATAACACCATTTTCCCATTGGTTTTCTAGTCTAATATCTAATGCAACCGCATTATCTTCTATTTTTTTAATCAACTCTTCAGAATTAATCATGCTATAATGAGGGTCTAGCACATCTATAATTTCAAANTCAAATATTAAATCTGTATTTGGTGGTATAACATCTCCACCACCTTTTTCACCGTAAGCTAATTCAGCTGGAATTTTAATTTTTCTTTTGGTTCCTTTGGTGGTTCCAATTATTCCTTGTTCAAAACCAGGAATTACTTCTTTCATTCCTATTTGAACTACAAGTGGTCTATTTTTTCCAATATTTGTGTCAAAAACTTCTCCATTTTCAAAAGAGCCGGTGTACTCAATTTGAACCCATGAGTGATAAATTATTTTTTTTCCAGCTCCTGGTTTATCGGAAATAATTTCAATTTCTGTCGCTGTTAGCTTGAAACAAATTAATAAACTTATTATTATTAAAAAATATTTTTTCATTATTACCTAATTATTATTTCTTTAATAATTATTGTATCAAAATAAGTCAATTAACTTATTTTGTATGATCTTGATAAATCTTATTAGACGATTTATCTACACCACTAATTAAATGTAATTGTCTTTGAAGCGAATAACCAATTTTATCTTCAATAATTTTTGCTCCAACATGATCGTAAAAAGAGGTAGCTGGCATATATCTATATGTAAGTCCCGCCCTTCTTTTTCCAGAATTGTTTGCTCTTGATCCATGAAATAAATAAACATCATGCATAGAAAACATTCCTGGTTTTAAAATTACAGATTTAGCCTGATCTTTAATTTCATCTATATTTTTCAGTGTTTGATTCAAGGTAACATTAGTAGAATTTAGTGTGTTGTGTTCAGCTAACTTTTTATCTAAGTGAGAACCAGGTATATATTGTAATGGACCATTTTCTTCTGTCACTTCATCAATTGATAACCACACCGTAACTGATTCAAGTGGTTTAATTGGCCAATACTCCCCATCTTGATGCCAAGGTGTCTCTTTTCCATTTTTCTCTTTTTTGCAAAATAATGAAGAGCCCCAAAGGATTATGTCTTCACCAATTAATTGTTTAACTTCACTAATAATCTCTGGGTACATTGCAAATTTTAGAAAATCACTATCTCTTTCATATAGACCAGACACAAATTCTGTATTTTCGTCTTTATGCTCTTCTAAATATTTTTCCAAAGCATTATTCAATTCTTTGATCTTATCTTCTGAAAGACATGTTGAACTTTTAGTGAGACCTTCAGTTTTATAAGTTTTAATTTGATTATCAGAGAGCATTTAAATTCGTAACATGGCTATATATATATTTCTACTTATTATTAGATTATTAATTAAATTTAATTTATATAATTAATAAATGGAATCTTTTGACTATATAATTCTTGGAGCAGGTTCTGCTGGATGTGTGCTAGCTAACAGATTATCTGAAAATCCAGATAATAAAGTTTTATTAGTTGAGGCAGGTGGAAAAGATAACTATCCATGGATCCATATTCCAGTTGGCTACTTTAAAACTATGCATAACCCTGATGTTGATTGGTGTTACAAAACTGAGCCTGATGAAAGTATGAATAATATTTCTATAAGGTATCCAAGAGGGAAAACATTAGGTGGGAGCTCTTCTATTAATGGACTTTTGTATGTTAGAGGACAACATAGAGATTATGATGTTTGGAGACAGTTAGGAAATGCTGGATGGAGCTGGGATGATGTATTGCCTTACTTTATTAAAGCTGAAAATCAAGAAAGAGGGGAAAATGAGTTTCATGGCGTTGGTGGACCATTATCGGTATCTGATCAAAGAATTCAATTACCTCTTTTAAATGAGTTCCAAAATGCTGCTGAAGAATTTGGAATACCAAAAACAAAAGATTTTAATACTGGTAACAACCATGGTTGTGGTTATTTTCAGGTTACAGAAAAAGATGGTTTTAGATGTAGTACTTCGGTTGGTTATTTAAACCCAATCAAACATAGAAAAAATTTAAAAATAATTACTAAGTCTCATGTTAAAAAAATTAATTTTGAAAACAAAACAGCAAAAGAAGTTGAGTACTGGCAGGATAATGAATTAAAAAAAGTTCAGGCTAATAGAGAAATAATTTTATCATCAGGTGCAATAGGATCTCCTCAAATTTTACAAGTATCAGGTATAGGTAATCCTGATAAATTACAAAAATTAGGAATTGAGATAGTTCATAATTTAAATGGAGTTGGTGAAAATCTACAAGACCATTTAATGTTCAGACCTATTTATAAAATCCATGGGATAAAATCGCTTAATAAAAAAATTAATAGTTTATTTGGAAATTTAATGATTGGATTAGAATATGTTTTCAAAAGAAGTGGTCCAATGACTATGGGGGCAAGTCAACTTTGTATGTTTGCGAAAAGTGATTCTTCTTTAGAACTTCCTGATTTACAGTGGCATGTTCAACCAATGAGCATGGACACTTTGGGTGCAACTAAAAATCATGATTTTCATGCTTTTACTCCCACGGTATCCAATATAAGACCTTCTAGCAGAGGACACGTTAGCATAGTAGATCAAGACTCTAGAATTTATGCAAAGATCAAACAAAATTATCTATCGACTGATCATGACAGGATGGTTGCAGCAAAAGGATTAAAATTAACAAGAAAAATTGTTTTAGAGTCTGAAACTTTCAAAAAATATACACCAGAAGAGTATAGACCNGGGATAAGTATTAATGAAGATGAAGAATTGGTTAAAGAAGCTTCAAATTATGCGCAAACTATTTTTCACCCAGTTGGAACTTGTAAAATGGGCCAAGATGATATGGCTGTAGTTGACGAAAAATTAAAAGTTAGAGGTATTAAAAATTTAAGAGTGATAGATGCCTCGATCATGCCTAACATCACATCAGGAAATACAAATGCACCAACAATAATGATTGCAGAAAAAGGTGCAGATATGATATTAAACAGCTAATGTTTTCAGAGTTATTTGGGGCTGAACAGCTCGTCATATTAAGCCAAATTATTTTCATAGATCTAGTCTTAGCTGGTGACAACGCAATAATAATTGGAATGGTTGCATCAAAATTTCCAATCGAGCAAAGAAAAAAAGTTATTTTCTGGGGTATTGGTGGTGCTGTAATTTTGAGAATTATCTTAACAATGCTGACGGCATATTTGCTTCAAATCACAGGGTTAAGATTAATTGGAGGATTATTATTACTTTATATTGTCTACAAACTTTATGTGGATGTGATCAAAGGTCAATCAAATGAAGAGGATATTAAAGTAGATAACTCAAGTTTTATGAAAGCAATTTGGACTGTTTTGCTTGCTGATTTTACAATGAGCTTGGATAATGTCTTAGGAGTAGCGGGAGCCGCAGGTGATCATTATGTTTTATTGATATTTGGATTAGCGCTATCAATTGTTTTAATGGCTACTGCAGCAAATTTAATATCTAGATGGATTAATGAATATAAGTGGATAGCTTGGATTGGATTAATTGCTATACTAGTAGTTGCTATAGAATTAATTTACACTGATTTAAAATTATTTATTTAAAAATGTACCTACAAAAAATTAATTTAAAAAATAAATATGCATTAGTTACAGGTGCTGGCAAGGGTTTAGGTAGAGCATGTTCCATTGCTCTAGCTGAAGCTGGTGCCACTGTTGTTGCTCTAAGCAGAACCTCATCTGATTTAGATAAATTAGAAAAAGAAATAAAAAAAATAAAAGGTAAAATCATAAAAGTTACTTGTGATGTAATGAACTATGAGGACTTAAAAATGAATATTGAAAAAATTAAAATTATTGATGTGCTTGTTAATAATGCGGGAACAAATATTCCAGAACCTTTTGAAAAAATTAAACAAGAAAGTATGAACTACTTAGTCGATCTAAATCTTAAAGCTGCATTTAATGTAGCTCAACTGGTAGTTAAAAAGATGTTAAAAAATAAAAAAAGACCAGGTTCAATAATTAATATGTCTTCTCAATTAGGTCATGTTGGTATGAGTGGAAGAAATGTGTACAATATGACAAAATTTGGTATTGAAGGCTTAACTAAGGGAATGGGTGTTGAATTAGCAAAAAATGATATTAGAGTAAATACTGTTGCCCCTACATTTGTTGCAACACCAATGGTAATTAATTTCTTTAAAAATAAAAAATTTAAGAAACTTGCTTTAGGAAAAATTCCTATGGGAAAATTAGCAACAGAAAGTGATGTAGCAACAACAGTTTGTTTCCTAGCATCTTCAGCTTCTTCTATGATCACAGGTACATCAATAGTAATAGATGGTGGATGGACAGCTCAATAATACATAAATTTTTTTTAGTACTATTAATTTTAACCACATCACAAGTAAAAGCTGTAGAATTTCAAGGAAAGTTTATTCAGGGTCATTTTATTCTGGGAAAAACTGACCCTAATGCAAAAATTATTGTTGGTAAAAAAGAAGTAAAAGTTTCTAAAGATGGTTTTTTTGTTTTTGGAATTGATAGAGATAGAAAATTTGATTTAACTTTTACTAAAATTCTAGATGATAAAAAATCAAAGATAACAAAAAAAGTTTTAAAAAGAAAATATAATATTCAAAGAATTGATGGACTTGAAGAAAGCAAGGTAACACCTCCTGAATCTGTTTACAAAAGAATTAAAAAAGAAAACAATGCCATTGGTGAAGCAAGAGCAATAAATTCTAATTTAAATTTCTTTAAAGATAAATTTATAATGCCTGTAGAAGGAATTATTAGTGGAGTTTATGGTAGCCAAAGAATATTAAACGGTAAACCAAAATGGCCCCACTACGGAATAGATATAGCTGCAAAACAAGGGACAATGATTAAATCCTCTGGAACTGGTGTGGTAACAATGGCTGAAGATGATTTGTATTATACTGGAGGTACAATTATTATGGATCATGGTCATGGAATTTCGACAATTTACTCTCACCTAGAAAATACTCTAGTGTCAGTTGGTGATCAAATAAATCAAGGAGATGTAATAGGAACAGTCGGATCAACCGGCAGATCAACTGGTCCTCATCTTGATTTTAGAATTAATTGGTTTCAAACAAGACTTGATCCAATGTCTGTATTAAAATAAAAAAGTTGAATGAAAAAAACTTTAAAAGATAGAATTTCAGATAAGCTTGTTAATGCTTTTCTTAAAAATAATACGATCTCATCTATTCCAAAAAAGTTTACTAAAACACTAACAGAAGCTGATAAGTTTAGAAAATTATGTGAAAGCAAAATCAAAGAACCTGTTATTGGGTTTAAGGTAGGTGGAACTGGCATTCCTCTTATGAAAAAATTAAATGAAAAAGAACCCTTTTATGCATCTGTTTATAATAGAAATTTTTTAAAAAGTGGTAAACGAGTTAAAATTAATAAATATGCATTAGGCATTGAAGTTGAGGTTTGTTATTTAATTAAAAAAACATTTTTTTTATCAAAAGGACTGGTTAATAAAAAAAATGTTACAAAATTTATTACTCATATGGCTCCGTGTATTGAGGTTGTTGGATACCGTCAAAAAAGAAAAGGTATCACCTCTTTTGGCGATTTAAGTAGTGATTTTGGTGGAAATATTAAATTTTTAATTGGCCAAAAGAAAAAATATAAAAAAATTAATATAGGCAATTTAAAAGCGAATATTGCTAACAAAAAAACTAAACAAAATATTAATGGAAATACTAATGCAGTCTATATTAACCCATTAAACTCCTTAAGATTTGTGCTGAATAAAATTAAAAAAGATAAAACTAATTTAAATAAAGATTTTTATGTGTTTACAGGATCAACTGTGGGTGTCGTGCCAATTCTTGGTAAAGGTCTATATACAGGTAAAATTGAAAAATTAGGATCTGTAAAAGCAATCATTTCTTAATGGCTCTTCATTTTAGCAAAGAAGAATTTTTCAATAGAAAACAAGATGTTTTAAAATCTATGAATGAGCAAAATCTAGATGCTCTTTTAATGTTTAGGCAAGAGTCTATGTATTGGCTAACTGGCTATGACACTTTTGGATATGTTTTTTTTCAAACTTTGGTCTTGGATAAAAAAGGTAATGTAATTCTTTTAACTCGTGCACCTGATTTAAGACAAGCACAAAATACTTCTAATATTGAAGATATAAGAATTTGGGTTGATAAAGATGGAATAAATCCGACTGATGACCTTAAACAAATATTAAATGAGCTTGAATTAAAAGGTAAAAATATTGGTGTTGAATATGAAGCTTATGGAATGACAGGTCGTAACGCTTTAAGATTAAATAAATCCTTAGAGAATTATTGCAGCATTGAAGATCAGTCAGAATTAATAACAAAATTAAGAGTTATTAAATCAGATGAAGAATTAGTTTATGTTAAAAAGGCAGCAGAGCTTGCTGATAGAGCTCTTGATGAAGCTTGGAAATATACTAAAGCTGGCGCTAGTGAAGCTAAAATTTTAGCAGAAATGCAAAGAGCTGTTCTTGAAGGCGGTGGAGACTACCCAGCTAATGAATATATTATTGGTTCAGGTGACAATGCTTTACTCTGTAGATATCAGTCAGAAAAAAGAAATTTGTCTGACACAGACCAATTAAGTTTAGAATGGGCTGGAACTTATAAGCATTATCATTCTGCAATGTTTAGAACTATTCCTATTGGAAAAGCAGATTCTAAACATATAAAAATGCATGAAGCTTGNGTTGATGCGTTAACAAATTGTGTAAAAACTTTAGTTCCAGGTAAAACTGCAGGAGATGTATTTGATGCACATGCNAAAACATTTGACGATTTGGGTTTTAATAAAGCAAGAATGAATGCTTGTGGTTATTCTTTAGGTTCAACTTTCTCACCTAATTGGATGGACTGGCCAATGCTTTATACAGGTAATCCTTATAAAATTGTTCCTGGTAATGTCTTCTTCATGCATATGATATTAATGGATTCAGACAACAATCTAGCCATGAATTTAGGAGAAACCTATTTAGTTACAGAGAATGGTAATGAGAGATTGGGTAAGCAAAAACTTGATTTAGTGGTGTTATAGTTACCACTTATATTGAAGATAAGCTCATTTTTTTTGAGTACTTTTTTTTAGGTGAGTTTTTTATTACTGCTTGACCACATCGCATTACTCCTCGTTTTCGATCAAATGTCATTTTTGGTTCACCATATAATTTCCATCCATTTGATATTGCTTCTGTGACACGATGACAGAATTCTGATGTGTCGTCACTTGTAATAAATCTATAGCCTTTCATAATTCATCCTTAACAAATCTTAAATAATAAGTCTAGTTATAGGAATAAAGGTTGTTTTTTTAATTTAACTAAAAAATTAATGGTGATTGCTCTAATCAAATAATAGCTTATTATATAAATATTATGCCTTCATTTGATGTAATAAGTAAAATTAATTATCCTGAATTTGACAATGCTCTTGCTAATTGTTTAAGAGAAATTACTAACCGATATGACTTTAAAGGACTTAATATTTCAATAGAAAGAAAAGATAAGACAATCACTACACTAGCGCCAGATGAATTAAAATTAAAACAAGTAAATGAACTACTGCAAGTTCATCTTATAAGAAGAAAAGTAGACCCAAGAGTAATAACTGTTAAAAATTCAGAAAGTGCAGCAGGTACTACTATTAGACAAGTCAGCGAATTANAAGAAGGCATTAGTCAAGAAAATGCTAAAAAAATTATTGCTGATGTTAAAAAATTAAAACTTAAAATCCAAATTAAAATTCAAGGGGAAGAATTAAGAGCTGAAGGAAAGAAAAGAGACGATCTTCAAGAAGCAATATCTGCAATAGAAGCTATTGATGTTGGTCTTCCAATTGAATTTGTAAACTTTAGAGATTAATTTCATTAAAATAAATATTAATGAATAATTATATTCTATTTTTAATAACACTCTTTTGTTGGTCTCCTACCTGGTATTTAATAAAATTCCAATTAGGCTATGTGGATCCATTAGTATCTGTTTTTTATAGATTTTTAATTGCAGCAATTATTATTTTTATCTACCTGGTGATAAAAAAAAAGAATTTAAAATTTCCAATAAATAATCATTTTTGGTTTTTATTTTTTGGTACTTGTCTTTATTCAATTAATTACGTTTTCTTTTATCTATCAAATACATATTTGATAAGTGCATTTCCTGCTATTGTTTTTTCAACTGTTGTCATAATGAATATTTTAGGAGAGACTTTTTATTTTAAAAAGAAACCTTCTTTAAAAACTTTAATTGGTGCAACAATTGGNATGATTGGAATTATAATTATTTTTAACGATGAAATTTTTAATTTTAGTTTAGCAAAAGGTACTCATATAGGTTTATTTTTAGCATTGATTGGAACCTTCTGTGCTTCTACAGGAAATATGGTTCATCAAAGAAATTTGAATAATAATTTTCCTCCACTCCAAACAATTGCTTATGCAATGCTGTATGGCTCACTTGTTACTTTCTTAATTACACAAATACGTGGTGCTGAATTAGTATTTGAATATAGTTTTAGCTACATAAGTTCTTTACTTTATCTTTCTATTTTTGGTTCTATATTTGCATTTATTTCTTACCTCAAATTACTTGAAAAAGTTGGTCCTGGAAGAGCAGGATACGTAGGAGTAGTTATGCCAGTTCTTGCATTGATAATTTCTACAATATTTGAAAAATTAGAATGGCAAAATGATTTAATTATTGGCCTGCCAATTTTAATAATTGGAGCTATCCTTGTTATTAATCAAAAAATTAAAACTAGCTAAAAAAATTATCTAAATTTAAATGTCAGATTTAGCTCTTAACCGTTCATAGAACAATCTAGTCTTAACACCAAGATTTAAAAAAGGTTGAGGGGGTAACCAAGTAGGTTTGTTTCGTGCTTCAATAGTCTCAATTTCTTTTGTGTTTTCATTGCTTGCTTTAATAGCAATTTGTTCCCCAAACAAAGTGCCAACACCTATACCAGAGCCATTGTAACAACCTGCAGCAAAAATATTATCATCAATTTTTTCAAATATTTGAGAACTATTTCTTGTTCTAGACACAATGCCTGACCATGATGATTGAATAATGTTATCAGGTAATTGNGGAAATCTTTTTTTAATACCAATTTTTTGATTTATAGATCTTTTATCTAATTCTAATTTAGACATTTCATATGGATTATGTACTTCAGCAGTATTTCTTATTAAAATTCTTCTATCTTTCGTCATTCTAATTGTTGCACCCATTGGTCTTATGGGTAATACGCCCCACTCTTTTGGTTTACCTATGGACTCAAACTCTTTATCAGTTAAGGACCTTGTCATGCTTGCTGTTAAAGTAATTGGAAAATTATAATTTGATTTAATTCCTAAAGATTTTAGAAAACCATTGGTTGCAAATATGATTTTCTTGGTTTTAATTTTTCCATTTTTGAAATTACAGCTAATGATATCTTTAATTTTAATCCAATTTAATAAATTTGAATTTTCAAACAAAGATACATTGCTTGGCAACACATCAACCATTGCTCTAACCAGTTTTCCAGGATGCAATAAAACCCCACCTTTAGTATGGAGTGCAATATTATAAAAACTAGTTCCTAATTTTTTTGACAACTCACTTTTAGAAAACAGATTATGTTCGAAATCTAGTTTTGAAAGAGTATCTGAAAAGTTTAATAAAATTTTTTGATCTTCTTTCTTTGAGGATGCAAAATATTTTCCACATTCATTCCAATCACAATCAACTTGATATTCATTTATAAATTTTTTAACAACATTTATTCCTAAATCATAGATGTCAGCTTTTTTTTTGTAATTATCTAATTCTTTATTAGAGGTGAAACCATCATTTAAAGTGGTATCAACTAAATATCCTGAATTTCTACTACTGGCTCCCTCTCCTGCCAATTGAGCATCTATTAATATAATTTTTTGGTTGGGATATAATTGACCTAATTTTCTTGCAGCTGATAATCCTGTATATCCAGCGCCTACTATCAACCACTCACAATCTTCATTAGATTGAAGAGATTTAATATTTGTTCGAGGAATTAAATCATTAACCCAACTACAACCTTTATCGTTAGTCACTTCCATGAAGTGACTTTACGATAATTGATATAGATTTTAAAGATCTTAAGAGTTTAAAGAAGGTTGCTTCTTCATATCTGCTTTGTTAATTCCAGCAACTTTAACTGGTTTTTTCATTGCATCTCTTCTGAATGGCTCACCAAGTTCTTGGTTTAGAATTACTTCAATAAACGTTGTAATTCCTTTTTTCTGATCTTCACAAGATTGCTTGATAGCTGCAGTAGTTTCTTCCATTGTTCTAACAGCTACACCTTTTAAACCACAAGCAACAGCTACTTTAGCGTAACTTAATTCTGGATCTAGCTCTGTACCAACAAAATTATCATCAAACCAAAGAGTTGTGTTTCTTTTTTCAGCTCCCCATTGATAGTTTCTAAAAATAACCATTGTTATTGCTGGCCATTCTTCTCTAGCACATGAGCTCATTTCATTCATACTAATTCCAAAAGCACCATCACCAGCAAAACCTATTACTGGAGTATCTGGACAACCAATTTTTGCACCTAAAATTGAAGGAAAACCATAACCACAAGGGCCAAATAATCCTGGAGCTAAATATTTTCTTCCTTTTTCAAAAGTTGGATAAGCATTTCCAATTGCACAATTATTTCCTATATCACTTGAAATAATCACATCGTCAGGCATACCTGCTTGGATTGCTCTCCAAGATTGTCTTGGTGACATTCTATCCGCATCTCGTTCTCTGGCTTCTTTATTCCAAACTGTACCTTCATCATCGTCTTCATGATCAAGACTTGATAATTTTTGTAACCAAGCGGATTTAGTTTGGTGAATAATGTCTTTTCTATTTTGCCTATCTGTATCACCAGCTGTTGGTGAAAGTTGGGCTAAGATTTGTTGAGAAACTAATTTTGCATCCCCACAAATTCCAACTGATACTTTTTTTGTTAGACCAATTCTATCAGAATTCATATCAACTTGAATAATGCTAGCATCTTTAGGCCAGTAATCCATTCCATAACCTGGTAATGTTGAAAAAGGATTAAGTCTTGTTCCTAATGCTAAAACCACATCAGCTTTTTGAATTAATTCCATTCCAGCTTTTGAACCATTATATCCTAATGGGCCAGCTGCTAAAGGGTGACTTCCTGGAAAACTATCATTATGTTGATACCCAGAGCAAACTGGAGCATCTAATTTTTCAGCAAGTTTTTTACAATCTTCAATAGCTCCACCAATTACAACACCTGCTCCAGATAATATAACTGGAAATTTAGCATTTGATAATAAGTCAGCAGCTTTTTTAATTGCATCAACTCCTCCTGCTTGTCTTTCTAATCTAACAATTGGAGGAAGATCAATATCAACCACTTGTGTCCAATAATCTCTTGGAACATTTATTTGTGCTGGTGCTGATCCTCTGATTGCTTTTTCAATTACTCTATTTAATACTTCTGCCATTCTTGAAGGATCTCTAACTTCCTCTTGATAGCAAACCAT
>JGI20155J14468_10001828_pt1 | contig 16221 bp, 18 predicted proteins | sample COG_05_FD_14468 | JGI IMG/M metagenome (IMG submission 14468) | reverse complement strand
TCTTTTGTCCTATTCTTCCCATTCCTAAAACACCCAATCTCGTTCCTGTTAATTGTTTTCCTATTAAATAATCAGCTGACCATTTCCAGCCTCCTTCTCTTACAGATTCAATTCCCTCAGCTACCCTTCTACATGCACCTAATATTAATAAAATTCCAATTTCCGCAGTTGCATCCGATAAAACTTCAGGAGTGTTTGTCACGGCAATACCTTTTTTTTTTGCCGCTTCTAAATCAATGTTACCAAAACCAACTGCAAAATTTGAAATAATTTTTACAGTATCGGGTAATTTATTAATGGTTTCTTTATCCATTTTATCTGTTAGGGATGTTAATATGCCATCACACCCTTGACTTAATTCTATAACTCTTGATTGTGAGTATAGTTCATCGTTTGAATTCAATTTAGCCTCAAAAGCTTTGATGGCTTTATCTTCACTATCCTTAATCAATTTTCTCGTTATTAGAATTTTTTTCATTAATTTAAATCAAAGATTTTTCCTGGATTCATAATATTATTATTATCCAAACTACGTTTAATTAATTTCATTGCTGGTATATTGTCAGCGTGCTCCTTTAATAAATATGCTTTTTTATGAAGCCCAATTCCATGCTCTCCTGTAATAGTACCTTCAAGTTCTAGTGTTTTATCAATCAGTTTATTAGATAAGGTTCTAATTTTTTCATATTCTCCTTTTTTGTTAGGATCATATCCTATGATTGCATGAAAATTACCATCGCCAACGTGTCCAACCATTGGTGCTTTTAAATCAAGTTTTTTAATTTCTTCTTCAGTAAATTTAATGCATTCTACAAGGTTTGATATAGGCACACATACATCTGTCGAATATACTTTAAAATTATTTCCTTGTGCCTTTACTGAATAATAACAGTCATGTCTTGCTTGCCATAACTTATTTCTGTCTTCTACAGTCTCAGCCCATTTAAAGTCACTTCCTTTATTATTTTTTGATAATTCTTCAACTATTTTTATAAATTCCTTATTGGACTCTTCGCTTCCATGAAATTCGAAAAACAAGGTTGGTAATACTTCATAATTTTTTAATTTAGAATATTTTATAACTAAATCCATTTGATCTTTATTTAACATTTCAATTCTTGCAATTGGAATTCCATACTGAATCACTTCTTGTGAAGTTAATACTGCTGACTCCAAATCAGGGAACTGACATACAGCACTCATTATACTTTCAGGGATTGGGGATAATCTTAATTGAACTTCAGTAATAATCCCTAAAGTTCCCTCAGAACCAATAAATAAATTGGTTAAATTATAACCTGCGGAAGTTTTTTTAGTTCTACTTCCGGTTTTAATAATATCTCCATTAGCGAGTACAACTGTCAAACCAGAAATAACAGTTCGCATTGTTCCGTATTTAACTGCCATTGTTCCAGAAGCAGAGGTGGATGCCATTCCGCCTAGTGCAGCATCAGCTCCTGGGTCAATTGGGAAAAAAACACCATCTTCTCTTAAATATTCATTCAACTGTTTTCGTGTAACATTAGCTTGGACTCTACAATCAAAATCACTTGCATTCACACTTAGAACTTTGTTCATTTTTTCTAGAGATATAGTGATTCCATTTTCATTCCCAAGGACATTTCCTTCTAGTGATGTCCCAGTACCAAACGGAACAACAGGAATTTTATGTTCATTACATAATTTTAGTATTTTAGAAACTTCTTCATTAGTTTCAGGAAAAACTACTGCTTTAGATAAAACTGGATCATAAGTATCTTCACCTCTCGCATAATTAGTCCTTGTGGACTCAGAAGTAGAAAACCTTTCTTTAAAAAAATTTTTTAATTCAATTTGAACTTCTTCATTCATAAGAGGATACTAATAAAAATTTCTTTAAAAATACAGCTTATTAAGAAAGCATTTTTTTTAGCTTTTCTAATGCATTGGAAATATTATCTTTTGAACATGCAAAACTAAACCTTACGTAATCATTACAAGTTTTTCCAAAGGCAGTACCAGGAACTATTGCAACTCCTGCTTCATGCATCGCTTTTTTACAAAATTCCTGACCATTCATTCCAGTGCCTATCACTTTGGGAAATGCATAAAAAGCTCCACCTGGCAAACTACATTCCACACCTGGTAGTTCATTAAGCAACTTATGAATTAAGTTTCTTCTCTCAGTAAATTTAACCATCATTTCATTTATTGAGTCATCTGGTCCATCTAAAGCCGCAATTCCTGCAAATTGAGCGGCAGCATTTACACAAGACACACTGTTAATCAAAAGTTTATTTACATGAGGAACTAATTCCTTGGGCCAAAAACTCCAACCTAGCCTCCATCCTGTCATAGAATAAGCCTTACTCCAACCTTCCAATACAATCAATCTTTCTCTTAATTCAGGATAATTAAAAAATGAAGGCATTTCTTTGTTATCAAAAATTTGTCTACTATAAATCTCATCACTCAAAATAGTAACGTGTGGATGTTTTTTTAAACCTTCAGCTAGAACATCTACATCTTTTTTTTCAACAAAACTACCTGTCGGATTATTAGGATTAATTAATATTAATAATCTAGTTTTATCAGTGATCAATGATAAAATTTTTTCAGGGTTAAATTTTAAATCTTTATCTTCTGTGAGATCATAAAGTACAGCTGTTGAGCCAGTATAATTGATCATTGACTCATAAATTGGAAAAGCAGGTGTTGGATGAATTATTTCAGCACCAGGTTCACCAAAACACTGAATAGCATAACTCATAGTAGGCTTTCCGCCTGGCATAATTAAAATTCTTTCAAAATCAATATCTACACTGTATCTTTTTTTAATCCATCTCGTCACAGCTTGTCTGCATTCAGGAATACCATTAGACATTACATAACCGTGATGACCATCATCTAAAGCTTTTTTTGCAGCCTCAACAACATGTTTAGGTGTTTTAAAATCAGGCTGACCTAAACCCATATGAATCATTGGATTTCCTTTTGCTTCTAATGCTTTAGCCTCTGCTAGAACGGAAAAGGCAGTCTCAGTTCCTAAATTTTTCAAATTTTTTGCTAATTTCATTCTTTAGAATAATGTTTTTATTTTTTTTATAAATTAATTTTTTTTATATCTAATTTTTATAAGTAGTTAAATTGATTTGCGATAAACCAATTTTGATGAATTTAACTCCTTCAAATTTTTACAACCCATAAGTACCATATTTCTATTTAGCTCATCGTGCATATTTTGTAGCAGTTGCTCAACACCTCGTTGACCGCCTGCCGCCAAAGAAAACAAAAACATTTTTCCAAAGCTGCAGGCTCTTGCCCCGGCAGCTAAAGCTTTTAAAACATGAGTACCTCTTCTAACCCCTCCATCTAAAATGATCTCTAATTTATCACCGACTGCATCTGAAATTGCCTTTACTTGATCAAATGGAGATCGTGATCCATCAAGTTGGCGACCACCATGATTTGATATGATGATTGCAGTACAGCCAATATTTATTGCGCGTCTTGCATCCTCTACTGACATTACACCCTTTAATGCAAATGGACCATTCCATTTTTTTACACAATATTCAGCATCTTTCCAATTCATGGAAGGATCATATTGTTCATTAATATATTCAATTACTGACTTTGAAATATTGGTTCCTTTGTCTGTCTTGTTTTTAACATTTGATAATTCAAACTTACCATGAGTAAAATAATTAAATACCCATTGCGGATGCATAGCAAAACTAATTAAACTTTGTAGAGTGAGTTTTGGAGGAGTGGTAAAACCAGTTCTATGATCTTTTTCTCTATTACCAGCAACTAAAGTATCAACAGTCAAGCACATCCCATCAAATCCAGATACCTTACATCTATCGATTAAGTCATCAGTTATTGATTGATCTTTATGTACGTAAAGCTGGAATAACTTTGGTCCCTTAGAAATATTTGAAATTTCTTCAATAGTATTATTTGCCATTGTCGACATACTATAAAAAATCCCAAATTTTTCAGCGGCTCTAGCAGAAGCTTTATCACCATCATAATGGTAAAGTCTTTGCATTGCGCAAGGGGAGAGAAAAATTGGCATGTCAATTTTTTTTCCGAATACGGTTGTTGATAAATCTGGCTTACCTACACTAGCAAGAATATTGGGAATTAAATCACAATCATTAAAAGAGTTAGTATTTCTTTTTAACGTTATCTCATCATCTGCACCACCATCAATGTAATGAAAGATTGGGGAAGGTAATTTATTTTTAGCAAGTTTTCTGAAATCCTTAAAATTTTGACAATTTTTTAAACTCACTATCTTCTAAATCTTAGATTATTCTTATTTAAATCACTTATTTTGGTACATCCCATTAATTTCATATCTCTTACTAATTCAGCTTTATACTTTTCTATCGCTCTCTCAACGCCTGCTTGTCCTCCAGCAGCTAAAGCATAAAGATATAATCTTCCACCAGAACATGCTTTTGCGCCTAATGATAAAGCTTTCAACATATGGGTTCCTCTATGAATTCCGCCTTCACATATAACATCTAATTTATCACCTACTGCATTAACAATTTCTGCCAGTTGATCAAAAGGAGATCTTGATCCATCAAGTTGTCTCCCACCATGATTTGAAACCATTATACCTGTGCATCCAATATCAACTGCTTTCTTTGCATCTTCAACACTCATAACTCCTTTTAATGCAAAGTGGCCACCCCACTGAGCACAAAGTTTTTCAGCATCTTTCCAATTCATAGACTGATCCAACATAGTAGAAAAGTAATTTCCAATTGAAGTGTTAGTGTCAGTGCCTTCTTTAACATAGTCTTGAAGATGAGGCAGTTCGAACTTGCCTTTTGTTAAATAATTGATTCCCCACATTGGCTTAGTTGCAAAACTAAATAAACTGGATAATGTTAACTTTGGAGGGGATGTAAATCCTGTTCTCAAATCTCTCTCACGATTTCCTCCCGTTATTGTATCAACTGTTAAAGCCATGACATCAAATTTAGCTGCTTTAGCTCTTTCTAGACAAGAGTTATTTAAACCTCTATCTTTATGAAAATAAAATTGAAACATTTTTGGAGTATCAATCATAGAGGATATTTCTTCTACGCTAACTGTAGCCAGAGCTGAAACACCAAACATTGTATTAAATTTTTGAGCCGCTTTTCCTACTGCTCTTTCACCATCGTAATGAAATAATCTTTGTAAAGCTGTAGGAGCTAGATAAAAAGGTAAGTCTAATTTTTTTCCAAATATAGTCGTTGAAAGATCAACGTTATCAACACCTCTTAAAACATTAGGAACTAAGTCAACATCATCAAAGGCACTTGTGTTTCTTCGGTATGTAATTTCATCATCCGCAGCTCCATCAATATAATGAAAAATTGGTGAAGGTAATTTTTTTTTAGCTAATTTCCTAAAATCACTAAAATTGTGACAATCATTTAATTTCATCAAAGAATATTAAAAATTTTTAATAAAATTAAACATATAACTATTTGCTCCGGGATTTTTATCTCCTAAACTAGCATTCGAAACATGATTATATGAAACTCCAAAACTTGTTTTATCCGAAGCTTTATAAGATAATTGAACTTCAGATTTAAATTCTAAAACATGTCCTAAATCTTTACCATTGCCTTCATGATAAAGCCCTGGGGCAAAACTGGGAGTAAAAAACATTTTTTGACCCATGTCCATATTCCATTCAATTCCTGTGTAAACATAAGCTGCCGAATTTTCTGTTACAAAACCTCCTGTAATTGGTGAAACATTTCCTAAAAATGTATCTCTATTAAGATTTTCATCCTGATGTTGAAATCCAACTAGATAAGCGCTTTGTTTTTCGTCACTAAAATCAAAGTTGCCAGTAAAAAAATTTAATTGATTGGTATTATTATTTATTTCTTCAGCAGCAAACAATTTTGTTGCAAAAAATAAAATAACTAAAAATAGGCATAATTTTTTTAAAAGCATTACTATTACTAACAGATTATTTTTTAATGTTTATTAATTTTTTTAGAATTATTACACCCCCAAATAAAAAGACTAATATAGGCAGAAACCACAGTAAATAAGTGCTTTTATTAAATTGAGGATCGTACAGAATCCACTCACCATACTTATTAGTTAAATATTTGTAAATTTGATCTTCGGTAAAACCATCGTTAATTTTATTTTTTATAACTAATTTTAAACTAATAGCAAATTCAGAGTCAGAGTCATAAACTGACTGACCTTGACATATTAAACATCTTAGGTTTTTAGTAATTTTGTTTTGAATCTTAATTTCATCTGCTTTTGATAAATTGAAAGTAAATATAATTAAAATAGCAAAAAAAAAATTTATAAACTTCATTCTATATAATTTTTAATTTCATCAATTAATTTCGAACTAAGTGGACCAATATATCTTGTAATAATTTTATTTTCATAAATTAAAAAAGTTTCTGGTATACCAAATGCTCCCCACTCTATTGCTTTTGTACCATCCCTATCTAACAGTATTAATGAATATGGATTACCCAAATCATTAATAAATTTCTTAGCATTATTTAAGTTATCCTTATAGTTTAATCCTATAATTTCTATTTTGCCACTTTTACTTAAATCCATCAATAATGTGTGCTCATCTTTACATGGTACGCACCACGAAGCCCAAATATTTAATAAATAAAACTTATTTTGATTAAAAATATCTTTTGAATTAAGAATTTTTTTTTTATCAAAAGTTTCAGTTCTAAATTCTGGAATAATTTTTTTTTCTGTATTAGGGGTATATAAATTTGAGTTATTTAACCCTCTATAAAAAATTACAAACACGAAAATAAAAAAAATAATAAGTAAAATATAAATTATTTTATTTCGCATATTTTTTTTTAAATAAACTAATTAAACCTCCTGAAGTAATTAATAATACTGAAATCCAAATCCAAACCATAAAAGGTTTAATCTGATATCTAATATTAAAATATTCTTCATTTTGAACTGTATTCATTGTAATAAATTTATCAGTATAAAATGTAGTTTTAATATCAGCCTCACTAGTAATTATGTTAGGTTGATTATAAACTCTTAGTTCAGGTTTAAATTGATCTTGATTTTTCTTTTCTTTAATAGAAAAATTTCCTTCAAAAGAAACATAATTTTTTTCTTGAACTTTTTTTAAATCATTAAAAATAATCTCAAATCTATCATTCTTAAAACTTTCACCAACTTTTAGGTTTGTTATCAATTCACTTGAAAAAAAATTATTAAATAAAATACTTAATATTAATAAGCTAAACCCAAAATGTGCTATGTTTTGTGCAATACTTTTAAATTTTTTAAAAAAAAAGTCTCTTATAGTTATTAAAAATAAATAAAAAGCACTTCCAATTAAAATGGTATTTATCAAAAAATTATTATCTAAGTTTTTAATAATATAAAATGAAATTAATAAAGAAATTAAAAAAAAAACAACATTATATAATTTTCCTTCTAATCCTGATTTAATCCATTTTAATTGAGATCCAATTGCCATAAAAATAAGAAAAGGAATTAAAAAAGGAATTATAAGTTTATGATAAAATGGTGGACCAATAGAAATTTTATGCGAAGTAACAACATCTAAAAATATTGGATATAGTGTCCCAATTAAAACAACTGATAAAAAATACATCATAAACCAATTATTAATCAAAATAGAAGTTTCTTTACTTAATAAAAAAAAAGATCCTGAGTTTTGATTGTCCGATTTATTAAAAATAAAAAAAATCAATAATGATATAAAAATTAATACAAATAGAAAAGTTAGTATAAACAAACCTCTTTCCGGGTCATTTGCAAATGTATGAACTGAATTTAAAATACCTGAACGAACTAAAAATGTTCCACACATACTAAGTGTAAAAGTTGCAATTGATAAGATTATTGCCCAAGAGCCAAGATTAGATCTTTTTTCTAAAACTAAGATACAATGTAATAATGTTGTTAAGGCTAACCAGGGCATCAAAGAAACATTTTCAACCGGATCCCAAAACCAAAAACCACCCCAACCAAGTTCATAATATGCCCAAATTGACCCTAATAAAATTCCTAAAGTTAAAAAAATCCACGAATATAAAACCCAGCTTTTAATATGAATTGCCCAAGTTTTAGAAATGTAATTTAAAGTTGTGGCTGCTAGTGCGCTCGAAAAAATTATAGAAGATCCAACATAACCTAAATACAAAATTGGTGGATGAATAGCTAGCGCAGGATCCTGTAAAATTGGATTAAGGCCTAATCCTTCATTGGGAATAGGAAATATGTAATTAAATGGATTAGATGATTTTATCAAAAAAACAAAAAAACCTATAATAATTATTTGCTGAAATAATACAGTTAAGATTCTATATTTTTTTAACAGATTTTTAGATTTAATTAAAAATAAAAAAATAAAGAAAGTTAAGACCAATAACCATAATAATAGGCTGCCTTCATGATTTCCCCAGGTTCCAGAAATTTTATAAAATAATGGTTTTGTTGTGTGCGAATTATTAAAAACTGTTTCATTACTAAAGTCAGAATAAATAAAGGATAAAACTAATCCTAAGAAACTTAGAACGACTAAAAATAATTGTGTAAAAGATAAAGTTATAATCTTATAATCTAATACTTCCTCATTCCTAAAATTTCTTATTGAATAGAAAAATATTGGAAAAGAAACGATTAGTCCAAAAATTAAAGAATAATAACCTATGGAGCTATATATCATCTATTTTGCCTCCAATGCTGCTTTTACTTCTGGTGGCATATAATTTTCATCATGTTTAGCTAGAATTTTTGAAGCTTCTAGAAAACTTTTATCTTTTAAATATCCCTCAGCAACAACACCTTTGCCTTCAGAAAAAAGATTTGGAATTAACCCAGAATAAGAAACATTAATTTCATTTTTAAAGTCTGTAATAATAAATTTTACTTCATTGGATGTAATTTTAATTGAGTCAGTTTTCACCATTCCACCAACTCGAATTTTTTTATTTTTAACTTCACTTATTAATTGAATATCTGAAGGAGATTTAAAATAAACTACATTTTCTTCCAATGATTTTAAAACTAAAAAAACCGATAATATTAGTGTAAACAAAATCAAGGTTATAAAAAAAAATCTTAATTTAACTTTTCGACCATACATGGTTCAAAAGTTAAATACTTTGGCTGCTAGATAAAATTTCTTTATTAATTGTTTGCAACTTTGCAACTTCTGCTCTTTTAGAGTCTAGGGCTCCAAATTTTAAAACAAATTTGTCTCTTTCTTTAACATACTGAACTTTTGTAATTATGTATAAACTTGTAAAACTTAAAAGTGTAAATAAAAAAGCAGACCAAACGTAAAATCCATATCCGTTCATGTTAAAAATATCATTTATCATAATCTATCTAAACCTTTATTTTTAATCTTTATCAGTTCTGTATTATATTTCATTAAAAAAATTAATAAAGAAAAAAGGGCAAATGCCGCAGTCATAATTAATAATGGAGTCAACATGGAAGTATGTATTGACGATTTCGATAAAACATTGATTGACGCAGGTTGATGCAGTGTATTCCACCAATCAACTGAATATTTAATTATTGGAACATTAATTATTCCTAAAACAGTTATGATTGTTGTAATTTTCAAAACATTTTCTTTATCTTCAAAAATTCTCCAGGCTATTAAATATATTAAATAAAATAAGGCTAAGATTAACATTGAGGTTATTCTTGCATCCCAAGCCCACCATGTTCCCCAAGTTGGTTTTCCCCAAATAGAACCTGTAACTAATGCAATAATATTAAAAACAAATCCTGCGGGAGCTAAACTTTTTGCGATTAAAAAAAAAATTCTATTTTTGAAAATGTAACCACTTAAAGATAAAAAAGTAATTGATGAAAAAATACCAAGAGAAATCCAAGCTGCTGGTACGTGAACATACATAATTCTAACTGAATGACTTTGTTTGTAATCTTCAGGAGAAAAAATCAAAGCTTCAAGTAACCCAATCAAAAACACTATAACAAATAACACCATCACATATTTTGGTGCCTTTGAAGTAATCAAAAAAATTTTGTTTGGCTCAAAAATTTTAAACATAAGTAATTGTTAATAACTTTTAGTACGAAAGATTGATCTGATCAAGAATGTAGAGGGAGATAATTTTAGTTAAAATTTAACACTCCTGACCAGATAGGATAATTTAGCTGTTATCTTTGTCTAAGATTTGAACTAATTATGGTTAAATAATGATTTATTTAGTTTGATGGCTTAAAATAACCTGAGCCTCTTTTGCCAGAAAAAATTTCCTCAATTAAAGGATGTTTAATTGGCTCATCAGAATCGTCCATTAAAAGGTTCTGCTCTGAAACATATGCTTCGTAAGTAATCTCATCATTTTCAGCGAGTAAATGATAAAATGGCTGATCTTTACGTGGTCTCACATTTTTTGGTATTGATTGATACCACTCTTCAGAATTATTAAACTCAAAGTCGACATCATAAATTACACCTCTAAATTCAAAGTGTTTGTGTTTAACAATATCTCCTATTGAGAATTTAGCTTTTTGAATTGGCATTGTGTTTAGTATGGGTATTTAAAATAAAAAATCAATGGTTAAAATAATCTTGTTTTGTGATATGTTTAATATGTTAATATCTTCTAAGTGAATAAATCTTTTTTAAAATTTGTTACAGATTTTGGTCCTTTAGCAATATTTTTTTTTTATTATTATAATAGTGATAAAAATTTATCTGTTGCTATTCCTCCACTTATAGTTGCAACTTTAATTGCATTAGCTGTTGTTTGGTTTTTTGAAAAAAAAATACCCCACATGCCTTTGGTCAGTGGGATATTAATTACATTTTTTGGTGGTCTAACTATATATTTTAATAATCCAATTTTTATTTATTTAAAACCAACAATAATTAATATTTTATTTGCTCTAGCTTTGTTTTTTGGAAAATACTTTACAAAAGAACCTATACTTAAGAAGATTATGGGTAAATCAATTTCTTTATCAGATATTGGGTGGGAATTATTAAATAAAAGATGGATGTTTTTTTTCCTTGGGCTTGCAGTATTAAACGAGTGCATTTGGAGAACCCAATCTGAGGAGTTTTGGGTAAACTTTAAAGTTTGGGGGATGTTACCAATAACAATAGTTTTTACTGGCTTTCAAATACCCTTAATTAATAAACATAAAACTGATGCGTAATAATTTAAAACTAGTAATCAATAATCCTTATAAAAAAATAGAAGAGAAACAATTTTTTGAAAAAAATGAACTTAAAATAATCTTAGATCTATATGCCAAAATGGTTTCGGAGGGATCGTGGAGAGATTATGGTCTTAATATTTCAAACAAACAAGTTAGTTTTAGTGTTTTTAGAAACGCAGCAGAAAATGCTCTATATAAAATTTGTAAAAACTTTAAGCCCAAAAATAAAAATCTTAAATATTTAATATCAGATACTACTGGAAAAATTTTAAAAAATTCTTTTGATCTGGAATTACTATTAAAGAATATAAATTGGAAGAAGCTTTAAAAGTTATCTTCTTTGACCAAATAATCTTAACAACATTATAAATAAATTTATAAAATCTAGGTAAAGTGTAAGTGCACCCATAACAGCTTTTTTACCCATAATTTCACCTGAGTCACTCGCTGCATACATGTTTTTAATTTTTTGAGTATCATAAGCTGTCAAACCTACAAAAATCAAAACACCTAAAATAGATATTACAAAGTACATCATTGAAGATTTCATGAAAATATTAACAATAGATGCAATAATAATTCCAATTAACCCCATTATTAAAAAAGAGCCTAATTTAGTTAGGTCTCTCTTAGTTGTGTACCCATAAATGCTCATCGCACCAAAAGTTGCTGAACAGATAAAGAAAACTCTTGTTACACTCATTCCTGTATAAACTAATAAAATTGAAGATAATGATAATCCCATTAATCCTGCAAAAACCCAAAAGGTTGTTTGGGCCTTTGACGCACTCATCTTATTAATTCCAAAACTCATATAAAAGACAATTCCTAAAGGCGCCAACATAACAACCCATTTTAATCCTGACATATAAATTGCATTACCCATTTGAGTAAGTCCTACAATAGATCCAGCATCATTAGTCACTACTGACATTTTAAATGTAAGAAGCGCTACTATTCCTGTTAATAAAATCCCAGTTGCCATGTAGTTATAAACTTTCAGCATGTAGGCCCTTAAGCCTTCATCCATTACAACTGCTGTTTGTTGAGCTGCTTTAGCTCTATTTAAAATTCCATTTTTATCAAATTCCATAATATCCTATATATAATAGTCTTTTACTAATTATACAAGATGCCTTAAAAGATTTAAAAATTTATAAAAAGCCCTTATGAACTACAAAAAATTAGGAAATACCAATCTTGACGTGAGCACAATTTGTCTTGGTACTATGACTTGGGGAGAGCAAAATACCCAAAATGATGGTTTTGAACAAATGGATTATGCCTTAGATCAAGGAGTAAATTTTTGGGATACTGCTGAAATCTATTCTATTCCTCCTAAACAAGAGACATTTGGGGACACAGAAGTAATTATTGGAAATTGGTTTGAAAAAACAAAAAAAAGAGACAAGGTAATTTTAGCCTCGAAGGTGTGTGGACCAATGAGAGAATATGTCAGAGGTGGTGGTAACCAATTTGGTAAAAAAAATATTACTGAAGCTTTAGAGGGTAGCTTAAAAAGATTAAAGACTGATTATATTGATTTATATCAATTACATTGGCCAGAAAGAAAAACAAATTTTTTTGGGAAGTTAGGTTACGAACACGATGACAGCAATGAATGGACTCGGTTTGAAGATATTTTGACAGATTTAAAAAAATTTATAGATCAAGGAAAAATCAGACATATTGGGTTATCAAATGAAACACCTTGGGGATTATCAAAATTTTTAGAACTATCTAAAAATAAAAATTTACCAAGAATGCTCTCAGTTCAAAATCCATATAACTTACTTAATAGAACTTATGAGGTTGGTCTTGCAGAAATGTCTGTTAGGGAGAAAGCTGGACTATTAGCTTACTCACCCTTGGCATGTGGATATTTATCTGGAAAATACAGAAATAACCAAATGCCAAAAGGCACAAGAATAGAGCGGGATGGTGAATTTTGGACAAGATATAATAAACCTAATTCAAATAAAGCTATTGATGCTTATTTTGAAATAGCTAAAAAATATAAGTTAAATTTAGCACAGATGTCTCTAAAGTTTCTAGAAATCCAGCCTTTTGTAACTTCTGTAATTATCGGAGCAACCACCATGGATCAGTTGAAAACAAATATAGAAAGTGTAAATATAAATTTAAGTAATGAAATTATTCAAGAAATTAATGAAATTCAAAACATCTATCCAAATCCATGTCCATAATTAAAAAAAATTTAATATTAGTAGCAATTTTTACTTTGTTAATCTTGTCTCCAACTAAAGCTGAAGATTTAAAAAAATTAGGAAAATTTAAAGATTGGCAAACAATGGTTCTAGTTCAACCCGAAGGTAAAGTATGCTTTGCTCAATCAGAACCTGTTTTGCAAGCTCCAAAGTCAAATAAAAGAGATGCTAGATTATTTGTAACCTTTAGGCCTGGAGAAAAAGTTTATGATGAAATTAGCACAAGTCCTGGATATGAATTTAATAAAAATAACTCTGTCACAGCGAGATCAGGAAAAAACAAAATTAAATTTGATATAAAGCAACAAGGTTTTGCATGGATTGCGGACAACAAAATTGAAAAAAAGATGGTTAAATTAATGAAAAAAGGATCAAGAATTATGATCACAGGCTATAATGAAAAAGGATCTCAAACTATTGACCATTACTCGCTTTTAGGCTTTACCAAGGCTTACAGTGCTGCAAAAAAAGCCTGCAGTTAATTAATGAAATCAAAAAAGAAAATTGTTCTAGCTTACTCTGGAGGCTTAGATACATCTGTTATTTTAAAGTGGCTTCAAGAAAATTATAACGCAGAAGTTATTTGTTACACTGCTGATGTTGGTCAGGAAATAGATAGAAAAAAAATATTTAAAAATGCAAAAAAATTTGGTGTAAAAAATATTATTATCCAAGATCTTAAAAATGAGTTCATTAAAAATTATGTCTACCCAATGATCAGAGGGCATGCAGTTTATGAGGGTATGTATTTATTAGGAACATCAATTGCAAGACCTCTAATTGCAAAAGATCAAATAAGAATAGCGAAAAAATTTAAAGCATATGCTGTTTCACACGGTGCAACTGGTAAAGGTAATGATCAGGTAAGATTTGAACTTGGTTATCACTATTTTGATCCAAAAATAAAAGTTATTGCTCCTTGGAGAATTTGGAAATTAAAATCAAGAACAGATTTAATTAATTATGCAAAAAAACACAAAATAGAAATTCTTAAAGATAAAAAAGGTGCTCCACCATTTTCAGTTGATGATAATTTATTTCACACTTCAACTGAAGGCAAAGTTTTAGAAAACCCAAAAAGTGCTGCACCAGAGTTTATATTCCAAAGAACTGTTTCTCCAGAAAAAGCACCTAATAAACCAGCATTTGTAACCATAAATTTTAAAAATAGTAATCCATATGGGATTAATGGGAAAAAACTTTCACCTTCTAAATTATTGGAAAATTTAAATACACTAGCAGGTAAAAATGGAGTAGGCAGAATTGATCTAGTTGAAAACAGATTTATAGGAATAAAATCTAGAGGAGTATACGAAACACCTGGTGGAACACTTTTAATAAATGCACATAGAGCTATAGAGTCTGTAACTCTTGACAAAGAAACTATGCATAAAAAAGATGAGGCAATGCCAAGATATGCCAAATTAATTTACAATGGTTATTGGTTTTCTAAAGAAAGATTAAAACTTCAAAAAATAATTGACCTAAAAAAAAACAAAGTAAATGGATCTGTAAAATTAAAACTTTATAAAGGGAATATTACTATTCACTCAAGAATTACTAAAAGTAATGCATACTCAATGAAAAAAGTATCTTTTGAAGAAAATAAAACTTTCAATAAATCTAATGTGGAAAGATTTATCAATTATCATAAAAAAAAACTTAGATAATTCAAAATGAATTTTGTTCCTTCAAGAGCTTCGGCAATTGATAATCTCAATCGATTTGTTGAAAATAATCTTTTTGAATATTCAAAATTAAGAAATTTTGATTTTGGTCCAAATAATAGATCAAATATCTCTCGTCTTTCACCTTATATTACTCACGGAATTATATCTGAATTAGAATTAATTAAAAAATCTTTAGGTAAATTTTCATTTACTAAAAATGAAAAGTTTATACAGGAAATTTTATGGAGAACGTATTGGAAGGGTTGGTTAGAACTAAGACCAAATGTTTGGACAGATTATTTGGATGAACTTAAAAAAATTCGCAATGAATTTAAAGATAACGCTAATTATAAAAATGCTATTGAAGGAAATACAAGTATAGAGTGCTTTAATGAATGGGTAAATGAATTAAAAAATAATAATTATTTACATAATCATGCAAGAATGTGGTTTGCAAGTATTTGGACTTTCACTTTAGAGCTGCCTTGGCAATTAGGTGCTGAATTTTTTATTAAACATTTATACGATGGAGATGCTGCAGCCAATACATTGGGATGGAGATGGGTCGCTGGAATTCAAACACAGGGTAAAAATTATCTAGCTAGTGAATGGAACATTAAAAAATTTACAAATAATAGATTTAGCAACATTAAACTTAATGAAAATGCTCCTACAAAAACAAGCAGTAAAATCTACACTGCATCAAAATTAGAATTTAACAATCCACAAAATTTTGAAGAAAAAAATCTTCTTATTTTTGAGAACAATTTATCTTTTGAAATAAGTGATTTTAAAGATCAAAAATTTAAAAAGATTTTTTTAATTTCTAACAAAAATGAAAACCGAACCATAGAGCTCAGTGAAAAATTAATGAAATTCAAGTCTCAATTAATTGAAGATCAAAAAAAGAGATTAGAGGAAAAATTAATTAATACTGAAATTATAGATTTAAGTGAGATACAAAATATTAATGAAACTTCTTATGGTTTATATCCGACAGTTGGTGAAAATCTAGATTATATAAATACAAATAATTTAAAAATAGAATTTCTATATAGAAAACTAGATCAATTTTCTTGGCAATATTGTAACAAAGGTTTTTTTAATTTTAAAAATTATATTCCAAA
>JGI20155J14468_10001817_pt1 | contig 16280 bp, 20 predicted proteins | sample COG_05_FD_14468 | JGI IMG/M metagenome (IMG submission 14468) | reverse complement strand
TCTATATTAACAGCAGAAGGTGAAATGATGCTGTCCAACAATAAAGGTTTTTCACTAGATAAATCTTCATTGATATTTTTAAACTTTCTAAATACAAAATTCCTAAATCTTTCAATATTCTCAACTTTTATTGAAAATCCTCCTGCCATTTTATGTCCACCTCCTTTTAATAATATATCTTCCTGAGTAGCAGCTAAAATAACTGATCCAATATCAAAACCCACAATAGATCTCGCAGATGCTTTACCTATATTTCCTTCTAGTGAAATTATTATAACTGGTTTATTAAATTTGTCTTTTAATCTAGCAGCAACAATTCCTATTACTCCTTCATGCCAATTAGAGCCACTTAGGATTAAAACAGGGTCTTTTAAATAATTAGATGTTTCATTTAAGATTTTTTGAAGAAGATCTTTTTCAAATAATTTTCTTTCTTTGTTATATTGGTCTAATTCTGTTGCTAGCTTAAAAGTGTCTTTTGGATCTTTATTAAGAAGTAAGTTTGCTCCATGAGAGCATTTACCGACTCTACCACCTGCATTAATTCTTGGCCCCAACATATAACCCAGGTGATAAACTGAAGGATTTGTTTCTATTTTACAAATATCTAACAACGTTTTTAATCCTAAATTTTTTTTAGATTTTAAAACCTTTAAACCTTGTTTTACCAAAGCTCTATTTAAGCCTATTAATGGGACAACGTCACAAATCGTGCCTAAAGAAACTAGATCAAGAAAATTGATTAAATTTGGTTCCTTAATATTATTTTTATCAAACCAATTAATAGATCTTAGTTCTCTATTTAGTGAAACAAGAAACATAAAAGTAACTCCAGCTGCGCATAAATATTGTAAATTAGATTTATCATCTAAACGGTTTGGATTTACTATTGAGTAAGCATCTGGAAGTTTAATTTCAGATTGATGGTGATCCAATACAATTACATCAATATTATTTTTTTTTGCAAAACTGAGTGCTTCAAAAGAAAGTGTTCCGCAGTCAACCGTAAAGATTGTTTTTACCTTTTTTTTAATTAATTCTTCAAAACTTTTTATTGAAGGCCCATAACCTTCTTTTTTACGATCAGGTATATAAATTTCATAATCTAAATTTAATTGGGAGAAATAATTACCTAATAAAGCTGTTGAACTTGCTCCATCAACATCATAATCACCAAAAATTCCAATTTTTTCTTTTTTTAAAATTAATTCAACTGTTCGTAAAGTTGATTTTTTCATGTCAATTAAAATATCTGGATTAGGAAGGAAATTTTTAATTGATGGATTCAAAAAAGAATTAATTTCCTCTTTTCTAATATTTCTTATTGATAAAAGTTTTGAGGTTATTTCATCTAAAAAAAAGTTATCTTTTATAAATGCTAGATGTTCTTGATTATATTTTCTTAAAATCCAATTTTTACCACTTATAGAAAGTGAGTTCATTTATTGTAAATATTTGTAACAGACTTAATTATTTTCTGGCTTTTGTGAAGAGAAAAAGTATTAACTTCGAATTCATTACCGAGATCTTTTACACCATTTGCTAGATCTCCTGAGGTTACACCAGTCGCGCAAAAAATTATATCTCCTTTTACCATATCATCAATATTGTATTTTTTATTAAAATCTTTGATGCCTAGTTTTTTTGCTCTAACTTTTTCTTCTTCATTTAAAACTAATCGACCTTGAATTTGCCCACCATAACAAGAAAGTGCAGCTGCAACTATCACACCCTCTGGACCGCCTCCTGTACTGTAATAAATATCATTTTTAGGTTGATCTCCTATTACACTTAGGGCCCCAGCTATATCACCATCAGTAATGTAATTAATATTAACATTCATTTTCTCAAGATCTTTTACAATTTTATCATGCCTAGGTCTTTTCAAAACGCATGCATTTATATCAGATATTTTTTTATTTTTAGCTTCACTTAATAATTTAATATTTTTTTCAACTCCATAATCTAAGTCCATTAAATTTTTTGGTAAATTTGAACCTATTACAATTTTTTCCATATACGTGTCTGGAGCAGATAATAAACATTTTTTTTCAGAAATAACTAAAACAGAGAAAGCATTGGGCTCTCCATTTGCAGTAAATTTAGTTCCTTCCAGGGGATCGACAGCGATATCAAATTCTGGACCGTTTAATGTTCCAAGTTTTTCACCAATATATAACATTGGGGCTTCGTCCATCTCACCTTCACCGATAACAACTGTTCCTTTCATATTTATTTTGTTTAGCTCTCTCCTCATGGGATCAACAGCACCTTTATCAGCAGCAATTTTATCATTTTTACCTATAAATTTTGAGGCACCAATAGCAGCTTTTTCAGTAGCTTTAATAAATAATTTCAAAAATTTTTTATCAATTGACATTTATCCGTTATCAATTCTTATTAATTTTGGTTTCTTTTTTATATATTTCTTTTTAGAAACTTCTTTTATAATTTTATTAAAAATCTATCTTTAGATTTATGAGTAATAACTATAATAGAAGAAGACTTTTTATTTTTATCAGGATTTTGAATTAATCGTTTAATCGATACTTTATTTTTAGAAAAAATATTTGTTATATTTGATAAGACTCCAGGTTTATCGATAACTTCAAAACGTAAATAAGCAGAAAATGTTCTATCATCAATATTTTCAAATTTTAGCTTATTCCTTTCTTTGCTAGAAATCGAAAAAGGGAATTTTATGTTACCTCTCAAAATAGATGAAATATCTGAAATTAGAGCGGATGTTGTTGCTGTAGGCCCTGCGCCCTCACCTTGGATTACAGTTTGTCCGATTGGTTTACCATCAACAATTACTGCATTTAAAACCCCATCTATACTAGCTACATACGAGTCTTTTTTAATTAATGTAGGGTGTACTCTTTGATAAATCTTATTATTCACTAATTCTGCAAATCCTAGTAATTTAATTTTAAACCCTAAGTTATTTGCATTATCGATATCAATTTTGTCTATATCTTTAATACCCTCAACATAAATATTATCGTTTAAAAAAGAATTAAAACATAATGAAGATAATATTTTTAACTTAGAAGAAACATCGTCACCATTCAAATCTGCGGAAGGATTAGATTCTGCGTAACCTAATTTTTTGGCATTATCCAAAACTTCTTTAAAACTTTTATTTTGTTTATCCATTGAAGATAAAATATAATTAGATGTTCCATTAAATATACCGTAAATTTTTGATATTTTGTTGGCTATTAGACCCTCTTTAAGAGAACGAATAATGGGTACTCCTCCACAAACAGCTGCTTCAAATTCTAAATTAACACTATTTTTTTCTGCAATTTTTGATAGCGCATCTCCATATTTTGCTATTAAAGCTTTGTTAGCGGTTACCACGTGTTTTTTATTTTTAAGTGCTTCAAAAACTAATTTTTTTGCCGGGCCCTCTGCCCCACCTATTAACTCAACTATTAAATCAATATTTTTGTTTTTAGTTGCATCTAGATAATTGTTTAACCATAAGTTTTTATGAATTTTAATATTTCTTTTTTTATTTTTATTTTTTGCAGAAACATATTTTACTATAGGCAAACAGTTGTTTTTTTTTGTTAGAATTTTTCTATTATCTTTTAAATATTTAAATAAATAAGTGCCAATATTACCAAGACCAATTATTGCTATATTTAATTTTTTCATAGGAATTATTCCCTAATTGTTATATCAGGATATCTTTTTTTTCTTCCCTGTTCTAATAAAAATTTTGATATCTCATCTATGTTACATTTATCCAATATTGTACAAACGTCTACTATAGCTGTACTTTTTTTATTATTATTATTACGCATAATTTTACTATTTAAAGGGTTTTTATTTGATTTATTATTATTGTTTTCATTCTTATAATTTTTTTTATTATCTTCTTTTTTGACATTATTTTCTTTTTTTTTAGCTGCTCTTATTTCTTTTTTTTTATTAATTATATTTTTTTTAATTTTTTCTTTTTCATCATTAGATAATGTTTTTAATTCTTTCAAAGTGTCTTTCTTTGTTAATAGTGTAATTTTTCTTTCTCCGGAAGGTTTTTCTTTTAAATTTAACTCAATTAAATCAACTTCTTTTTTTATTTTTTTATCAATAATTTTTACTTCTAATGATAAATTTTCTTCAAAAAATTGCTCAGCCTCAGCTTTGTTAATGCAGATATGATCACCACAAATTAAGATTGCCTTAGGTTTGTTGCAATTTGTCAATAAAAACAGCAAAAATGTTAAATAAATAATTTTCATCTTAAACCAAGATGTTCTGGAAAATTATATAAAAGATTCATATTTTGTATGGCTTGACCAGATGCTCCTTTTACTAAATTATCAATCGCAGAAAAAACTATAAGTTTATTTTTAATTCTTGTTTCACAAATTGAAATTTCACAATTATTTGTATTAAGAACATTACCAGATCCAATAGGTGTATTAAGTTTTAAAATTTTAATAAACTTAGATTTTTTATAGAACTTGATTAGTTCGTTTCTTAAAGCATGAGGTGAATTACCTGTCTTAACATTTACATAAATAGACGACAAAATTCCTCTAAATGTAGGCAATAAATGAGGGTTAAATGTAAACATTACTTTTTTATTTGTTTTTTTTTTAAATTCTTGATCAAGTTCACAAACGTGTCTGTGAAATTTTGTGCTATAAGCAAATGTAGATGAATAAAGATTTTTATGGGAGAATTTCTTTTCAAAATTTTTTCCTGCGCCAGAATACCCAGATTTTGAGTCAATAGTTATGTTGTCAATTTTAATTAAATTTTTCTTTATTAAAGGAATTAATGGAATTTGAATAGAAGTTGGATAACATCCAGGATTTGATATAATTCTAAAATTAGTAATTTCTTTTTTTGTAAATTCAGGAATTGAATACAATGAATGTTTTAATAGACCGCTAGCTTTATGTTTTATATTATAATATTCTTTATAAGTCTTAAGATTTGTTATTCTAAAATCTGCTGATAGATCAATAAATTTTATATTTTTATTTTTAAAAAAAGTTTTTTTAATTAGTTTTTGAGCCTCACCATTTGGTAAAGATAAAAAAACGAGATCTAAGCTTTTCCAATTAATTTTATCTATTGAAGATATACTTGGTAATTTTTTTGTAATTCTTTTGTCGAAAAAACTTATTTTTTTACCTAATTTTTTTGTGGCACATAAATTTTTAATTATAACTTTTGGATGTTTTGATAGAAGGAAAATAAGATCCAGACCTGTATAACCGGTAGCTCCAATTACAGCTATATTTATCTTATTTTTAATAGACATAAAGTCTTATATCATTGTCTTTAATAATAGTTAAATCTAAATGATTATCTCTTAGAAAATTGAAAACTTCTTCTTGCTTTTCTATGACCGTATTTTTTACGTTCAACAACACGAGAGTCTCTAGTGGTAAGCTTATCTTTTTTTAGATTTTTTTTAAGATTTTCGTCGTGAGAAATTAGTGCTTTTGATATACCTAATATGATAGCTCCTGCCTGGCCGGATAAACCGCCACCTTTAACAGAACACTTTACGTCATAGTTTGATGCAACTTCAGATATCTCTAAAGGTCTTGTAACAATTATTTGGTGGACCGGTCTTTTAAAATATTCACTCATTTTTAAACCATTAACATGGATATTTCCCGAGCCTTTTTTTACCCAAACTTTAGCTATTGATCTTTTTCTTCTTCCAGTCGCGTATTTACTATCCTTAAAATCTAATTTAATTTTTTTTGATTTTGGCAATGATTGAATATTTTGTTCCATTATTTAATAGTATTTCTTTTGTTTAATTTTTCAAAATCAACCACTTGAGGATTTTGAACTTCGTGAGGATGTATATCTCCATTGTAAATTTTTAATTTAGTAAGCTGTTTTTTTGCTAAAGGTCCTCCCGGTAACATTCTTTTAACTGCTAATCTTAAAATTTCTTGAGTTTTATTTTTGTCTTTTAAAATTGATGGTGTAGTCTCTTTAATTCCTCCAGGATGGCCTGTGTGTCTATAATATATTTTATTTGTGAACTTTTTACCGGAAAACTTTATTTTATCTATATTAGTTACTACTACAAAGTCTCCATTGTCAATATGAGGATTGTATGAAGGTTTATTTTTTCCTCTTAAAACTTTAGATATGAAAGCAGCTAGTCTGCCTACGGCAGCATTTTGAGCGTTAATAAGATACCAATCTTGTTTAATTTCTTTCTTTTTAATAAATGGTGTCATAATAATGGGCGATAAATACAAAGAATGAGTATCAAAGTCAATTTATTTAACCCTAAAAAAATACAGATTTAAAGCACTAAATATCAGTAGAACACTAACTATCTGATGTAAAGATGCTAAAAAAATATTAAGTTCGCTTAATAAGGTATAAATACCCAAAAAAACTTGTAGAGACAAAAAAAATAATAATATCTTTAATGGTTTATATAAATTATATTCTCTATTTTTAAATATACTAATTGATAAAATCACTACATAGAAAATTATAAAATAAGCTAAATTTCGATGATAAAATTGAATTAGTGAGTGATTATTAAAATCAAAAAAATTATTAAGATTTATAAAAGAAAAATCATCTGGAAAATAATTATTTCCCATCAGTGGCCAAGTTTGATAAATTCTTCCTGCATCTAATCCTGAAACAAAAGCACCAATTATTATTTGTATTACAATGAGAAAAATTAAAATTTGAAATGGTAAATTTATGATTGAAAAGTTAAAGAATATTTTATTTTTTTGTGTAGAAATATTTTTTATAAGCCAGAAAAGCATAGAAATAATTAAAATTGCATTAACTAAATGTATCGATAGTCTGTAATGGCTTACCGTGACATCTTTTGTTAAGCCNCTAACTACCATATACCAGCCAATAATACCCTGCAAAACTATAAGAACAAAAATTATATAACAAATATTCATATAATCATTCTTAATTTTTTTACTTAAATAAAAATATATTAAAGGGATCAAAAAAAATAAACCAACTANTCTAGCAAGAACTCTATGAAAATATTCCCAATAAAAGATAACTTTAAATTCATCTAAACTCATATTGTTATTTAATAATTTATATTGAGGAATTTTTTTATATTCTGCAAAGTAGGATTTCCAAGATAAATCATTTAAAGGTGGCAAAATACCTTTAAATAATTCCCATTCAGTTATAGAAAGTCCGGAATTAGTTAATCTAGTTAAACCACCAACTATAATTATTAAAAATATCAATATTAAAGATAAAAATAACCAGTAAAAATACAATCTATTTATTTTTTTCTCGTATGGATGCATACTATAATATACATTTATTAAATAAATCTTAAATTTTTATATTGTCGCTATGATTAACAAAAATATAATTAGAATTAGAAAAGAATTGGACAAATTAGATAATAATTTACTAAATATAATTAAAAAAAGATCAAAATTAGTTGATTTGGTAATACGTAATAAAAAATTTAAAAAAGAAATAATNGATAAAAAAAGAATTACTATAATCTTAAAGAATATAGCTAGAAAATCAAAAAATAAAAATATAGACCCGAAAATTACTCATAGAATATGGAAATCTATGATTAAAGCTTTTATTGAATACGAGTTTAGAAATTTTAATAAAAAATAATTATTTACTATGAGGTGGTAATTTTTTTTCTACAAAAAATTCGTGTTTACGTGTATTTGGATTATATTTTTTTAATTTAAGTTTTTCTTTCACTTTTTCACCTTTTGTAGGTTTTTTTGCATAATATATAAATTTGCTATCTGGGTTGCTTTCAGGAACCATTCTGACTTTAAGATGAGTTTTTTTTGCCATAATTTTTAAGTTTTTTAATTTTTTCTAATAATACTTTACTTTTTATTTTAACTAAATTTTTATAATAATCAGCTTTTAAACCATGTGAGTTATCATCGTCAAGTTTATTTACTTTTTTATTAATTAGGCTTTTTGCTCCTAGAATAGTCATCCCTTTACTTTTTAAAAGAAATTTAATCATTTTTATAATTTCTAATTGTTCAGATGAGTAGTATCTACGGTTATTAATTTTTTTAGGCTTAATTTCTTTAAATTCTTTNTCCCAATATCTTAATATATAGTTTAATGGTTTTTTGGTTTTAGGATCGACTAAATCAAGAATTTTTGATACCTCGGAAATATTGAATAGTTTATTCATAAAATCTTGTTTAAATCTTTTAATAAAAACTTTGATGGAGCAAAACTTACTGTTTTTCTTTGTGAAATAACATATTCTTTTTTGGTTTTAGGGTTTCTTCCAAGCCTTTGTTTTTTTGATATAACTTTAAAAGATCCAATATTTTTAATATTTAATTGTCCCGTTTTAATATTCTCTAGAATAATATCAATTAAATCATTAACAATTTTATTAGAATGAATTTTAGAGAAACCAGTTTTTTTATTTAAATGATTAATTATATCAATTTTTTTTAAATTATTGGACAACTTTAGAATGATTTAAATTTTTTTTGATTTCTGACATCAAATTTCCTTTAACTATTTTATAACATAAATCAACAGAATGATAAAATCCTTTTGAGTCTATTCCTCCATGACTCTTAACAACTGTNCCGTTTAAACCTAAAAATATAGCCCCATTATATTTTCTTGGATCTANTCTTTCTTTAAATTTTTTTAATGAAAAATATGAAAAAATTAAAGATATTTTAGNAAAAATATTTCCTGTAAGAGATTCCTTTAGATTTTTTATAATATACTTTGCGGTTCCTTCAGCTGTTTTTAAAGCTACATTTCCTGTAAACCCATCTGTAACGATTACATTTGAAGAACCGTTCATTATATCATTTCCCTCAATATAGCCTTTATAAATAAAGTTATCTTCATTTGATAAATCTTTTAGTTTAATAGATGCTGCTTTTAACATTTCTGTTCCCTTCATTTCCTCAGAACCTACATTTAAAAGAGATACCTTTGGTTTTTCTGTTGGAAACAAAGATTTAAAAAGAGCAGAACCTAATTCAGCAAAGTCTATAAGATTTTGTNCATTGCATTCAATATTTGCACCCAAATCTAAAACAACGTTCATTCCATTTTGATTCGGCCATAAACCTGCTAATGCTGGTTTACTAACTCCATCGATCATTTTTAAAATCATTCTTGAAATTACCAATAAAACGCCAGTATTACCTGCAGATAAACTTATATCTGATTTTCCATCGAGCTGATGTTTAATACAGTTCCACATGCTTGTGTTTTTTGAATTTTTAACAGCACTCATTGGTTTTTCTTTATCTGAAACAACCGTATCACTATTTATAATTTGAATATTAGTTGAATTAACTTTATATTTTTCCAAAGATATTCTTAATTCATCTTCTTTACCAAAAATATTTAAAATGAAATCATTGTTTTTTTTATTTTTTTCTAGAAAAAATTGTATTCCTTCTATTGTTTTATCAGGAGAGTTATCTCCGCCCATTGCATCAATAGCAATAGATATTTTTTTGGACATAATAATTTTTAGATATCTAGTATTTTTTTACCGTTATAAAATCCGGTTTTTAAATCGATATGATGTGAAAGCTTATATTCACCACTTTTTTTATCTTCTGTAATATTTACAGCAGAAAGTTTATGATGAGATCTTCTCATTCTTTTTTTTGATGTTGATGTTTTTCTTTTCGGTACAGCCATAATTATAGTTCTAGTTTAAAATTTTTTGCATCTTTTATCACAGAATTACTGTCTAATTCAAAACAAAAAAGATAAAAATTAGTGAAATATTTGCTAAAATTAAGCCAATTTTTATCATTATTGCTAAGATTTTCGAAATATTTGACACTTAGATTTTTATTAATTTCAAAATCAATAGAATTTGTTTTTAATTTAATCAATATATCGTAAAAAATCTTGTTTAAATCTTTCATTTTCTTATTAACTGAAACATCTCCAAATCCCAATTCTCTTAAATTATTCTCTATGTGAAAAAAAAGATTATTATAGTTTGTTTGATCAGGTTTAACTCCTTTTAATTTCAGGGTTAACAGAATAACAGAATAATGAAAAAACATAAGATATATACGTGTTTCATAAGAATCGTTAAAATTTAAATCTTTATAAAAAAAGATATTTCGAGACAATAATAATAATGTGTTATAAAGATCAGAATTATGTTTTTTTCTTTTAAAAATCATTTTAAAATAATTATATTTCTATTTATTATTTTATCAGGCTGTAAATTACAAGAACCATTAAAGACACACGGAATTATTTNTTTAGAAAATAGATCAAATAAATTGATCGTTAGTAAATCAAATAAAAATGACGTTATTAAGATTTTTGGTCAACCCCAAATCATAAATGAGAGCGATACCAATACTTGGGTTTACTTAGAGAGAATTTTAACCAAGGGAAAATATCATAAATTAGGAAGACATGTATTAAAACAAAATAACATTTTGGTACTTGATTTCGATAAATATGGAATTTTAAAACAAAAAAAAATTCTTAATAAAGAAGATATAAATCAATTACAATTTTCAAAAAGAAATACTGAAAATGAGCTTTCACAAAAAAGTTTTGTAAGATCTTTTTTAGAAAGTATAAGACAAAAAATGTACAGTAATAGAAAATAGGTAACTAGTGAGCTATCACAGCTAATAGTAATAAAGCAACAATATTAGTAATTTTAATCATTGGGTTTATAGCAGGTCCTGCTGTATCTTTATATGGATCGCCTACAGTGTCCCCTGTTACAGCTGATTTGTGAGCTGATTGTGAGCTTCTGAACCCTTGCCTCCAAAGTTTCCATCTTCAATATATTTTTTGGCATTATCCCATGCACCGCCGCCTGCTGTCATAGATATAGCTACAAATAAACCGGTAATAATTACACCCAACAACATAGCACCTAAAGATGATAATGCAGCTTCCATTCCGCCAATTTGTAAAATAATAAAATAAAGTATTACCGGAGATAAGACTGGTAAAAGAGATGGAACAATCATTTCTTTAATTGCTGCTTTAGTTAATAAATCTACTAATTTACCATAATCAGGTTTTCTTTTACCTTTCATAATTCCTGGAATTTTTTTAAATTGTCTTCTTACTTCAATTACTACTGCTCCACCGGCTCTTCCTACTGCTTGCATTCCCATTGATCCAAATAAATAAGGAAGCATTCCACCAATTAATAAACCTGCAACAACAAATGGATTTGATAAATCAAATGTTACAATGACACCTTCTAACGCTGAACCTTTTACAGTGGAAAAATATTTTATGTCTTCAGTGTAAGCAGCGAATAAAACTAAAGCACCCAAACCTGCTGAGCCAATAGCATAACCTTTGGTTACAGCTTTTGTGGTATTTCCTACAGCATCTAATGCATCGGTAGTTTTTCTAACATTTTTTGGAAGTTTTGCCATTTCTGCTATGCCCCCAGCGTTATCAGTTACTGGTCCATAAGCGTCTAAAGCTACTACCATTCCGGTAAGTGCTAACATTGCCGTTACTGCTATGGCAATACCATATAATCCTGCTAGTTCATTTGTACACAAAATTCCTGCTACAATGATTAATGCTGGGATAGCTGTAGCTTCCATTGAAACAGCTAATCCTTGTATAACATTTGTTCCGTGCCCTGTGGTAGAAGATTGTGCCACTGATCTTACAGGTCTGTAATTTGTTCCTGTATAGTACTCTGTAATCCAAATTAATAGTCCAGTAATCACGAAACCAATAACACCGCAGATGTATAAATCCATACCATTAAAACTTTTAACATCATTACTATAAGTTTCGCTAAGTCCCACAATTGAATCAGTTACTGGGTATAAAATTAAAAGAGACGTTATAGCTGTAACAATAAAACCTTTATATAATGCGCCCATAATATTTTTGCTTTTACCAAGCTTTACGAACCATGTTCCAATAATTGATGTTATTATACAAGCTCCACCTATTGCTAAAGGATAAATCATTAAATTAAAATCACTTGGAAAAAATATTGAAGATAGAACCATTGTTGCAACAATTGTCACTGCATATGTTTCAAATAAGTCTGCTGCCATACCAGCGCAATCACCTACATTGTCCCCAACGTTGTCAGCAATTACAGCAGGGTTTCTTGGATCGTCCTCTGGGATTCCAGCCTCAACTTTTCCTACTAAATCTGCACCGACGTCAGCACCCTTTGTAAATATTCCACCACCGAGTCTTGCAAAAATTGAAATTAGAGAAGCACCAAAGCCTAAAGCTACTAATGCGTTAATGATCTCTCTGTTATCTACATTTAAATTAATAAGAATAATGTAGTAAAATGTGATCGCTAATAAAGCCAAACCAGCAACTAATAATCCTGTAATAGCACCTGATTTAAAAGCAATTGTTAAACCTGATTGTAAACTGTGTCTAGCTGCTTCTGCAGTTCTAACATTAGCTTTTACCGAGATAAGCATGCCAACATAACCGGCAACACCAGATAAAAATGCTCCAATAAAATAACCAATACCTACTAAGTAACTAAAAAAATAAGTTACAATGGCAAGAACAATTATACCAACAATGGCAATTGTCTTGTACTGTCGGTTTAAATAAGCTTTGGCTCCAATTTGAATAGCTTCTGCAATTTCTTGCATTCTTGCATTACCGGGGCTTGAAGAAAGAATCTGTCCTGAAAGTAAATAGCTATATCCTACTGCTAAAATTCCAGTGAATAATATTAAATAAAGTAGTTCTAAATATTCAGTCATTATATAAAGCGCATAAATGCCAAATTAATGAAAAAAAGGCAAGCTAAACTTGATTAAAATCACAATTTTTATTCATCTTTTCTTAGTTCTTTTGATATTTTGTCTAGTATTGCGTTAAGATATCCTATTTGAATTTTTTCTAGAAAGTACTCCGATGCTAATAAATACTCGTGAATAATAACTTTTTTTGGAGTGTTGTGTTTAAACATAAGTTCAAAAATAGCTGCAAATAGTATAATTTTAAGCAATTTATCAGTTCTAACTAGATTTATATCCTCAGACAGTTTCGAACTTATGGTTTTTTCAATTAATTCAAATCTCTCTAAAGTACCTTTTACCACATCTTTAATAAATTTTTTATACTGACTTTTTGGATAATCTATTTCGGCATCTGGATTCATTAGACTGTTATACAGCTTTTGAATTACTTTTATTCGAGGTGATAAGTTTTTAGATTTTTTTAGGACCATTTTTTAAAATAGATATAACTGCATTTGCAGCTTCTGACCCTTTATTCTTTATTTTTGAATTATCTTTTTTACTTCTTTGTATGGCTTGCTTTAGATTTAAAGCAGTAATCACACCATTTCCAATAGGTTTATTGTATTTTATAGAAAGAGATAAAATTGTATTGAATATTGAAGAGCATATTAAATCAAAATGTGGCGTTTGACCTTTAATAACACAACCTAACGCTACAAATCCATCAAATTTTTTTATGTTTTTACTTATTGCAATTGGTATTTCATAAGCACCTGGAACTTCCAAAATACTTACCTTAAACTTTGAGTTAAATAATTTTTTTTTTGTACTAAAAATTAAGTTTTCAGAAATTTTTTTATAATAATTTGCATTAACAATTAAGATTTTTTTCATTTAATAATAATTTGTTTTCTAATTTTTAGGCCAAATCCATCTAGCCCGATAATTTTTTTTCTTCTTCTTGATAGCAATATCATATTTTTAACATTTAAATCTTTAATTATTTGAGCTCCAATACCATAATATCTTAGCGTATTAATATTCTTATCTTTTATAACATTATTTCGATTATTAATTATTAATAATAGATAGTTTTTAAACTTTGATAAAATTTTTAAAGAACTTCTTACTTTGGTATTTTTTAAAATATTTTTATTATTTATATTTGCAGAAATTACTCTTACTGGTATAAATTTTTTTTGATTTAAAGTTCCTCTTGTAATTGCAAAATTGATATTACTCTCTAATTTACTTTTATAATGATGTATGTTTACTTTAATCGAACTATTCAAATATGTTGTTTTAGAAATTAATTTGATAATCAATCTTTCATATTTCAGGCGATAAGAGATTAAATCTTCAATTGAAGCTAGTTTGATTTTATGTTTTTTTGAAAATTTGTATAGATCATTTAATCTTGCCATCCTTCCATCTTCATTCATTACCTCACAGATTACTGAACTAGGATTTAAATTTGATAGTTTTGAAATATCTACCGAAGCTTCAGTGTGACCAGCTCTTTCCAAAACACCACCATTTCTTGCGACTAAAGGAAAAACATGTCCCGGAGAGACAATATCGCTTTTTTTGGCTTTAGGATTAATTGCTGTTCTAATGGTTTTCGATCTATCTTGTGCAGAAATTCCAGTTGTAATACCCTTTTTTGCTTCGATCGAGATTGTAAATGCTGTCTGCATTCTAGATTTATTATTTGGAGACATTAACGGTAATCTTAAATTATCTATTTGTTTTTTTGTTAAAGCTAAACAAATTAAACCTCTTCCATGCTTAGCCATAAAATTAATACTTTTAGAATCACATTTAGAAGCTGGTATAATTAAATCACCTTCGTTTTCTCTGTTTTTATCATCAACTAAAATAAACATTTTACCTTTTTTAGCATCTTGAATTATTGAAGAAATTTTAGAAAATTTTTTATTATCCATTTAATTTGAATATTTATGAATATATTTGCTAAATATATCTAGTTCAACATTAACCAAACTTTTTGTTTTTAAATTTTTTAAATTTGTAAGTTTCAAAGTATGAGGAATTACATTCAACACTAAATAATTTTTAATAACTTTAGAAATTGTTAACGAAACACCGTTAATAGATATCGATGCTTTTTCTATTAAAAATCTAGAAAAACTTTTATTTGAAATTTGAAGTTTAAATATCCAAGATTTGTCAACAATACTTATCTTTTTAATTTTTGCTATAGTATCAACATGGCCTTGAGTAAAATGGCCGGATATTTTTTGTCCAAATATAATTGACTTTTCTAAATTAACAATATTATTAATCTTTAATAATTTGAAATTAGATCGCTTTAAAGTCTCACTTGAAATATAAAAATAAATTATACTTTTTTTTATTTTAACTAATGTGAGACACACACCATCACAACTAACAGACGAACCTATTTCTTTAGAATTAAATTTCATTTTAGATTGAATACCAATAAATAAACTGCTTTTTTTTTTATTTATGCTGTGATTTTTCCCGTATTATAAATAATTCCATTAAACATTTTTAAATTCTTTTCTATAAAGTTTATCATTATTAAGGTTAATTGATATCAGCTTACACGAAATATTTTTAATATATTTATACGTTGTATTGTTTTTTCCTTTTTTTTTTAATTTATTGTTGTTTTTAAAGATGTATAGATCATTGATTAATCGAAGTTTAAGTAGTGAATTAAGAAAAGTTAGTCCTGTTTCTACTAAAATTCTTAAATAACCCATTTTAAATAGTTTTTTATATAATAAATTAAAATCTTTTTTATTTTTTAGTGAGTTAATCAAAATAATTTTATACCCCTTTTTTTTATAAATTTTAGTTTTATTAATATTACTTTTGTCCGTTATTAAGTAAGTTTTTCTATTTTTTAATATTTTATTCAATAAAAGATTTTTTTTTAATTTTAAATTTAAATCAATTATAAATAAATCAGGTTTGCAATTGTTTAGGCCCTCTATTCTACAATTCAATAATGAATTATCGCAATTAATGCTTTTAGAGGTTGATATAATTGCATCATGACGCGATCTGATTAGATGAGCGACTTTTCTTGAAAAACTATTTGTTATCCATTTATTTGTTTTGTTTATTGAAAGATAATCATTAGATACAGCAATTTTAGCTGAAATAAATGGAGTATTTAATTTTTTATTAATAAGATAGCTTCTGTAAAAATTATTATATTTTTTTGATTTAATTAATTTAGCTGCAACACCATTTTTTTTGAGAATTTTTTTTGCTTTTTTGTAAGTTCTTAAATCAGGATCCTCAAAAGCATAGTAAACATCTTTAATTTTTTTTTTAATAATAATATTGGTACAAGGAGGTGTTTTCCCTTTATGGGTGCATGGCTCTAAAGATATATAGAGTGTTGCTCCTTTCGTATTTTTAATTTTATTTAATGCATTAAATTCAGCGTGAGGTCGGCCTGTAGTAGATGTAACACCAGAAGAAATAACTGTATTGTTCTTAACAACAACTGCACCTACCGTTGGATTTAGGCCTGTTTTTCCTAAATTTTTTTCTGCTAATTGA
>JGI20155J14468_10001816_pt1 | contig 16308 bp, 16 predicted proteins | sample COG_05_FD_14468 | JGI IMG/M metagenome (IMG submission 14468) | reverse complement strand
TGGCCGAGTGGTTGAAGGCGCACGCTTGGAAAGCGTGTAAAGGAGCAATCCTTTCATGGGTTCGAATCCCATTCTCTCCGCCATCAAATAAGCCTTTATTTATAGTATTAATTAACCCATTTTGACTCAATTAAGTGAAGATAAATCAGCATTTTTTATAAAAAATGTTATAATTTTTTTTTCCAAAAATTTAAAAAATGACAAATAAAAATACATATCAAGCAGACTCCATTAAAGTTTTAAAAGGTCTTGAAGCGGTTAGAAAAAGACCAGGAATGTATATTGGTGATACAGATGACGGAACTGGTTTGCATCATATGGTTTATGAAGTTGTTGATAACTCTATAGATGAAGCTTTAGCAGGCCATTGTAAGAATATTAATGTAAGAATTAATCCAAATGGAACCATCACAGTTAATGATGATGGCAGAGGAATTCCTGTTGATATGCATAAAGGAGAAAAAAAATCAGCAGCAGAAGTTATCATGACACAACTACATGCTGGTGGTAAATTTGATCACGACTCATACAAAGTTTCAGGTGGGCTACATGGAGTTGGAGTTTCAGTTGTTAATGCTTTGTCAGAGTCATTACAATTAGAGATAAGTAGAGATGGAAAGAAACATTTTATAGAATTTAAAAATGGTGAAGCAAAAGCACCATTGAAAGTTACTGGAAAATCTAAAGAAACTGGTACACAAATAACATTTTTGCCATCAAAAGAAATTTTTTCCTCTATAAAATTTAGTGCAAATATTCTTATAAAAAGAATGAGGGAGTTAGCATTCTTAAATAAAGGTATTAAAATAATTTTTACAGATGCTAGTTTAAAAAAAGAGAAAGTATCCGAGTTTAAATTCGATGGTGGTGTACTTGAGTTTGTAGATTTTCTTGATGAAAAAAGAGAAAAACTACAAAATAAAAATGGGAATGATTTATTTAAAAAACCAATTTATATAGAAGGAAAAAAAGATAACATCGAACTTGAGTGTTCTTTAAAATGGAATGGAAGCTATGCTGAAGATATTTTTCCTTATACTAATAATATTTATCAAAAAGATGGTGGAACCCATTTACTAGGTTTTAGAAGCGCATTAACTAGAGTTGTTAACAAATATGCCAATGAACACAATTTACTCAAGAAAAATAAATTGGCGATCTCAGGAGATGACATTAAAGAGGGACTAACGTGTGTACTATCTACTAAAATTCCTGATCCCAAATTTTCATCTCAAACAAAAGATAAACTAGTTTCATCAGAAGTAAGGATGATTGTAGAAACTGTTGTAAATGAAAAATTATCTATATGGTTTGATCAAAATCCATCAGTTGCTAAAATAATTTTAGCAAAAGTTATTCAAGCTGCAATGGCAAGAGATGTAGCTAGAAAAGCGCGAGAAAATGTAAGAAGAAAAGGTGCCTTGGAATTGAGTGGCCTTCCTGGAAAACTGGCTGATTGCCAAATAGGAAAACAAGATGGTACAGAATTGTTTATTGTAGAGGGTGACTCAGCGGGTGGATCAGCTAAACAAGGTAGAAATAGATCCAATCAAGCAGTTTTACCTCTTAGAGGTAAAATTTTGAATACTTATGTTGAGGACTTAGCAACTAAAAAGAATGGCAATGGTGATAGCTCAGAACAACAAAGAACTAAAGCTTTGTCAAAAATGATATCATCCAATGAAATAGTTACTTTAATTAATGCATTAGGTTTAGATCCAAAGGTTCAAGAAATAGATTTAAAAGATCTTAGATATGGAAAGATTATTATTATGACGGATGCCGATGTAGATGGATCCCATATCAGAGCCCTTCTATTAACTTTTTTTAATAATAAACCATTTAATAAATTGATTGAAAATGGACATGTATATTTAGCCCAACCTCCATTATTTAAAATAAATAAAGGAACAAAAGGAATATATATTAAAGATGAAAAAGAATTAGAGGATTATATTGTTAATAATAACAAAGAGTTGAAAAAATTAAAAAGAGGATCAAAAGAGTTTGTAAAAGAATTAGATTTAGAAAAATCAAAAATGAATATTCAAAGGTTTAAAGGATTAGGAGAGATGAACCCAGAAGAGTTGTGGAGCACAACGCTTGACCCTGAAACAAGAAATCTTTTACAAGTACAGTATTCAAAAGATCTTAAGAAAGATCAAAGTTTAATACACACTTTAATGGGAAATGATGTTGCTCTGAGAAAAGATTTTATAATTTCTAACGCAATTAATGTACAAAATCTAGATATTTAATAATGAAGTTTTTTGAAACTTCAAAATATCATTTTTTTAAAAAATCAACTTATATTAGTTTAAGATGGATTGGTATTGTTGGACAATTAATATCAGTTAACTTTGTCTATTTTTTTTTAAATTTTGATTTTAATTTTATCGTTTGTAACTTAATAATATTTTTGGGGATTTTAAGTAATCTATTTTTAATCTTTATATATAAAAAAACACAATTATCAGATAGGTCAGCTTTTATCTTTTTAGTAATAGATATTTTGCAACTAGGTGCTCTGCTTTATTTAACAGGAGGAGTAGCTAATCCATTTAGTATCTTTTTATTAATACCAAGCATTTTTTCATCATCAAATCTAAGTTTTAAAACTAATTCTTTGTTAGTATTGCTTACAGTGTTCATAATTTTTATACTTACATTTTATTCATTAGAATTACCGTCCCCAATTAGTGAACATTTTCATGTTAGTGAATACTATTTTTACTCAATTCCAATAGCTTTAATAATTGCTTTGATTTTTTTAAATTATTTAGCAATGTCATTTGGAACACAATCTAGATTAAGAAGAGAAGCATTAGCAAAAATGGAAGAAGTGATGGCTACTGAACATGAGCTTTTATCTTTAGGAGGTCAGGCCGCTGCAGCAGCTCATTCACTAGGAACCCCTTTATCTACAATTAAGATTATTGCTCATGATTTAGAGAAACAATTTAAAAATCAAGATGATATTAAAAAAGATATAGAATTGCTGTCTAGTCAGGTAGAAAGATGTAATGAAATTTTAAAACGATTAACCTTAAATCCTGTAGAAGAAGATGATTTCATTGATAAAGATCTTTCTATGAAAGATTACTTAAGTGAAATTATATCTTCATTTAAAGAGATTAGCCAAAAAAATTTTATTTTTAATCATGATCAATTTTCAAATCTAAAAAAAATAACCAAATCTATAGAAATAGTATATGGCCTTAGAAATTTTATTGGAAATGCCAATAAATTTTCAAAAGAGGCAATTTATATAAATTTAAAAAGTGATAGTGTAATTACAGAAATTACTATTGAGGATGATGGCAATGGCTATCCAAAAGATGTTCTATCAAAAATTGGAGAACCATATTTAAGGTCAAAAGATCTCACTGAAAAATCAAAAGCAGGTTTGGGGTTAGGTTTATTTATTGGAAAAACACTTTTAGAAAAAAATTTTGCCTCAATCAATTGTAGAAACTCAAAAACTAGAAGTGGTGCAGAAGTGATTATTAAATGGAAAAATAAAGATTTATTTAATATTTAATGAAATTTTCTTTTAGTTTCAAACAAAGAGCTTAATTGAGATATCATAACATCCCCTAATTCATTTACATCAGTGATTTTTATTGCTTTATCATAATATCTTGAAACATCATGACCAATACCAATTGCTAAAACTTCAATTTCAGTTTTGGTTTCTATGAATTTAACCATCTTCTTGAGATGTTTTTCTAAAAAATCCCCGGAATTTACTGAAAGAGTGGAATCATCTACTGGAGCACCATCAGAAATTACCATCATAATTTTTCTTTCTTCTTTTCTCTTCTTGATTCTATTGTAAGCCCAAGAAATAGCTTCTCCATCAATGTTCTCTTTTAATAGACCTTCTTTCAACATTAGTCCTAAATTATTTTTAGCTTGTCTCCAGTGAGTATCAGCTCCTTTGTAAATTATATGTCTTAAATCATTTAGTCTTCCAGGAGTTTTGGGTTTTAAATTTTTATTCCAAAGCTCTCTACTTTGTCCACCTTTCCAATTTTTTGTTGTAAATCCTAAAATCTCAACTTTAACCGAGCACCTCTCTAAAGTTCTAGATAATATATCTGCACATATTGCAGCTATCGTAATAGGTCTTCCTCTCATTGATCCAGAATTATCGATTAATAAAGTTACTATTGTATCTTTAAAATCTAAATCTTTTTCTTTTTTAAATGATAGTGAATTATATGGGTCCATAATAATTCTTGGTAACTTTGAACTATCAAGTAACCCTTCTTCTAAGTCAAAATTCCATGCCCTATTTTGCTTTGCTAGCAACTGTCTTTGTAGTTTATTGGCAAGTTTGGTTATTACATCTTGAAACCCTACTAGTTGCTGGTCTAATGTTTTACGAAGTTTTGCTGCTTCATCTGTATTTTCTAATTTCTCGGCTTTTGTTATTTCATCATATTGAGTTGTAAAAACTTTGTAATCTAAATGAATATTATCAAGAGTTTTTTGAACAATTTGTTCTGAGCTTTGTTCATCTGACTCAGTGTCTGAAAGTTGTTCATCTAGATTAAATTCATCAACATTATAATCAGCGTCTAAACTGGCTTGGGTTTCCTGATCATTATTCTCATCTTTATTATCCTCTTTATCTTTGTCCTGATCATCATTTGAGGGATTGTCTTGCCCTTGATCTTGATTCTCCTCTTTTTTTTCTTCATCCTCTTCACTTTGAAAAATATCCATTTCTTCCAAAATTTGAGAAAATCTTGAGCTATAGTTCTCTTGATTTTCTAAATTATCTTCTAAAAATTTTTTATGTTTTTCTACTGATTGCTCAAAGTCTTTTTCCCAAAAATTTAACATTTTTGTTGTTAATGGGTTTAATTTTATTTGATGAAAGTTTTTTAGCATATATAGCTCAAAGGCTTCTGTTACAGACACATCTTCTTTCGTTTTTAATTGGTCTTTTCTTTTTGTATTAATTATGTGTGAGTAATTTTGATGAAAATTTTTTTCAATCCCTTTAAGCATTTTGCCACCTAATACTTCATACCTTATTTTTTCTGCTATATTGTATAGAGATCTTGAGGATGTATTAGATGGTAGATTTTTTCTATAAATAGCATCATTGGAAAATTTTTTTTTTAAAGCAGAAGAATCAGTTTCAGCACGTAATTTAATAAAATCACTTGGCTTAGTTAGATTGTCAATTTCAATTAAATTTAAATCTTTTTTTTTATCATTTTCTGATGATTTATCTTTAAAATCAAAATCATCTGAAATTACTTTTGCCGTCGAAGTTAATGCAATTCTAAATTTTTCTTTTAAACTAGTTATCCTATCACTCATTTAAATCTGAATATTCATCAACGACTCAGGTAGCTCTTCACCAAAGCATCTTTGATAATATTCTGCGATAGTATTTTTTTCAATTTCATCACACTTGTTAAGGAAAGTTACTCTAAAAGCATAACCTGTATCTTTAAAAATCTCTGAGTTTTCGGCCCAATGCATTACCGTTCTTGGACTCATAACTGTTGAAATGTCACCTGCAATAAATCCTTTTCTTGTCAAGGAAGCTACTTTTATCATATTAGCAACTTTTTCCTTACCTTTTGCATTGTTTAGATTTTTATTTTTTGCCAAAACTATATCTAATTCTCTTTCAAGGCCAAGATAGTTAAGCGTTGTTACGATATTCCATCTGTCCATTTGACCCTGGTTTATCTGTTGAGTACCATGATAAAGACCTGTGGTATCACCCAATCCAACAGTATTAGATGTAGCAAATAATCTAAAAAATTTATTCTGTTTAATAACTTTATTTTTATCAAGAAGAGTAAAGTTACCTTCGGCTTCCAAAACTCTTTGAATTACAAACATTACATCTGGTCTACCAGCATCATACTCATCAAAAACAAGTGCAACTGGATTTTGTATAGACCATGGCAAAATACCTTCGTTAAATTGTGTAACTTGTTTTCCATCTTTAAGAACTATTGCATCTTTTCCTATCAAATCTATTCTACTAACATGGCTATCTAAATTTACTCTTATACAGGGCCAGTTTAACCTAGCAGCTATTTGTTCTATATGAGTTGATTTTCCTGTGCCATGATATCCTTGAACCAAGACTCTTTTATTGTAGGCAAATCCAGAAATAATTGCCATTGTAGTGTCTCTATCAAATTTGTAACTTTTGTCTATTTCAGGAACGTACTCATTTTTTTTTGAAAAAGCATCTACTTCCATTTCAGAGTCGATTCCAAAAGTCTGTTTTAATGAAACTTTTATATCAGGTTGAATGTTAAGATTTGGTGTCAATTTTATCTCTATAAGTATTTTTAAGCTGCGTATAAGCTAAAGTAATTAATTTAAGTTTTTCTTCATATTTTTTATTACCAGCATTTATATCTGGGTGATATTTTTTGACAAGCAATTTGAACTTATCTTGGACTTTTGTCCACTTCAATCCTACAGAAATTCCCAATATACCAAAGGCTTTAATATCTTTGTGATTAAATTTAAATTGACGCATATGATCATAGTCACCGTTAATTTTATCTTTATCTAATTCATCTCTTAAAGTGTTATTCCAAAGAACTTTGAAGAAATTATCAGAAGAGCTGAAGCTTTGTGTGGGTTTATGCCAAATCATATCTGATTTTAAGAAATCTAAAACTTGATCATCATTCATTCCTGAAAAATAATTCCAATTTTTATTGAATTCTTTCACGTGCTCTAGACAAAGCATTCTATATTTTTTACTATTATCTTTTTCAACAGGAGCTCTGTAATCACCAATTTCATTACAATTATTCCAGTCGCAAATATTTTTCATGATGTATAATAAGTTAAGTTTATGGATATAAATGAGTTAATTGCAATTGTAAAAAAGAAACTTACTGATCAAATTGATATTGGCAGTATTGAAATAGAGGATAAGTCTTTTCTTCATAAAAATCATTCAGGCAATCAAGAGGGGAAGTATCATTTGAAAATTATTTTGATTTCAAGTGAATTGAAGGCCTTGAATAGAATTGAAAGTAATAAAAAAATCTATAAAATTTTGGATAAAGAATTAAAAGAGTGTATTCACTCAATACAAATATTAATTTCTTAATTCACTTTTTAGAAACTCAGACAAATTATTTTTTTCGTATTCTCTATTAATAATTGGATGTCCTATTTTTTTTAGTAAAACTAAATTAATTTTATGTGAATTGTTTTTTTTATCCTTAGTCATAAAAGATAATATTTTTTTTAAATCTTTAATTTTAAAAAATTTTTTTATTTTTGATGGCAAATTTGCTTTTGAAATATGCATTAAGATTGAGTCACAGTCTTTTTTTTGAATTAAATTATTTTTAAAACTAAAATTTAATGCACTTTGCATACCAAGTATTACAGCTTCACCATGATTAAGTTTTTTTGAATAACCTAAAGAAGCTTCATAAGCATGAGCAAATGTATGACCAAAATTTAATATTTTTCTTAGCCCTTTTTCGTTTTCATCTTTCTCCACGACATTTTTTTTTATTTTACAACTTTCGTATATAGCTTTTTCAATAAATGGAGATGAAAGTTTTAAAATTTTATCACTGTTTTTATCTAAAAAATTATAAAAANTTTTATTAGCTATTAANGAATGTTTTAAAATTTCACCATAACCACAAATTAATTCTCTTTTNGGTAATGTTTTTAAAAATTTAACATCTGATATAACTAAGTTGGGTTGATAAAAACTTCCGATTAAGTTTTTTCCATATTTAGAGTTTACCCCTGTTTTTCCACCAATCGATGAGTCGACCTGAGATAATAGAGTGGTTGGAATATTGATAAATTTTAATCCTCTTTTAAATAGACTAGCTGCAAAACCACTTATATCACCTGTAATTCCTCCTCCGATAGATATAACGCAATCTTCTCTTGAAAAATTTTTGTCAAGTAAGGTATCTAAGATTTTATTAACACTACCAAAATTCTTGTTAATTTCATTTGCTTTAAAAAAATGAACATAAATTTTTTTTGTATGAAGAGATTTTTTTATCTTTGAAATAAATTGCTTAGAGATATTTTTGTCAATAATGAGTAAACATTGTTTAAAATTAATTGAGTTTTCTTTTAAAATTTTCGATACATTGGCTACTAAATTAGAACCAATAATAATTGAATATTTTTGAGTTTTGGTATTAATTTTTAATTTAGTGAGCTTCATAATTACTTAAAACTTTTTTAACAATTTCACTTTTAGACATTTTATCACATTTAATTTCATATAATGCTTTAGAATAAATGTTAGATCGTTTTTTTATTAAATCAATCAATTCATTTTCTGTTGCATTGAAAGCGAGGGGTCTTTTTTTGCTATTTTTAATTCTATCTAATAATATTTCATGATTCCAGTTTAGCCAAAAAGAAACATGGTTTTTGAGAATTTCTTTTCTAATAACTTTGTTCACAAATGCCCCTCCACCAAGAGATACCACAATTGAATTCGTTTTTAATACTCTAAGAGTTATTTTTTCCTCACATTTTCTGAAATAATCTTCACCTTTTGTTTCAAATATTTTTGATATCGATACACCCAACTCTTTTTCAACCTCCTTATCTACGTCTATGAATTCAACTTTTAATTTTTTTGCAACTAGCGAACCAATAGAGCTCTTTCCAGATCCCATCATACCTAAAAATACAAGATTTTCTTTTGATTTCATAAGTTTCTTTATTGAAAAAACACAAATATGTCTTAATTTGAAATTAATTAAAACTATATGCAATTCAATCAAAATACAAGTTCAGGCAAAGCCAATATCATTGGTATAATTATTAAAACCATAATTAGTCTTGCAGTTATTTTGGGAGTTGCTTTTTTTATAAGTAAAGTTGATTTTCCAGCTCCAAAAAAAGAAATAGAAAAAATTATTCCAAATGAAAATTTTAAAATTGTTAAATAAGAAAAATTTATCAATTATAATTATTTCTCTACTGTTACCTTTATTTTCAACTGCAGAAGAAAAACCTGTAGATATTTGGAATATAGATAAGCAAGAAACTGANACTATTTCAGAAGAAAATTTATCCTCAGGAAACTCTGAAAAAAAATTTCAAAGTAATATTTATAAAATGCAAGTTGATAAAAATCAGGACTCTATAATGTTGGANAGTGATTTAACATCTAAAACNATAAAAATAGCAGGTTTGTATGATCCACAAGATTATGGCTTAAGTATAGANATGTGGACAAATTCTGATGGNTCAACATTAAAAAAGCTTTTTAAAAATATTGATAGGCATGATCTTTCAAAAGATGCTTCTGAAATTTTAAATATTTCATTATTAACAAATGCTTATTATCCAGATCAAAATATTACAGATAAAGATTTTATTGAATTCAAAACAAGATGGCTTATTAAAAATTCTGATTTAGATTTAATTGAAAATTATCTTATTAAGAATCAAATTTCAAACCAACATCCAGAACTCATGAAATATATAGTTGATAGATATTTATCTAAATCGGATGTTAAGAAGTCATGTGAAATCTTTTCTAAAATTAAAGAACCTTTAGAAAATGAGTATTTATCAAGATTTAATTTATACTGTTTAATTAATTATGGAAAAAATGAGGAAGCTCAATTAATTTTAGACTTAAAAAAAGAACTAGGTTTTGAAAATGAATACTATGAAAATAAGATTAACTATTTATTTGGATATTTAGATGAAGCGAATAAGGATGTTTCGGAAAATTCTATTTTAGATTTTCATTTAGCTCATCGAACAAATCCAGATTTTGCATATGAACCAAACAAAGATACGCCCAAGTTGATATGGAAGTATTTATCATCATCTAACTTATTATATAAAATTCAAGATGTAGAAATTACAGATATAGAAAAAATTTCAACCATTGAAAGAGCCACACATGATAAAAATTATTCAGAAGAAAAGTTATTTGAATTTTATCTAAGATTTCAATTTAATATAAATCAGCTTTTAAATACAAAAGAGTCTTATAAATCTCTTTCTTCCATCGAAGGTAAAGCTTTAGTGTATCAAAGATTACTTTTATCAGAAGAGCCAAAACTAAAACTTCAATTAATAAAAATCCTAAAAGATATTTTTGAGTCTGAAGGTATAGGAAACGCTTTTGATGAGGAGCTCAAAAAATTATTAAAAGAGATTGATGAAGTAGATGTCCCTTCAAATTTTACTACTTTTTATAAACAACATGCGACAAATGATAAAATCATTAATAAAAAAATTAAATATAACAACAAAGTATTACACCAATCTAAATTGATAAATTATTTTAATGGAGATTATGCAAAATCAAAAATTGAAGAAGATTTAAATAAGTTTTTAAAAAAGATAAAAAAAGATAAAAAATACTTTCTATCCAAAAAAGATATAATTTTTCTTGAGGCTTTAAAATCAGATGGAATTGAGATCCCAAAAAAATATAAAAATTTATATACAATTAATAAATCAGAGATGCCTTTAGATATTCAAAAAATGATTGATAATGAGGAAATTGGAGCAGCATTACTAAGAATTACAGAAGTTATTGGACCAGAAAAAATTGAAGATATAGATGATGACACAGTTTATTTTATAATTAATACACTTAACCAATTAAATACTGATTTAATTAGAAATAAACTTTTGTTAAAAATTCTTCCTTTAAAAGTTTAGAAATTATAATAAAATAATCTGTAATGACTGTGAAAACTATAGTAACCGAACCAAATAAAATACTTAGACAGATTTCAAAACCTGTTGATAATGTTGGTAAGAAAGAACAAGATCTAATGAATGATATGTTGGAAACAATGTATGATGCTAACGGCATAGGTCTTGCAGCAATTCAAATAGGTATCCCAAAAAGAATTATTGTAATGGATATAGCTAAAGATGAAAAAAGAGAACCTAGATATTTTGTTAATCCAGTTATTGTAAATAAAGATCCAATTAAAAAAACACATGAAGAAGGGTGCTTATCTGTACCAGAACAATTTGCAGAAATAGATAGACCCAGTAAATGTGAAGTAGAATATCTTGATTATAATGGGAAAAAACAATTGTTGAAAGCTGAAGGCTTGCTCGCAACATGTATTCAGCATGAAATGGATCATTTAGAGGGAATATTATTTATTGATTATCTATCAAAATTAAAAAGATCCATGATTATAAAAAAGCTATCTAAATTAAAATCGAATACTGCAGTAATTTAATTGATGGCAAAAAAGATAGTTTTCATGGGTACACCAATGTTTGCTGTGCCTATTTTAAAATCATTGTATCAAAATGGTTATCCAATATCAGACGTATATACACAACCTCCTCAAAAATCACAACGTGGACAAAAAATTAATAAATCACCCATACAAGGGATTGCCGAAACGTTAAGTTTAGATTTTAGAATTCCAAAATATTTAAAAGATAATAGTGAAGAATATGATTACTTTAAAAGTATAGAGGCTGATCTTGCAATAGTTGTTGCTTATGGACAAATCATTCCTAAAGAATTTTTAAGTTTAACTAAAAAGGGATTTATTAATATCCATGCATCTTTATTGCCAAAATGGAGAGGTGCAGCGCCCATACAAAGATCAATAATGAATCTTGATAAAGAAACAGGAATTAGTGTTATGAAAATAGCCGAACAACTTGATACAGGCCCAGTTTGCAATACTTATAAAATAAATTTAGAAAATGATTTAAATGCAAGTGATATAGCTGACAAACTATCATTAATAGCAGCTGAGAAGATATTAGATAATGTGGATAATATTTTGGAGGATAAAGCAAGTTTTATTGATCAAGATCATTCAAAAGCAACGTATGCATCTAAAATTCAAAAAGCTGAAGGTGAAATTAATTGGAATGATGAAGCAAGAATTATTATTGGAAAAATAAATGGTTTATATCCTGTGCCAGGTGCTTTCTTTATATACAAAGGTGAAAGATACAAAATTTTAAAAGCGGATATTGGTAATGGGATTGGAAAGCCAGGGGAAATTGTTTCTGATTACTTAGAGGTTGTTTGTGGTGACAAGCAAACAGTAAAGATTAAAGAGATCCAAAGACAAGGAAAAAAGCCTCAAAATATTGGTGAATTTATGCTTGGTTCGCAAATAAAAAAAGGTGCAATTATATAAATGGCCAGGTATCAATTACTTATTGAATATGTGGGCACAGATTTTAGAGGGTGGCAAATTCAAAAAAAAGGATCGACTATTCAAGGACTTATTCAAGAAAAACTCACAAAACTTCTAAAAGAAAAAATAATTTTAAATGGTTCAGGCAGAACTGATACTGGTGTACATGCCATTGAACAGTCTGGTCATTTTGATAGTAAAAATGAGATTATAGATTTAACAAAGTTTTTAAAATCAATTAATCATTTTTTAAATGATAAAGGTGTGGCTATTAAAAAAATAAGAAAAAGAAGTAATAAATTCCATTCGAGATTTTCTGCAAAACAAAGGATTTATAAATATATAATCTTTAATCAGATAAGTGCTCCTGTAATTGAAAAAAAGAGAGGATGGCACGTAAGAAAACAATTAGACTTAGATTTAATTAAAAAAGGAGCTAAGAAATTAGTTGGAACTCATGATTATTCTACTTTTAGATCTTCAAGTTGCCATGCAAAAAGTCCTATTAAAACAATCAAATCAGTGAAAATTAAATCATCAAAAAATAGAATAGAAATAGAATTTAAGTCACAATCTTTTTTACAACAACAGGTCAGATCTATGGTTGGTTGTTTAAAATATTTAGGTGAAAAAAAATGGGATTTAAAAAAATTTAATAAAGTTTTTAAATCGAAGAGAAGAATTCTTTGTGCTCCACCAGCTCCACCTGAGGGCCTTTTTTTAATGAGAGTTATTTATTAATTTATTTTTGTTTTTCATGGCAAATTTTTTATTAATTCGCCATCTTGACTCTGCTCTTACTATATACCCACAACAATTTTTAGATTTACATTTACACGGAAATTGTTTGTAATTTTCATCATAACCAAAACCATAATCACAAGTAAGTTCTTCACCTCTTTTAATATCTCTTATAGCTTTCACCCATAATTTCAAACCTTTACCATCATAGTCACAATTATTACTACATGAATGATTTATTAATCTTGCAGTATTCCATGAAAAATCACCATCAAGGTCGTATTTGTTATTGATTGTAAATAAATATATAGGTTTGCTATTATCGTATTTATCAGACTCTTCCGTTTGTTTTTTGGTGATCAATTTACCTATGTAATCTATTATTTTTGTACCTTCTTTAATATCTTTAGTAGCGTATAGACCTCTACCTTTTTTATCGATGTCTGACTTTTTAATTCTATAAGCTTTCATACAAGTTTTTTAGAGTTTATATTTGAATTATCAATTAAATTCTATCAAAGCATCCACATGTCTTTTAGCGCTATCTTGAAGAGCTTTAAGGTCATAGCCACCTTCAAGAATTGAGACCACATTTCCATTACACATTGATTTAGAAATTTCTAATGTCCTTTTTGTTAAATGATAAAAATCTTCTGAACTCAACCTTAGCTGGGCTAATGGATCATCAATATGGGCATCAAAACCCGCAGAAAATAATAAAAATTCAGGTTTAAACTCTTTCAATTTTTTTAAAACATTTTCATATGCGTTTAGGTATTCTTCAGCAGTAGTGCCAGCTTTAAGCGGTATATTTAAAATATTATTAAATTTACCTGTTTCTTTTTCAGAACCAGATCCAGGATAGTAAGGATATTGATGTGTTGAAATATATAACACTTTTTTATTATCATAAAAAATATCTTGAGTTCCATTTCCATGATGAACATCAAAATCAATAATTGCAACTTTACTATAATTATATTTTTCAATTAGATAGTTAGCGCCAACTGCAACATTGTTGTATATACAAAATCCCATTGCCTTATCCTTTTCTGCATGATGCCCAGGTGGCCTTACAGCACAAAAAGCATTTTTAAATTCTTTCTGTTGAACACCATCTATAGCTGTAATTATTGATCCCACAGCATCTTTTGTTGCCTCTTTACTTCCGGGCGAGACAACCGTGTCTCCATCAAGAAAAGCCAAGCCATTTTCTGGAAATGATTTACTTACATGATCAATATATCCAGAAGAATGTGTGTTAACTAAAAAGGATTGATCAAATTTTGCTGGTTTTTTCCAAATTAATTTTTTGTTATCAATTTTTTTAAAGTTATCAATAATAGCTGTAACTCTATCTATTTGTTCTGGATGTCCTTCGCCTGTGTTATGATTTTGATAAGTATCAGAGGTAACTAGACCTGTTTTCACTTAAAATAATTTTGTAAAATATTTGAGTAGATCAAAGTAAGTTTTTTTAAGTCTGACAATGAAACAGCCTCATCTACTTTATGCATTGTTTTACCTACCAAACCAAATTCTAAACAGGGAGCTATTTTTCTAATAAATCTTGCGTCAGAAGTACCACCAGTTGTTGACAATTGAGGTTTAATTTTTGTAATTTTTTTAATGATATCTCTAATCATAAAAGTTGTATTATTTGGTTTTGTAAGAAATGCTTCTCCAGAAACACTATAGTCAATTTTATATTTTGATTTATTTTTTAAACTTATTGTTCTTATAATTCTATCAATTTTCTTTTTTATAGAACTTGAGGTGTGTTTGTTATTAAATCTAATATTAAATTTAGCATTAGCCAAGCCTGGAATTACGTTATCTGCAGAATTATCAATATCTATTTTAGTAATTTCAAGGTTTGTAGGTTGAAAATTTTTTGTGCCATTATCAAATTTAATCTTTTTTAGTTCATTTAAAATTTGCACAAGTGCAGTTGATGGATTATTTGCTCTTTGCGGATATGCTACATGACCTTGAACACCTATAATTGAAAGTCTACCAGTCATACTTCCTCTTCGCCCTATTTTAATCATTTCACCTAATTTATTTGGATTTGTAGGTTCACCCACTAAGCAAAAATCTATTTTTTCTTTTTTCTTTTTTAAGTAATCGACTACTTTTTTAGTCCCATTGATTGCTGCTCCTTCTTCATCTCCTGTAATTAAAAGACTAATAGAACCATTAAATTTTCTTTTATTATCAACAAAATTACTCACTGCAGAGACAAATGCTGCGATCGAACTTTTCATATCATTAGCACCTCTTCCAATTAAGTGTCCTTTTTTAACAGAGGGTTTAAATGGGTTTACTGTCCATTCTTTTAAATTTCCAGCAGGCACAACATCTAGATGACCTGCATAACAGAAATTTGGACCTTGATTACCAAGTCTTGCGTAAAGATTTTTTACTGGTTTACTGTTCTTCTCTTTAAACTCTAAAATTTTAGTTTTAAATCCAAGTATTTTAAGTTTTTTTTCTAAAAACTTCATTATTCCAGCATCAATAGGTGTTACTGTTGGAAATTTAATTAGCTCCTTAGCTAATTGAAGTTCATTAATTGAAGCCATAAATCTATTCTCTCAAAAGATCGTTTACAGAAGTTTTAGATCTTGTTTTTTCATCAACCTGTTTAATAATGACTGCACAATAAAGAGATGGGGCAGAGGCATTATTTTTGTCAGGTAATGATCCAGGTACTACCACAGAATAAGGAGGAATTTTTCCATAAGTTATTTCTCCAGTTTTTCTATTTACTATTTTAGTAGATTGACCTATGTACATTCCCATACTTAAAACAGATCCTTCTCCAACGATAACACCCTCAACAACTTCTGACATTGCTCCAATAAAACAATTGTCTTCAATAATAGTTGGTAATGCTTGGGCTGGCTCTAACACTCCGCCAATTCCACTTCCTGCAGAGATATGACAATTCTTTCCAATTTGGCAACAACTACCAGCACGACTAAAAGTATCCATCATAGTGCCTTCATCGATATATGCTCCGATATTTACATAGCATGGCATTAGCACCGCATTTTTACCAACAAAAGATCCTTTTCTAACTGGAGAGTTGGGTACCATTCTAAATCCAGCTTTTTCATGATCTTCTTTTGTCCAACCAGCTGTCTTACCTTTTAATAAATGAGCTTTATCGTACCAGCTACTATAAGGTCCATTTAAATTTTCCATTGGATAAATTCTAAAGCTTAACATAATAGCTTTTTTAATATGTTGATGGGTAACCCATTCCCCATTAATTTTTTCCGCAACTCTAACTTTACCACTATCTAAATCATCAATCATTTGATTGATGGTATCTTTTAAACTTTGTTCAGAATCTTGGTTTACGTTATCTCTATTTTCCCACGCATCATTTATTATTTTTTCGATATCACTC
>JGI20155J14468_10001809_pt1 | contig 16343 bp, 15 predicted proteins | sample COG_05_FD_14468 | JGI IMG/M metagenome (IMG submission 14468) | reverse complement strand
GAGAAGTTGAATATATCTTTGTAAATCCTATTTTTAGAAAGAAAAATTTAGCAAAAAAACTTTTGAAATTAGTAAAAGAAAAAACTCATAAAAAACTNATCTTTCAAAAACCAATAAGCCCACTNGGCTCGAAATTATTAAAGTCTATAGAGAAATGGAACTAAAGGTTAATTTTTTTTACTTTTAGTTTCAATACCAAGTTTTTTGCTGTGTCTTAGTCTCATAACTACAATTGCTATAGCAATTAGTAATATTGCGACAGACTCATAAACCAGAGCACTTGGATCCATTTCTTTACCTTGAAGTATTATAAATCTTGATAGAGCCGTAATAGCAATTAACAATGGCAGTGTAATTCTAATAGACTGTTCATCCCAGAATACTCTAACCATAGCCATAACTTCTAGATAAAGAAACATTAACAATAAATCAGCAAGCGTTACTGATTTTGCATGGTACATATTGATGATCTCAATAAATACAGCAATAATTGTACTAATTAAAATTATTACTAGTAAGCCAAGTTGTAAGTTCTTAATTAAATCTTTCAAAGTTAATCTTTCTTTTTAAATAAATTAAACTTATTTGCAAAAGGTAGCCATTTTTCTTCTGGTGTTTTATCTGCACCATCATACTTAATACTATATGAATTGCTAGAATTTAAAACCTCAATACCCTTTGAAAAAACAAACATAAAAACAATAACAAAAACTATTGCCATAATTTTAAATGGATCAAAGTTTTTTGTTTGGAAAACACTACTAGATTTTTCTTCTGCTCTGTGAAATTGCTTAAAAGTCATGTAAACAGCAAAAATTAAACCAATATGAGCTATATATAAACCAGCCCATCCAAATGCGAATGTAGTGTAAGAAAAAATATATAAACTAAAAACAGTTGTCCATATAAAACTTAAAACAAGTAGGATTTGTAACCTTACTGACTTAGGTAAGGATCTAAGGTCATTTTTACTATCGTCAAATAGGATATTTGCACTTTCTATCATCCAATTTTTTAAACTGTTCATGTGAATCATTGTAATCATTTATTTAATAATTTATATAATCAATATTAATTAATTGATGATCTGTTATTACCAAAATGAGTACCTGCGACAAATTAAAATTGATATAATATTCTAATGATCAAAATTTTAAAAAAAAAGCTTAAACCCAGAATTAAAGCAAGAATTAGAAAAGGTAAACAGATCCTTAAAAAAAAACTTAGACCTAGGATTAAAGCTAGAATAAGAAAAAATAAACAAATATTAGACCAAAATATTGGTAATTTTTTTGATTGGATAAAAGGTGCAGAATTAGTTGAGCTTAAAAAGATTAATACAGAGGAAGATCCTGTTAGACCTCATCTTAGCAATGATTTTAGAAGAGGTTTTGGGCGTAAAATTTTTGGTGTTAAATACCAAGGAGAAGTACATGCTGTAATGTGTTTTGCATACACTAATAAAATTCCTAAATCTGAGGAAGAATTAAAAAAATTGAGTCATGATGCTTATCTTCAAAGTGCTATGAGAGATCAAAATATAGGTAAAATTGCAGTTGCATACACTGTTTGGTCAAAAAAAAGAGGAGGAGGAAAACTTATTGTAAAGGAGGTTTTTAAAAAAATAAAAAAATCTAATCATTTAAATAGACTAGTAACGCTCTCACCTTTAACAGAAATGGCAACTAAGTTTCACAAAAATAATGGCGCTAGGTTAATTCAAATAAATGAAAATACGCAAAATTTTGAGTACAAAGTAGAAAAAAAAGAAGTTGTGTAAAAAGAAAAGAGGTGATTTCAGTCTCCCTCCATCACCTCAAATTAAATACTAACTGATTCTCTAATTATAAATAATCACTTAATAAGTGAAAAGTTTAATTTTTAATATGAGATATTTTAATTAAGAGAACTAGTGTGGGGATTAGAATCAGTACTTGAAAGAACTTTTTCTTTAATAGTATTCATTATTTTACCAGATCCATAGGAAACAGAAGTTTGGTAAACACTACCAGTTTTTACACCAGTAAACGTTGGTCCAAATAAAGCCGATCCAGGAGCAGAGCAATTTGCTAAACAAATTAAAGTTCCAAAAATAAATAATTTTTTAATCATAGATATATAAATCGCTGATATACGATTCTTTTGAAAAATTAATATAAAAATATTATCGCAATTATACACGCGTCAATTGTATTGTGAATAACTTTTATCCATTTAACACACTATCTAGAAAATGAACGTTATTTAAAACTCAATATAAACACAACAAAAGTTTTCTTAGTATCTTAATATGTGATAATTTTATCTATGAGCTTGAGGTTTATAGACAAGACAAAAACTAAAACTTTGAAAAAAATTCAATCTTTGGTCAAAAAAAAATCAATTATCAAAAAAATTAACATCATACCAACTGATATTGTTAAAAATACAAAAGGTAAAATAACTAATTTTTATGACACTTATAAAAAAGAAAAAGAAAAAGAAAAAATTAGATTAGAAAACAAAAGAAAATCTGATCAAAAAAAAGAATTAATACTTCAAAAAAAACAAATACAAAAAGAAAAATTAGACAAAATTAAAGAAGAGAAAAATCAAATATTAGCACAACAAAAACTTATAAGTGATAATGAAAAACAAATTAGAAAAAATGAGGAGATAAGAAGAAAAATTGAAAATAAAAGAATTGCTATAGAACAACAAAAAATTAAGGATGAACAGGCAAAAAAACTTAGAGAAGACGCGTTAAAACTTAAACAAGAAGAACTTCAGATGAAAATTCTTGAAAGACAAAGAGCGAGAGAAGAAAAAAACAAATTAAAAGAAGAACAAATTAGATTCAAAGAGGCTGAAAAACAAAAAATTAGAGAAGAAAGAGAAGCAACCAGACAAGAAAATGAAAGATTAAAAGAGATAGAGAGACAAACACGTTTAGATGAAGAACAAAGAATTAGAGAAGCTTCTAGAAAACTTAAATATGAGGAAGAAAAACTTAGAGAAACAGAGAGAAGACTTAAGCAACTAGATATTGATAGACAACAAGAAATTGAAAGACAATTATTAGCTGAGAAAGCTGAACAGAGAGCCAAAGAAGAAGAACTAAGATTAAAAGAGGAAAAAATAAAATCTTTGGAAGAAGCTAGAATTTTGAGAAATAAGGAACAAAAAGAGAGAGAAGAAGAGCTTAGAAAAGAAGAAGAACAACAAAAAATTATTGAAAAAGAGAGAGAAATTGCTCTCAAACATAAAATCGATGAAGAAAAAAGAATTGAAGATGAGAATAGAAGAATTAAGGAATGGGAAAGAAAATTTGACGAAGAACAAAAAAAAAAAGAAGATGAGTTGATTAAAAAATTTTATAGCGACAAAGAAGAAACAGAAATTAACACTAATGAAAATTCTGAAAAAACTTTAGAGGAAGATAAAAATAATAATGATTTGAAAGAAGATGAAAAAAATAGTTAACTATATTTTTTGATCATAATCACCAACTCTACCTGTCTTTTTTAACAAATCATCTATAAAGTGAAATATCTTTATTTTTCTTTCATTAGAAGTTGGACTCTCTGTAACAATAACTAAAGAAGGTTTATTAGAAGATGCTCTAATTAAACCCCATGAACCATCTTCAAAAGAAAACCTTATTCCATTAACAGTTAATATTTCTTTGATTTCTTGATGATCAATTTTAATTTTTTCTTTTTTAATTTTTTCTATTTGATCAACTAAACCTTCTACAACTTGATACTTTTCTTCATCTTTGCAAAAAGGTGCCATAGTGGGTGATTGGAAAGTTTGAGGTAAATCTTTAATTATTTCACTCATCCTTTTATCTTGATTATCTAATAAATGACAAACCTGGATAGCTGAATTTATACCGTCATCATAACCATACCCTAAAGGTTGGTTAAAGAAAAAATGACCACTTTTTTCAAATCCTGCTAAAGCTTTTTCATTGTGAACTTTTCTTTTTATATGAGAGTGTCCAGTCTTCCAATAAATAGTTTCACACTTATTTTTATTTAAAATTACATCATTTGTATAAAGGCCTGTTGATTTTACATCGACTACAAATTTAGATTTTTGATGTGAAGTAGATAAATTTCTTGCTATTAATAACCCGATCTTATCTGAAAATATTTCATCTCCTTTATTATCAATTACTCCCACTCTGTCACCATCTCCATCAAAGCCAAAACCAATGTCAGCATTGTTTTCTTTTACAGCTTTAGAAATTTCTTGAAGCATTTTTAAATCCTCAGGATTTGGGTTATATTTAGGAAATGTCCAATCAAGATTACAGTCTAACTCAATTACCTCACAACCAACGCCTCTTAAAATATCAGGTGCAAATATCCCTGCTGTTCCATTTCCACAAGCAACTACAGCCTTAATTTTTTTATTAATTTTATTTTTATTTATTAAATCTTTTTTATAAATCTCTTGAAAATTTTTTATTTCTTTTTCTTTACCTTTACCATTTATAAACCTTTGATTTAGAGTTATGTCTTTTAATTCTTTCATTTCATCTGGGGCATGGGTTAAACCTTTTTTTATTCCCATCTTAACTCCTGTCCAGCCATTTTCATTATGACTTGCAGTTATCATTGCAACTGCGTCAGCATCTAAATTAAATTGAGCAAAATAAACCATTGGTGATAATGATAATCCAACGTCTTCAACAAAACATCCTGTTGAAATTAAACCCTCTTTAAACGCTTGCTTAATGTCTTCGCTATACGATCTATAATCATGACCTACTATTACTCGTGGCTGATTTTTTTTTGTATGGTTTATTATCTGAGTTCCCAATCCTTTTCCAAGATTCGTGATTCCTAGTTTATTGATATCTTTTTCATACACCCATCTTGCGTCATATTCCCTGAAGCCATATGGATCTATTTTTAAATTTTCAAACATTTTGTTAATTACTTACCTTTTTTTGAATTTTTTTATTGATATTTTTTTTGTCACGTTCTATAAATGTTCTATTGATTTACTGTTTATATAGTATATTAACTTAAAGCGCATACAACATATAGTTGTTTTCGTAAAAATAACAAATATAATACATAATATATGAATAAGATTCTATCTCAGGCCTTAAAGAAAGCTGTCTCTGAATATAGCCCCGAAGTTAAAGAAGTTACGAAGGCGAACAGACCTGACCTTTTTTCATTAAATAATGAAACTGAACTTTTTCAAAATGATAAGGGTATTATAATCAAAATTGACCGTTCAAGAGATTCAAATTTGACTGATTTTGGTAAAGCAACCTTAAAGGATAGGTATCTTGGCCATAATGAGTCTTTTCAGGATTTGTTTGCTCGAGTAGCAAGCTCATATGCTGATGACAATTTACATGCACAAAGAATTTATAATTATATTAGCAATTTATGGTTTATGCCAGCAACACCAGTTTTGTCTAANGGTGGAACCAAAAGAGGTTTACCAATTTCATGTTTTTTAAATGAAGCATCAGATAGCTTAGGAGGTATTTTAGATCTTTGGAGTGAGAATGTTTGGTTGGCAGCTAAAGGTGGTGGTATTGGAAGTTATTGGGGTAACTTAAGATCTATAGGTGAGAAAATTGGTAAAGTTGGAAAGACATCTGGAATAATTCCATTTATAAAAGTTATGGACTCTTTAACTATGGCGATTAGCCAAGGTTCTTTAAGAAGAGGTTCAGCTGCTTGTTATCTTCCAGTTGACCATCCTGAAATCGAAGAGTTTATTGAAATGAGAAGACCAACGGGTGGTGATCCGAATAGAAAAGCTTTAAATTTACATCACGGTATTTTAGTTTCAGATGCATTTATGCGCGCTGTTGAAAATGACGAACAATGGGGATTAAAAAGTCCTGCAGATGGCACAGTTCAGCAAACTATCTCAGCAAGAAATTTATGGATAAGATTATTAACTGCAAGAATTGAAACAGGTGAGCCTTACATTATTTATATTGATACTGTTAACAGACTAATTCCTCAACATCATAAACTTGCTAACTTAACAGTTAAAACTTCAAACTTATGTAGCGAAATAACTCTACCTACTGGAATTGATAAAGATGGAAGAGATAGAACTGCTGTTTGTTGTTTGTCTTCGCTCAATTTAGAAAAATATGATGAATGGAAAGATGATCCCGATATGGTTGGAGATGTAATGAGATTTTTAGATAATGTTTTATCTGATTTTATTAACAAAGCTCCAGATCAATTTAAGGATGCCAAATATTCAGCTGAAAGAGAAAGAAGTGTTGGCTTAGGAGTAATGGGCTTTCATTCTTTTTTACAAAAAAACAGAATTCCACTTGAGTCAGTAATGGCAAAGTCTTGGAATAAAAAAATATTCAAACAAATTGATGAACAAGTCAATCAAGCCTCAAAAGATTTAGCAGAAGAAAGAGGAGCTTGTCCTGATGCTGCAGAATATGGATACAAAGAAAGATTTTCAAATAAAACTGCAATCGCTCCAACAGCATCTATATCAATTATTTGCGGAGGTGCCTCACCAGGAGTAGAGCCAATAGCTGCAAACAGCTATACACATAAAACATTATCGGGATCTTTTAATGTTAGAAATAGATACTTGGAAGAAATTTTAGATAGCCACGGTAAAAATGATGATGACACATGGTCAACAATTACAACTAACCAAGGCTCAGTATCTCATTTAGATTTTTTAACTGATTTAGAAAAAGATGTTTTTAAAACTGCTTTTGAACTAAATCAAAAATGGATTATTGAATTAAGTGGAGACCGAACACCATTTATTTCTCAAGCACAGTCGGTTAATTTATTTTTACCTGCAGATGTTCATAAAAAAGAATTACATAAAATTCATTTTGATGCTTGGAAAAAAGGCTTAAAAAGCCTTTATTATTGTAGATCAAAATCAATTCAAAGAGCTGAAAATATCAATGATGCAAAATCAACNGATGTAACAGCTAATGTGTATAAATCTAAAAATAAACAATCTAACGAAGAACCAGAATATGAGGAGTGTCTATCATGTCAGTAGCAGAAAAAATAAAAACGCCAAAAAAAGAAATAATTCAGCCTAAAAAAATGGGCTTATTAGTTGAAAACCCTGTTTATAAACCTTTTAGATATCCATGGTGCTATGATGCTTGGTTAACACAACAAAGAATCCACTGGTTACCAGAAGAAGTACCTCTTGGTGATGATGTAAGAGATTGGCAAAAAAATTTATCTCAATCAGAAAAAAATTTATTAACACAAATATTTAGATTTTTTACTCAAGCTGATGTTGAGGTTAGCAATTGTTATTTGAGACATTACACAACAGTATTTAAACCAACCGAAGTATTAATGATGATGACAGCATTTGCGTCAATGGAAACTGTTCACGTGGCAGCTTACTCTCACTTACTTGATACTATCGGTATGCCTGAATCAGAATATTCAGCTTTCATGAAATATAAAGAAATGAAAGATAAATATGATTACATGCAAGGATTTAACGTAAATTCAAAAGAAGATATTGCAAAAACTGTTGCGGTATTTAGTGCATTTACTGAAGGGTTACAATTGTTTGCAAGTTTTGCAATCCTGCTAAACTTTCCTAGACACAATAAAATGAAAGGTATGGGTCAGATAGTTACCTGGTCTGTTAGAGATGAAACCCTTCATTGTAATTCTATGATTAGAATTTTTAAGGAATTCATAAATGAAAATCCAGAAATATGGACTCCTAAATTAAAAAAAGAACTTTATGAAGCTTGCAGAACTATCATTGAACACGAAGATGCCTTTATTGATCTTGCTTTTGAAATGGGTCCTATGGAAGGTTTGACTGCTAAAGAAGTTAAAGACTACATAAGATTTATTGCCAACAGAAGATTAGACCAACTAGGTTTAGAAGCAATTTATGACGTACAAAAAAATCCTCTTGGATGGCTTGATACTATGCTGAATGCAGTTGAACACATGAACTTTTTTGAGGGTCGAGCAACAGAGTATTCTAAAGCATCAACTCAAGGAACTTGGGTAGAAGCATTTAGTTAATTTTATTAGTGAAGGACTTTGGTTTAGTTGTAATAGGAGCACATTTTGGTGTTTGGCTACAAGATAAGGTCACAAAATATAAAAATAAAGAAATCCTCTTAGTTGAACCAGTTCCTTATAATAATAGAATTTTAAAGGATAATTATTTTAAACAAAAAAATATTTCAATTTGTACTAATGCTGTATTTTCTGAAAATAAGACAAAAAATTTTTATTTTGTTAAAGAAGACTCTATTCATAAACTAGGAAAACATTGGGCAAGTGGCATAGGCTCATTCGACAAACAACATATATTAAATCATAAAAATAAACGTTTTAAAATAACTGAGGATGATATTGAAAAAATAGAAATTGAATTTATTACATTTAATAATCTTGTTGATAAATATGAAATTAAATCGATTGATAGTTTACAAATAGATGTTGAGGGAGCCGAATTTGAAATTTTAAATTCGATTGATTATAAAAAAGTGAATATTAAAAATTTACAGTTTGAGTCTAAACATTTTGATGGAACTTTTTTAGAAGGCACAAAACTTGAAACTATTAAGCAAAAACTTATAAATAATGGGTTTAAACTAACACAACTAGATAAAGAAAATATTTTAGCTAAACAATAATTATCTTTGATTTAGTTGAATAACTTTTCTGTGTTGACTACCTTTATAACTTGCCAATGGTCTAATTAATTTATTAGCAGCATGCTGTTCAATTATATGTGCTGACCATCCCGTTATTCTAGAAATCACAAAAATCGGTGTAAAAAAATCTGTATCAAAACCCATCAAATGATATGTTGGTCCTGTTGGGTAATCTACGTTAGGGTGAATGTCTTTTCTTTCAATCATTACTTTTTCAACAATATCATAAATTTTTTCAAATTTTTTATCCTTTTTAATTTTGGCTACTTTTCCAAAATATTCTCTCATTGTTGGAACCCTAGAGTCTCCACTTTTGTAAACTCTATGACCAAATCCCATCACAACATCTTTATTGTCTAATGCATTATTTATCCATTTATGTGCATTTTCCGGTTTTTTTATCTTATTCATCATATGCATTACTTCTTCATTAGCACCACCATGTAAAGGACCTTTTAAACTAGCAATAGCCCCAGTAATTGCTCCGTGAATATCTGATAAACTACTAGTAATTGTTCTTGCTGTGAAAGTTGAAACATTAAAACTATGTTCAGCATATAAAATTAGAGAAACATCAAAGGCTTTTACAATTTCTTTATTGGGAACTTTACCAAAACACATATGGAAAAAGTTTTCTGAAAAAGACAGATTGTTTTTCGGAGGTATAATTTTTTTACCTTTTCTTGATCTGTAAAAAGCAGCTAAAGCAACTGGTGTTTTAGCAAAGATTCTCATAACTTTTCGCAAGTTGGCTTTAGGAGAATTATCTTTAGTTTCCCTGTCCTCTAAGCCCATTATGCTAACTGCTGTTCTGGCAACATCCATTGGATGTGCTTTTTTAGGAAATTTTTTAATATCCTCAAGTAAAGTCTTAGAAAGTTTTCTCTCTTTTCTTTCTTGTTTTTCAAAATCTTTTAATTGTTTTTTATTTGGTAATTCACCATTTAATATTAGATAAGCTACTTCCTCAAATTTACATTTTGCACATAAGTCCTGAGCTGCATAACCTCTGTAAGTTAGGGAGTTAATTTCAGGCATTACTTTTGAAACCTCAGTTTCATCAACAATAATACCAAGCAAACCTTTTTTTATTTCATCACTCATTATTCATGTCCATCAGTATTAAAATTATAAATTTTTTCATCTAAACTATTATACTTTTCGTAATCGACGAGTTCATATAATCTTTTTCTAGTTTGCATCTTATCAATTATATTATTCTGATGTCCATTTGCATAAATGTCTCTTAATCCATCCTCAACACTTTTCATTGCTAATCTTTGTGTAGTAACTGGATAAATCACAATATTGTAACCAAATTGTTCTAACTCTTTATAATTAAATAATTTAGATTTACCAAATTCAGTCATATTCGCGAGTAGGTAGCAAGAAAGTTCTTTTCTTACTTTTTCGAAATCTTTTTCATCATGTAAAGCTTCTGGAAAAATTATTTCAGCTCCAGCATCTATATAAGCCTTACATCTCTCAATCATTTTATCTATCCCCTCAACACTTTTTGCATCAGATCTTGCTATAATTTTGAAATTTTCATCTTTTTTCGCTGACACACATTCTTTAATTTTTTTAACCATGGCACCAGTTGTAATTAGTTCTTTATTATCTAGATGACCGCATCTCTTTCTTTCGATTTGATCTTCTAAATGAACAGCTGCAATTCCAAATTGTTCGAAAATTTCAATTGTTTCTTTACAAGATTTAAAACCTGTATCAATATCAACAATTGTTGGAAGATTTGTTACTCTTGAAATTAAAAAGGACCTTGTGCTTACATCTTGTAGAGTTGTTAAGCCAATGTCTGGAAAACCTAGATCATTAGCCATTACACCACCTGATACATAAACAGCATCATAACCAATCTCTTCAATCAATTTTGCTGTAAGAGGATTGTAAGCACCAGGAACTCTCAAGATTTTATTTGATTTTAGTTTTTCAGTAAAATCTATTCTTTTTTGACCTGGTTCTTTATCAACAAAGTGCATTAAAAAATTCCTTTTTTTAAATTTCTTTTAATTTTACTCTTTTTTACCTCTAAATTTAACCTATCTATTTGACCTCGTTTTAATCTTTTTAGATTTTGTACAGTTCTTAAAAACCTATCACTTTCTTTTTTATCTAAAATATCTTCAGTTAAAGTTAGAAATTTATTAATATAATTTTGCCTTTTAAATGGACGTGAACCATACGGGTGTGCATCTGCTTTATCCTGTTGTTCAGTTATTTTCTTCCCATTTTTAAGAGTTATTACTACTTTTGCTCCAAAGGACTTTTTCTTTGGATCAGGATCATGATATTTTTTTGTCCATCTTTTATCCTCATATGTTTTTATCGATCTCCAAATTTTAATAGTACTTTTTCTTTTAGCTCTAGCTTTTGAATATGATTTAACATGATGCCAAACACCATCCTCTAAAGCTACCGCAAAAATATACATTATTGAATGATCCAGTGTTTCTCTACTTGCATTTGGATCCATCTTTTGTGGATCGTTTGCTCCAGTACCAATGACATAATGGGTATGGTGACTTGTGTAGATATCAATTTTTTTTATTTGATTTAGATTTTGTACTTTCTTTTTAAGTTTCTTAGCTAAATCAATTAAGGCTTGAGATTGATATTCAGCTGAATATTCTTTTGTATAAGTCTCAAGTATTGCTTTTTTAGTTTCTTTTTTTTTTGGTAATGGGATTTTATAGCTTGCTTTTTTTCCATCTAAAATTCTAGCAATTACACTGTCTTCACCTTCATAAATTGGACTTGGTGCACCTTCACCACGCATAACTCTATCAACAGCTTCTATTGCAAGCTTTCCAGCATGAGCAGGCGCATAAGCTTTCCAACTTGAAATTTCACCTTTTCTAGATTGTCTTGTAGATATAGTTGTATGCAGAGCTTGTTGTACAGCTTGATAAATTGTTTCAGTATTTAATCTTAACATTGAGCCAATACCAGCAGCAACACTTGGACCAAGGTGGGCTATGTGATCAACTTTATGTTTATGCAAACAAATTCCTTTTACCAAATTAACTTGAACTTCATAAGCAGTTATAATTCCTTTTAAAAGATCTAAACCACTTTTTTTATTTTGTTGAGCAACACTTATTAATGGAGGAATATTGTCACCAGGATGACTGTAATCAGCTGCTAAAAATGTATCATGAAAATCAAGCTCTCTAACAGCAGTTCCATTTGACCATGCGGCCCATTCACAATCAAATTTTAATTTATTACTAATACCAAATAAAGTAGCACCATTTTTTCTAGAATGTTTTAAAGCCATTTCTCTAGAAGAAATAACTGGTTTTCTATTTAAAGAAGCAATGGCAACAGATGCGTTGTCAATAATTCTATTGATTGCCATTTCTATTGCATCTTTACTTAACTTAGCATTATCACTGGCTATTTCAGCAATTTTCCATGCGAGCTGTTTATTTTTTGGTAGATGTACTTTAGAGGGATAAACTTTTACTTTATGTATTATCAAAATGGCTCCTAATTCCAGGAAATGTTTTAATAGTTAAAAAAAAATAATCAATCCTAAAAATATTTTAATACAATTTTTTCTATGCCGACAAAGTCTTTTATAAGATGATTATGATATATTTCGGTTGTATTTTTTTCAGTATAGCCATCTTCTAATAATATTACTGGTATGTCAGCATTTTTTGCTGCGTTAGCATCTGTTTCACTATCACCAATCATTAAAGTTTTTTTAAGGTCTCCATCTAAAATTTCAACAACAGAAGTCAAATGTCTTGGATCTGGTTTACAATAATCAAAAGTGTTATGTCCAGCAACATATTCAAAAAAATCATAAATTCCAATTTTTTTTAAAAGATCAATAGCTAAATGTTCTTGCTTATTTGTACAGACAGCCATCGATATATTATTTTCTTTAGACCATATTAAAAATTCTTTAACACCTTTTATAAGAGTACTTTCATTAACAATATTTTTTCCATAAAAATCAATAAAGTCTTTTACCATCTCTTTTTTGATTTTTTCATCTTGAACTTTGCCAAATTCTTTCTTTGCTTGACCCCAGATCGATCTTCCGAGCATAGCACCAGCACCTTGACCAACCAAATTTCTTATCTCATCAGTTGATTTGGTAGGATATCCAAATTTTTCCATTACATGGTTATGTGCACGCATTAAATCAGGTGCTGTATCAACAAGGGTACCATCTAAATCAAATAAAATTGTAAATTTTTGTTTCATTTTAAAGTATTTTAAAGAAATATTATGTGAATTAATTAAGACATATTCTTAATGTAAAGCATTTTGAAATGAAAGAATTAAATTCACAAAAAATTCAAAAAAGCCTTAGAAATAAATTTTTAAAATCAGGTGTTAAAATGATGGGACCCGAAACAATTTTTTTTTCAAAAGATACTAAAATTGGAAAAAATGTAACAATTGAACCTTACGTTTTTTTTGGATTAAAAGTTAAAATTGGAAATAATGTAACTATAAAATCTTTTTCACATCTTGAAAATTGTAAAGTTGAAAATAAAGTAGATATTGGACCTTATGCAAGAGTAAGACCTGGAACAATTTTAAAAGAAGGTTCAAAGGTAGGTAATTTTGTAGAAATCAAAAAAAGTATAGTTGGTAAAAAATCTAAAATAAACCATCTGTCATATATTGGTGATAGCAATATAGGTAAATCAGTAAATGTAGGAGCGGGGACAATTACTTGTAATTATGATGGGATTAAAAAAAGTAAAACAAAAATAAAAGACAATGTATTTATTGGATCTAACTCTTCTTTAGTTGCTCCTTTGACAATAGAACAGGACAGTGTAATTGGTGCTGGTTCAGTAATAACAAAAAATGTTAAGAAAAAATATTTAGCTTTAACTAGATCTCCTCAATTAGAAATAAAAAATTACAAGAAGAAAAGAAAATAATCATGTGTGGAATTATAGGCATTAACAGTAGCAAACCAGTTTCAGCCACAATTATTAATTCTTTAAAAAAACTTGAGTACAGAGGCTATGACTCAGCTGGAATAGCAACTCTTTATAGTGGGTTGATTAATGAAGTAAAATCAGAAGGTAGAGTTGATAATCTTGAAAAAAATTCTTTAGTAAAAAATATGGAAGGTACAATTGGAATTGGACATGTAAGATGGGCTACACATGGTCTACCAAACTCTGTAAATGCTCACCCTCATTCTTCTCAAAATGTATCTGTTGTCCATAATGGAATTATTGAAAACTCAACTTTATTGAAAAAATTTTTAGTTAATAAAGGCCATAAATTTAAATCACAAACAGACACAGAAGTAATTGTTCATTTAATTACAGAAAATTTAAAAACAGACAACATTATAGACTCTATAAAAAAAACTTTAAAAGCATTACATGGAAGTTTTGCTCTTGGAATTATATTTAAAGATCAGCCTGATTTAATTGTTGGAGCTAGAAGAGGATCTCCGTTAGCTGTTGGTTACGGTCCAAATGAAAATTATTTAGGTTCAGATTCTTATGCACTTAAATCAATGACAAATAAAATTACTTATTTAAATGATGGAGAATTTTGTATTATTAAAAAAGACCATGTTGAATTTTTTGATGAAGAAGGATTAAAAATAAATAAAAAAGTTTTAGAATTATCATTAGATCAAGAAAAATATGACAAAGGTGATTACAAACATTTTATGGCTAAAGAAATTGAGGAACAGCCCACTACATTAAAAAATGGTATTAACGAATACGTTGATAAAGCAAATGATGATATTAATATTTTTAATTTACCTTGGAAGATTAATGAAATTAAATCAATTACATTAATTGGCTGTGGTACTGCTTATCATTCTTGCATGATGGCAAAATATTGGTTTGAAGAGCTTACATCTTTGGATGTAAGTGTAGATATAGCATCTGAATTTAGATATAGAAAAAATAGATTTAAAAAAGACACTTTGTATGTTTTTGTTTCTCAATCAGGAGAAACTGCTGATACTTATGCAGCATTAGACTTGTGTAAAAAAAATGAGATGAAAACATGTGCAGTTGTAAATGTTATTGAAAGCTCAATAGCAAGAGACTCTGAGTTTGTTTTGCCAATCCACTGTGGTACAGAAATTGGTGTTGCATCTACAAAAGCTTTTTTAGGTCAAATTCTTATTTTGTATATTTTAGCTTTAAAACTTGGATTAATGAATAAAGATTTGGAAAAAAAAGTATTTATTGAAAAGTTGAGAGATTTAAAAAAATTACCTGAATTGGTTGAAAAAACATTAATGACAGACAATAAAATTCAGGCAATATCAAATACGTTTAATGAAGCAAAAGGATCTATGTTTTTAGGAAGGGGTTACTCTTACCCAATAGCATTAGAAGGTGCATTAAAACTAAAAGAATTATCTTATATCCATGCTGAAGGCTATCCAGCTGGTGAAATGAAACACGGACCTTTGGCATTAATTGAGGAAGGGATGCCCGTTGTAGTACTAGCCCCTAGAGATAATTATTATAAAAAAACTATATCAAATATGCAGGAAGTGATTGCTAGAGGTGCTAAAGTTTTACTGATTACAAATAAAAGCACAGATGAAATAGTTTCTGAAAATATTTGGGAGACAATAGAGGTTGAAAGTACAAATGATGATTTGTTGCCATTTCTTTTAACTATCCCCTTACAAAAGCTTGCTTATTATTCAGCACTTAAAAAAGGTTTTGATATAGATAAACCAAGAAATTTGGCAAAATCAGTAACCGTTGAATAAAATCAAAACTCTGATACAACAATCCCAGGTTGAACATGAAAAATTGGAAAATTAATAGTTGGAGAAAATATCCGGTAAAACATATTCCGGAATATCCTGATAATAAAGAATTAGATCAAGTTTTAGGAAAAATAAAAAATTTTCCTCCACTTGTTTTTGCAGGTGAGACCAGACATCTTAAACAACAACTAGCTGACGTTGTTGATGGAAAAGCTTTTCTATTGCAAGGTGGTGATTGTGCGGAAAGTTTTGCTGAATTTCATCCTGACAATATAAGAGATACTTTCAAATTGATGTTACAAATGTCTTTAGTGCTTACTTATTCAGCNTCATTACCAGTTGTAAAACTTGGAAGAATTGCTGGACAGTTNTCAAAACCTAGAAGTGCGCCTACTGAAGTTAAANATGGAAAAGAGCTGCCAAGTTATTTAGGAGACAATATTAATGGAATAGAATTTACAGAAAAAGCAAGAATTCCTGACCCTAAAAGATTATTTAAAGCTTACTCACAATCAGCTGCAACATTGAATTTAATTAGAGCATTTTCACATGGTGGTTTTGCCGATTTAAAAAAAGTTCATACNTGGAATTTAGGTTTNATTAAAAAAAGTCCAGAGTCAAAAAGATTTAAGGAACTTGAAGATCAAATTGCTAATGCATTAGATTTTATGGATGCGTGTGGAATAAATTCAGATTTTAANAGAAGACTTAAAACAGTTAANTTTTGGACTTCGCATGAAGCNCTACTTCTNCCATTTGAAGAGTCGATGACTAGNACAGACTCAACTACTGGTGAAAATCATGATACTTCAGCACATTTTGTTTGGATTGGAGATAGAACTAGACAACTCGATGGTGGACATGTGGAATTCTGTAGAGGAATTGAAAATCCAATAGGAATTAAATGTGGACCAACACTTAAGG
>JGI20155J14468_10001803_pt1 | contig 16369 bp, 21 predicted proteins | sample COG_05_FD_14468 | JGI IMG/M metagenome (IMG submission 14468) | reverse complement strand
CCGAACCACAAATTTGTGCAGGATTTAGCCCAGGGCAAATCTGTTTTGGACGTCTTTTCCCATGTGGGTGGTTTTGGTTTGGCGGCCATGGCCAATGGCGCGGCCAATGTCACTTGTGTGGATGGCTCGCAACCGGCTTTAACTTTGGCCAGCCGTGGTGCTTTGGCCACGCGGGCTGAAACACCCTTTGAAGCGATCAAGGGCGATGCGTTTGATGTGATGGGGGCGCTGGCGGGACAGGGCAAAACCTATGAGCTTGTGATTTGTGACCCTCCGGCCTTCGCCCCGCAAAAAGCCGCGCGTGAGGCAGGTTTGCGGGCCTATGAGCGCGTGGCGCGTCTGGCCAGTGCCTTGGTGGCAGAGGGCGGCTATTTGACCCTATGCTCTTGCTCACATGCGGCGGATATCGAACGTTTTCGTGCCGCCTCCATCCGTGGGATTGGCCGGGCTGGGCGGCAGGCGCAGTTGATTTATACCGGCGGCGCGGGTCCCGATCATCCCCATCACATGGCGCTGGCCGAATCGAGCTACCTTAAAACGCTCGTGTTTCGTATGCAGTGATGCGGGTTGTATTTGATACCTGCGTTTTGGTCCCCAGCTTTTTGCGGGCGGTATTGCTGAGCTGCGCGCGTGCGGGATATATTGAGCCGCTGGCGACACCGCGTATTTTAGAGGAATGGCGCCGGGCGGCCAAAACACCGCTCCAAAGACTTGAAGCTGAAAATGCGGTCCGGCAATTTTTGGATGATTTTCCGGAGGCAATACGCCCAGATCCTGTGGATCTTCGGCCTTTTTGGCTGCCAGATCCCGGAGATGTGCATATTTTGGCCCTGGCGGCCGTGCATCACGCGGATGCGATTATCACCCATAACAAAAAAGACTTCCCGCAAGCGGAGTTGAACACCTACGGCATTACCCGGATTGATCCCGATGCCCAGCTCTTGCAGCTCTATAAGCTTCATGGGACCGCATTGATGGATCAGTTGCGCCCAGTCCTCGCTGAGGTTCAGTCCGCCCATCCGCAGATACCGGCGCTGGAGCTCTGGCGCAAAGCCTGGTTGCCGCAATTTGGCCGCAAATTCGATCGGCTATGAGGCCGTTCCAGTCCAGCGTTTTTCGTTGGCTTCAATGGCTTTGATGCGATCTTTGGTTTTGGGATGGCTTAAAAACCAAGCCGGCGTCGCACCACCATTGCCTGTCAATTGATCCAGCTTCGCGAACAGGCTTTTTTGAGGAGCCGCTCCAAGCCCCGCTTTGATCATCAAGGCAGTGGCATAGGCATCGGCCTCAAACTCATCTTTGCGCGACATCCCAGCGGCAATCATGTTCACGGCCATATTCGCGATCCAAGGGCCAACAAAGGGAATAAAGCGGTTGAGGGTCACCGCAAGCGCCGTGCGCACGGCATTTTGTCCCGAAAAATCAATCATGCGCCGCTTGGTATGGCCAAGGGCCACATGGCCCAGCTCATGGGCAATCACGGAGCTGATTTCTGCGGCTGTCACTTCGCCAGATAGAAATTTTTTCAAAAAACCTCGGGTGATGTAGATTTGCCCATCGGGGGCGGCCAATCCGTTGATTGGATCGATTTCATAGACGTTCACATGCAAGCGTTTGAGGTCCAGCGCATGGGCAAGCTTTGCGAAATGTGCTTCGAGCGCCGGATTGCGCAGGGGGTTGGACTGGGCGGCCAATGTGCGTTTGGTTTGGCTTGCCGACATGAGGTAGGTGAATAGACCCACAACCACGGCCAGACCTATGGGGATCAAGACTGACATGCTCTTTATATGGCGTAGAGGCGGCGGTCTTTCAATGCCACGCTGGGCGTGCGCGAAACCTGTGTCCCAAAAACTCGTAAAAACGCCAGATCACCATATACAAAACAGTGGCTTATGTTATTAACTTCATCCCAGACGATATCCCATCGAGGGTCATGGGGGCCATGCGATTGTCGAAAATGCATTGTATCATTCCGATGGATTGTGTGTAGGGCCAATATTTTTCCGGCACCGGGTTGAGCCAAACAGAATTGGGCCATTGCTCGCGTGTGCGGCGCAGCCAATCCTCTCCTGAAATGGCGTTCCAATGTTCATTTGCACCGCCTGCATAAGCGATTTCATAGGGAGACATTGAGGCATCCCCAACAAAAATGCACTTGTAATCAGGCCCATAGGTGCGGAAGAGCTCTTCGGTGGGGATTTGGGCGTCCCAGCGGCGGGCGTTGTCGCGCCAGACCCCTTCATAAAGGCAATTGTGGAAGTAATAGCTTTCGAGATGTTTGAATTCGGAACGGGCCGCGGAAAACAGCTCCTCCACCATTTTGACATGTGGATCCATTGAGCCGCCAATATCAAGAAACAAAAGGACCTTTACCGCATTGCGGCGCTCAGGTCTGGTTTGGACATCAATATAGCCGTTTTCGGCAGTTTTGCGGATGGTGGCGTCGAGATCCAATTCCTCTTGCGCCCCATCGCGGGCCCATTTGCGCAGCCGCTTCAAAGCAACTTTGATGTTGCGCGTGCCCAATTCCACATCGCCATCAAGGTTTTTAAAATTGCGTTTGTCCCAAACCTTGACTGCTCGTTGGTGGCGGCTTTCGGCTTGCCCAATTCTCACGCCTTCTGGATTGTACCCATAGGCGCCAAAAGGCGACGTGCCGGCTGTGCCCACCCATTTGCTGCCGCCCTGGTGGCGCCCTTTTTGCTCCTCCAACCGCTTGCGGAGCGTCTCCATGAGCTTGTCAAACCCGCCCAAAGCTTCAATCTCTGCTTTATCGGCTTCGGAGAGGGTTTTTTCAGCCAATTTGCGCAGCCACTCTTCTGGCAAATCCACTTGGTTCAGCATCTCTTGCGGGCTTATGTGCTCAAGGCCTTCAAAGCTGGCTGCAAAAGCGCGGTCGTATTTGTCGAGATTGCGTTCATCCTTGACCAAGATGGACCGTCCCAGCAAATAGAAATGATCCATATCATAGGTTGCCATCCCCGCTTTCACCGCCTCCAAAAAACTCAAAAACTCCCGCAGGGACACGGGAAGTTTATGGGCTCTAAGGTGATCGAAGAAGGGCAAAAACATCGGCTAGCCCATGCGCAGGATAACGATATTGGCAATCAACGCCAAAAGCCCGCCGATAATGCCACATGCGGCGCCATATTGCAGCATATCCAACAATTTACCCTTGCGTTTTGCTGCAAGCGCAGCCCCAAACATGGCCCCAAGGGCCAAGCCAAAATATGTCATCTGTCGTTCCATTCTTCAAAATAAGGCGGGGCCATAGGTCCCTGCGGGTGGGGGTTATCTTTGCGCACGCGCCATAAACGCCAAACGCTCGAAAAGATGTACGTCTTGCTCGTTTTTAAGCAATGCGCCATGCAGCCGGGGCAGGGCGTTGACCCCATCTCGGCGCAGGTCTTCGGCCGTTAGATCTTCGGCCAACAGCAGCTTGAGCCAGTCCAGCACTTCGCTTGTCGAGGGTTTTTTCTTCAACCCGGGCGTCTCGCGCACTTCGAAAAACTGTGTGAGAGCGGTTTCCAAAAGTTGCGGTTTCAGCCCGGGATGGTGCACTTCGATGATCTGGCGCAATGTGCTCGGATCTGGAAAGCTGATGTAGTGAAAAAAACATCGCCGAAGGAAGGCATCGGGCAGCTCTTTTTCATTGTTTGAGGTGATGATCACAACCGGGCGATGGCGCGCTTCAACGGTCTCGCCTGTTTCATAAACATGAAACGCCATACGGTCGAGTTCTTGCAACAGGTCGTTGGGAAATTCGATGTCAGCTTTGTCAATCTCGTCAATGAGCAAAACGACTTTTTTGTCGCTCTCAAAGGCCTGCCAAATTTTGCCTTTTTTGATATAATTTGAGACATTGCGCACCCGTTCATCGCCCAGCTGGCTGTCCCGCAACCGGCTGACCGCATCATATTCATAAAGCCCCTGTTGGGCGCGGGTGGTGGATTTGATGTTCCACTCTATCATGTCTAGGCCAAGGGCGGATGCCACCTGCCGGGCCAATTCGGTTTTACCCGTCCCAGGTTCTCCCTTGACCAAAAGGGGCCGTTCTAAGGTCACGGCGGCATTCACAGCGACCGCTAGATCATCCGCGGCGATATAGGTATCGGTGGAGGTAAATTTCACAGCACGACTCTCTACTTGTTTTTTTCGAACCTAACATGCTCTGGACGCTGTTCCAATCGCGGTTTTCTGCGTGACAAATGTATTAACGTTGGATACATCCCGCTCAAAGGTTGCATTGTGATGCGCCGCTTCGTTGAGAATAAGAGGTTTGCTATATGAAAGCCGAGGTTATTGTGCCCGATGATTATCGCCCTGCTGACGATGAGCCGTTTATGAACGACACGCAGCTTGCGTATTTCCGCCGCAAGTTACTGGACTGGAAAAGCGAATTGATGTCCGACAGCAAAGAGACAATTGAGACGCTGCAAGACAACACCCGCGCCATACCGGATATCTCAGATCGGGCGAGCGAGGAGACCGACCGGGCGCTTGAATTGCGCACGCGCGACAGGCAGCGCAAACTGGTGTCGAAAATAGATGCGGCCCTGCGCCGTATTGAAGAAGGGGAATACGGCTATTGCGAAGAGACGGGCGATCCCATCTCTCTGCGTCGCTTAGATGCCCGTCCTATCGCCACCATGAGCCTTGAGGCGCAAGAGCGTCATGAGCGGCGCGAAAAGGTCCACCGCGACGACTGAGGCGGCTTTCGGGCGTTTTCGCGACACGGTCATATTTTGGTAAATTATTGAGTGTATTCGTAATGAAGCGGGTCCAGAGTTGTCTGTGCTCCAATGCTGCGAAAGGGCTCGAAAGTGAACACAACGGACGTAGGGCAAAGCTATTCGGCCACCGGCAAATTGCTACATTGGGGCTTTATAGGTGTGTTTGCCTATGGGATTTTCAAACAAGTTGACGATTTAAACCAATTGGAAGACCCCGGTTTTCTGCGGTTTGAGTTTATCTTTGCCTGTGCTTTTCTTTTGATTTTAGCGCTGCGGCTTTGGGTCATGCGCGGGCAGGGCTCCGCGTTGCCTCAATCTGCCCCAGATTGGCAACGGGTTGCAGCAAAGCTCGTGCATTATGGCATGTATGTGGCTTTGATGATGATTGCCGTCACCGGGCTGGCCATCGGAGTGGTCTTCACGCTTGGACTGCGCGACGGGGCGCTCATGGGCTTTTGCATCGCGGCGCATGAGGCCAGCATCACGGCAAGCTACGCTCTTATCACGCTTCATGTTGCTGCGGCTGTTTATCATCGTTTTTTGCGTGATGGGGTATGGTCTGCGATGGTGCCGCTCTTCAAAGAACGGAGCAGGGACCAGGTCAAGGCAACGGATCAGGGTTGAAACGTCACCATAGAGTAGGCTTAGGCGTCGAGTGTGATCCGCACCGGCACATGGTCTGATGGTTTGTCTCTCCCGCGAATGGCCGAATCTATTTCACAGGCCTGCAATAAATCAGCGCAGCTGGGCGTCAGCAAAAAATGGTCAATTCTGATCCCATTATTGCGTTGCCAGCTTCCCGCTTGATAGTCCCAAAAAGAATAATGGCCCGGCGCGGGATGCAGGCTTCGGAAGGCTTCAGTGAACCCCAGATTGACCACATCGCGAAACGCCGCGCGTGATTGCGGCAAAAACAGCGCGTCTTGAGTCCAGGCCTCGGGCTTTGCGGCATCTTCGAGCTGGGGAATGATATTGTAATCTCCCGCCATCAAAGCGGGCTCTTCAGCCGCCATCAAGGCTTCAGCGCGGGTTTTTAACCGCCGCATCCAATCAAGTTTATAGTCATATTTTGGGCCGGGCGCCGGATTTCCATTTGGCAGATACAGCCCGCAAACCCGAATGGGCCGTTTGCCGATCACTGTAGCTTCGATCCAGCGGGCCTGTTCATCACTGTCATCGCCCGGCAACCCACGGCTGATATCCTCCAAAGGCAATTTCGACAAGATTGCCACGCCGTTGAAGCTTTTCTGACCGTGAGTTTCCACCTGATAGCCCATATCCTCAAAATGCGCGCGCGGGAAATTCTCATCAACGGATTTGATCTCTTGTAGCAGCGCCACATCGGGTTGCGCTTCATTCAGCCAATCGGTCAAGGCTTGAATGCGGGCTTTGATCCCATTGATATTGAATGTCGCTATTTTCATGAGATCCATCGCAGTCTTTGAGGTTTGAGCGGGCAAAAAGCAATCGCGGTGCGATTACATCGAAAAAGAGACACCGCAGCCGCAGCTTGAAGAGGCGTTGGGATTGTCGATGACAAAGCGCGCGCCAATCAATTCTTCTCTAAAATCAATGGTCGCAGAGGCTAGAAATGGCAAGGAGACCGCGTCAATCACAACGGTTTCACCATGACCTGACAAGACCAAATCATCAGGCTTTGGCGCATCCAGCGCGATCTCATATTGAAAGCCAGAACAGCCGCCGCCCTCGACCGCGACGCGCAAGGATTTTCCCTGCGCCTGGGCGCCAATTTCGGCAAGCCGCTCAAAGGCGCGGTCGGTCACTTTGGGAGGCAGGGTCAACATTGGTAAAAAGCTCACATGACATTAACGGGTAACTCTCATATAAGCGCTGCAAGAGCAGGCGACAAGGTGGGCAATCATGACAGCAAGTTTCGCATCCAACCCGCAAGACAGCCGTGGCCGCTTGTTTGACGAGCAAGAAAGTGCCTTTCGGTCTTGTTTCCAAAGAGATAGGGACCGGATCATCCATTCCAGCGCCTTTCGGCGGCTCAAACATAAAACCCAAGTCTTTGTCGAACATGAGGGGGATTATTTTCGAACGCGTCTCACCCACTCCATCGAAGTGGCGCAAGTGGCACGGACAATCGCCGGGGCTTTGGGTCTCAACCAAGAATTGGTCGAAGCGGTATCTTTGGCGCATGACCTTGGACATACGCCCTTTGGCCACACGGGCGAGGATGCGCTGGACGCGGAAATGAAAGCCTATGGCGGCTTTGATCACAATGCCCAGGCTATACGCATCGTCACCGCATTGGAGCAGCATTATGCGCAATTTGACGGGCTGAACCTCACCTGGGAGTGCCTTGAAGGGATTGCAAAGCACAACGGCCCCGTAGCTTTGCCCCATCCGCCTGCCTTGCTCGATTATAATTTGCGGCATGATCTGGAGCTGCACAGCTATGCCAGCGCAGAGGCGCAGGTTGCGGCATTGGCCGATGATGTGGCCTATAACAACCATGATCTTCACGACGGTTTGAGGGCCGGCGTGTTTACCGACGCTCAGGCAGAGCAACTGCCCATCGTGGGTCCTGCCTATGCGGAGGTCGATCGGCTCTACAGCGGATTGGATGCCCACCGACGGCGCCATGAGGCTCTGCGCCGGGTCTTCGGGGTGATGGTCGAAGATGTCATGCGGACCAGCGCGGCGCTTTTGGCACAATCGGGGGCGACCACGGCTCAAGATATTCGTGATCTGGGTTATGCGGTTGTGCAATTTTCCCCAGAGCTGTGGCGCGACCTTAAAGTCATCCGCGGATTTTTGTTTCAAAACATGTACCGCGCGCCCCGTGTGGTTGTGCAAAGAGAACATGCAGCGCAGGTGGTGCGGGATTTGTTCGAGGTCTTCATGAGCACTCCCAAGGAAATGCCTGGGGATTGGGGCGTGCAGAGTTCGAATTTGCCCGATACAAAGGCCCGCGCGCGACTGGTGGCCGATTACATTGCTGGCATGACGGACCGTTTTGCACAACAAGAGCATGACCGGCTGTTTGCTGCGCGTTGACCTTGCGGTGAAATTTGCTAAACGTCAGCTTCACTTTGGGATGATGATATGAACCTTTTTGCCGAAATCCGTAGCCTTGTAATTGACAGCCTGCAGCAGATGCAGGCGCAAGGTGACCTGCCTGATGGGCTGAGCTTTGATGCGGTCACCGTCGAGCCGCCGCGCGATGCCGCCCATGGCGATATGGCAACCAATGCCGCAATGGTCTTGGCCAAACCCTCGAGCTGCAAGCCGCGCGACATTGCACAAAGATTGGCAACGCTGCTCTCTGCAGACCCGCGTTTGGCGTCAGTAGAGGTGGCGGGGCCGGGGTTTTTGAACCTGCGTCTCGCTTCAACGCTTTGGGCCGATGTCTTGCGCGCAATTTTGGCCGATCCCGCGGGCTATGGCCGGGCCACAGTTGGCGCCGGCATCAAGGTGAATGTTGAATATGTCTCCGCCAACCCCACCGGACCTTTGCATGTGGGCCACACCCGTGGGGCGGTGTTCGGCGATGCTTTGGCCTCGATGCTGGATTTTGCCGGCTATGACGTTACGCGCGAATATTATATCAATGATGGCGGTGCGCAGGTTGATGTCTTGGCACGCTCTGTCTACCTTCGCTACCTTGAGGCCCATGGCCAAGAGGTCGCCTTTGAAGATGGCACCTATCCGGGCGATTATTTGATCGCCGTGGGGCAGGCGCTGAAAGAAAAGGTCGGGGATAGCTATCTTGGGAAGGGCGAGCAATTCTGGCTTGAAGATGTGCGGGAGTTTTCGACCCTCGCAATGATGGAATTGATCCGCGAAGATCTCCTAGCCCTTGGCGTCAAAATGGATGTGTTTTACTCCGAAAAATCGCTCTACGGCACGGGCCTCATTGAGGCTGCAATTGAAGATTTGAAGTCCAAAGGATTGATTTATCAAGGGGTCTTGGAGCCGCCAAAGGGCAAGAAACCGGAAGATTGGGAGCCGCGTGAGCAGACTTTGTTTCGCTCGACCGATCACGGCGATGACGTGGACCGGCCGGTGCAGAAATCTGATGGCAGTTGGACCTATTTCGCCCCCGATATAGCCTATCACTATGACAAGGTGCAGCGCGGCTTTGACCAGCTGATTGATGTCTTCGGGGCCGATCACGGGGGCTATGTCAAACGGATGAAGGCGGCGGTCTCCGCGCTGTCAAATGACAAAACCTCACTTGATATCAAGCTGACGCAATTGGTGAAACTGTTCAAAAACGGCGCGCCGTTCAAAATGTCGAAACGCGCAGGGACATTTGTCACTCTGCGGGATTTGGTCGATCAAGTCGGCGCTGACGCCACCCGTTTTGTCATGCTCACCCGCAAAAATGACGCGCCCTTAGATTTCGATTTTGATAAGGTGATGGAGCAGACCAAAGAGAACCCCGTGTTCTATGTGCAATATGCCCATGCTCGGATTTGCTCTGTGATGCGCAAAGCGCAGCTGGCAGGGGTTGCGGTGGAAGACGCCGTATTACAGGCCCGGATCTTGCGGGGCTCACGGATGCCGCCGAGCTGACTTTGGCCGCGAAATTGGCTGAGTTTCCGCGATTGATTGAAATTGCCGCCCGTTCGAATGAGCCACATCGCATCGCGTTTTATCTCTATGATTTAGCTTCAGAATTCCATGCTTTGTGGAATAAAGGCAATGAACAGCCTGAACTGCGCTTTCTTCAAGAGGGCAATCTGGCCACAAGCCAAGCAAAAATTGCGCTGATTCGTGCCACTGCGGTTGTTATTTCCAACGGTTTGGGTATCTTGGGCGTGCAACCCGCGCAAGAAATGCGATAAAATGTGTCGACGCGGGTGTGAATGAGGCAGTGTCAGAAGATCTGGGCCAAGACCCGGGCAGTGAGGCAACATGGCAAACGCGACCTATGAGGTGCAGGGGGACCCCGAGCGGTTCAATCCTGCAGCCTATGCGAATATAGTTGGAGCCGTTATTTCCTTAGCGGTCTTTGTTGGAATTGTCACTTGGGGGGCGCAAACTGTTCTGCGGGACAGTTCCGGCGTTCCTGTGGTGCGCGCTTTGGAAGGTCCGGCGCGGATAGCTCCTGAAGATCCCGGTGGACTTTTGGTGGCACATCAAGGTCTTACCGTAAATGAAGTGGCCGGAAGTCAAGTCATCGGTTCGGCAAATGATCCGCTGCAATTGGCCCCGCGGCCGATCAATCTGCAAGCTGAAGATCAGCCTATCCAATCGCTCTTGACCCGTGACACTGCGGCCGCTGAGGCACCTGCCTCTGCGGTGCTGCCAGAACCGATTATGGATCCTGCGGAGGCTCTCATCATTGACGAGACGGCGGAGAGCTTGGCCGCTATGCTGGCGGCTGGCACGGTCAACGGAGCTGTGACAGAGGCTCCGGCTGCCGTCATTCCGGCGTCAGCGGGCTCCGGCCTGACCCAATCGTTGCGCCCGCGGTTGCGCCCCTTTGCGGTGGTCTCCCGCCCGGCACCACGGGCCGAACCGCCAAATATCCCGGCCGGCGAGATTGTTCGCGGTGCGCCGATGGCGCAATTGGGAGCCTTTGGCAGTGCCGCCATCGCGCAGCAAGCTTGGGCCGATCTCTCCGAGCGCCATGGGGACTATTTAGTGGGTAAACCCCATGTGATTTTGCAGGCAGAGGTCGGCGGAGGCACCATTTACCGCCTGCGGGTTCATGGCTTTGCAGATCAAGAGGAGGCGCGGCGCCTGTGCACCGCGCTCAATCGGCAGAATGCAGAATGCTATTCTGTGACGATGAACTAGGGCAGGGTCTGTTATGGCCCTGTCCCCATTCATTTTTGGCTGCCGAGGCCCTTCTCTTGGGGTGCAAGAGCGCCGGTTTTTTGCAAAAGTCCAACCCTTTGGCTTTATCCTCTTTTCACGCAACCTTGAAACCCCGGCTCAAATTCGCCAACTCTGCGAAGATTTGCGCGCGGCCGTGGGCTGGCATGCGCCGGTGATGATAGATCAAGAAGGGGGGCGGGTGTCGCGTCTTGGCGCGCCGCATTGGTTCGAATTTCCGCCGGCGCTGGATCAGGCCGCCGCGCCCCAGTCTGAACGGCTGTTTTGGTTGCGGGGCCGATTGATCGCGGAGAACCTGCGCAGCTGCGGGATTGATAGCAATTGCGCCCCTCTCGGAGATATTGCCCAAGCCGACACCCATGCCGTGCTCAAAAACCGCTGCTATGGAAGCGCGCTCTCTGCGGTTGTCACCCATGCGCGCGCGCTGCATCAAGGTTTGCGGCACGGGGGCGTATCGGGCGTTTTAAAACATATTCCAGGCCATGGGCGCGCCACTTTGGACTCGCATTTGGATCTGCCACGCGTTTCTGAAGATCGTAGCCGCCTGGAGCGCCATGATTTCGAAGCCTTTCGCCAGCTCAATAGGATTGAGATGGGCATGACGGCGCATTTGGTGTTCGAAGATATAGATCCCGACCATCCGGCCACGCAGTCGGCGGCGATGATTGACATCATCCGCAAAGACATCGGATTTGCTGGGCTGTTGATGACGGATGATATTTCAATGGAAGCCTTGTCCGGTCCCTTGGATCTGCGGGGGCAAAAGGCGCTGGCGGCGGGGTGTGATATTGTTTTGCATTGTAACGGGCAGATGGATCAGATGCAGCTCTTGGCCGAAAGCACCGAGGAGTTGACCGGGCCAAGTCAGATGCGGGTGGCGCAGGTCTTGGCGCAACGGCCCGACGTGCAGCCTGTTGACATTCAGCAAGTGAAAGCCGAATTTGACGCACTGTTGGGTGAGTTCCGGTGATGCAAGAAGAATTATTTGACCATCAATCTGTCGCGGAACGCGTGGCGGCTGAGACACTCATCGTTGATGTCGATGGGTTCGAAGGGCCATTGGATTTGCTTTTGTCACTGTCGCGTACGCAAAAAGTGGATTTGCGCAAAATTTCTGTTTTAGATCTTGCGGTTCAATATCTTAACTTTATTGAAAAAGCGCGTGAGCTGCGCATCGAATTGGCCGCCGATTACCTCGTTATGGCCGCTTGGCTGGCTTTCTTGAAATCGCGGCTGCTCCTGCCCCCGGATCCGACTATGGCCGGCCCGACGGGGGACGAGTTGGCGGCGCATCTGGCGTTTCAACTTGAGCGGCTGCAGGCGATGCGCGATGCTGCGGCGAAATTGATGGCGCGGGACCGTTTGGGGCGTGATCGCTTTGTGCGCGGGGTGACGGAAGATGTGACACGCCGGAAGACTGTGCATTACACGGCCAATCTCTTGGATTTGATGCAGGGCTATGCGCGCATCCGCACGCGCGACGATTTTCGCCCCTTTGTGATGGACCGCGACTCTGTGTTTACTATGGAACAAGCTTTGCAGCGCATGCGGGGTCTGATTGGGTTTTCGGGTCATTGGACCGATATTCTCTCTTATCTGCCCGATGGCTGGACCGATGATCCCAAAAAACGACGATCCGCCACCGCGTCAACTTTCGCGGCCTCTTTAGAGCTGGCCAAAGAAGGAAAAATCGTCATACGGCAGGATGAAATTTTCTCACCTATTCAGATCAAAAGGGCGGATCGCGATGGATGACACCCAAGAAGAAAGCCTGTTCGAGGCGCCGCCCATCGCGGAGCAAGAGCGCATGGTGGAGGCTATTTTATTTGCCTCGGCAGAGCCGGTTTCACTGCGGGAAATGGCAGGGCGGATGCCGCATGGATGCGAACCTCTGCTTGCGGTGCAGAATATACAAAAGCGCTACGAGGGCCGCGGTGTCTCTGTGGTCAAGGTTCAGGATGCCTGGGCCATTCGAACCGCGCCTGATCTGGGGTTTTTGATGCAGCGGGAGACTGTGGAAACTCGAAAACTATCGCGCGCAGCGATCGAGACTTTGGCTATTGTTGCCTATCATCAGCCCGTGACCCGCGCAGAAATTGAAGAGATCCGGGGTGTTGCTGTCAGCCGCGGCACGGTGGATCAGCTGCTCGAATTGGACTGGATCAAAATTGGTCGTCGGCGCCAGACGCCCGGTCGACCGGTCACATTTGTGGTCACTGAGTCTTTTCTCGATCATTTTGGATTGGAAAGCGCCCGCGATTTGCCGGGTCTTAAAGAGCTGCGGGCCGCTGGCTTGCTTGAGAACCGCCCCGCACCAGGCGCAGAGGCTTTACCTGAGCCGCAAACGGATGCAGAATTACAAGAAAATTTATTTGATGACGCAATTGAGGAACCCGAGGATGGACCGTTATATTAATATGTTCATAAACATTGTCATTCGTCGTTTGATGACGCTTGGTATCAACAAAGGTATTGATGCTGCCACGAAAGGGCGCAAAAAGCCCGAGGATAAAGATCTCTCTGCCGACCAGAAAAAGCGCTTGAGAGACAGTGCGAATACCGCCAAACGCATGCGGCGCTTTTGAATACGCTCTGCGGGGCCAAGACGCCGCGGCTGGCTACTTAAAATGTTTCGACAGTTTTAGCCCTTGCCCTTGATAGTTTGAGGCGATCTCGCGCCCGTAAAGCTGGCTGGGTGTTTCAAGCATCGCCTCATAGACCAATCGTCCAACAACTTGCCCGTGTTCCAAGACAAAGGGCGCCTCATGGCAGCGGACTTCCAAAACCCCTCTGCTGCCCTGCCCATTGGCGGCGGCATGGCCGAATCCAGGGTCAAAAAAACCTGCGTAATGCACGCGAAACTCGCCGACCATGGCCAAATAGGGGGCCATTTCAGCGGCATATTCAGGCGGTATCGTCACGGCCTCTTGGCTCACCAATATGTAGAACGCCCCCGGGTCCAGTATAATCTGCTGATCCTCCGTGCGAATTTCTTCCCAAAAATCAGCTGGATCATAGGCGCCAATTTTGCCAAGATCGATCACGCCGGTATGCGGTTTGGCGCGATAGCCTACGAGGCCATTGCGACTGGCGCTGAGGTCCACAGAGAACCCAAGCCCATCTTGGATGACAGCCTCGCCCGAGACCAAAGGCGTTTGCGCATGCAGTTCTGTGAGCGCATCATCACTGAGCACCGCATGACCCAGGCGAAAGCGAATCTGATTGAGGCGCATGCCTGGCCGCACCAAAACTGAAAAGGAGCGGGGGCAAATTTCAGCATAGAGCGGTCCGCTATAGCCTTTGACAATTCGGTCAAACTCCTTGCCGTGATCGGTGATGGTTCGTGTCAAAAGATCCAATCGCCCGGTCGAGGATTTTGCATTGGCCACGGCCTCTATGTCTGGCGGCAGGTCGAGCCCTTCCATAAGTGGCACGAGGTAAACACATCCTTTTTCCAAGACGGCGCCTTCGGACAGGTCAATTCTATGCATTTCAAATTCGCGCAACCGCTCTGCGACTGTGGCAGCCTGTCCCGCAAGAAAGGACGCTCTGACGCGGTAGGCCGTATGTCCCAAACGCAGATCGAGCGAGGCGGGCTGCACCTGATCGTCTTGCAGCGGTTCAGAAATCGAAATCTGGCCCTGAGCAACCATAGTTTCAATCATGTGACTTGGGATGACACCTTGGCGCATTGAGGACCTCTTAAGTTCAAAAAACCGCCCATGCCATGGGGCAGGGCGGTTGTTTATTGGTCGGGCTAGCAGGACTCGAACCTGCGACCTTCCGTCCCCCAGACGGACGCGCTACCAGGCTGCGCCATAGCCCGAACATGAGGCCGTATATCAATCCCGGCGACGGGAGCAAGCCTATTATGTGTTCGAATTTCACTTATGCGCTCATCTTTGCCTGCAAGGCGCGCAATTCATCAATAATCTTTGGTGACCGACCGCAGGCGGGTGTGAGCGGGCAGTTGCAGGGCCCGTGTTATTAGCCCGGCTGTGCGTGGGAAACTGGTGAGCTCTGGATCCTTGGTCGGCAAATCTGCGCCCAAACCCTTGACCGGGGCAGGATCGGGACGCATCGGCGCGACTTTTGTATCTACCGGCGGCGCCTCATCTGCCAATTCTGGAAACAACAGCAGCTGAGTGTCATCCTCAGCCCGCTCTTCGCGTGCGCCCAATACAACAGATTGGCTCAGTTTTATCGGATCAAATTGCAGATCAACCACATTTTCTGTCGGCGTGGCTGCTGTTTCTTGAGCGGCCTTGGGGGGTGGATCTGCGTGTTGTGCCGCGCTCTCAATGGCAGGCGAGAAGCTCTGCACATGTGCCACCCCCTCGACTTTCAGGAGATTTTGCACGGCTTTGATGGTCATACCCTGTTCATGAAGGAGGAATTTTATTCCCCCAAGCAAGAGCATATCTTCCAAGCGATAATATCGCCGCCCCCCTGTGCGCTGCACGGGGGCGACGGCGTCAAATTTGCTTTCCCAAAATCGCAGTACATGCGCCTGTGTTCCAAGCCATGTCGCAACTTCGCTTATGGTTCTGAAAGCATCCGGCGATTTAGCCACGTTGATTACCCTTTGTTGCCTTTGGCAACCCGGTCTTTCATCAAATGCGAGGGGCGGAAGGTCAAAACCCTACGCGGAGTGATAGGGGCCTCTTCACCCGTTTTGGGGTTGCGGCCGATACGCGCGGATTTATCGCGAATGCCGAAGGTGCCAAAGGATGAAATTTTTACAGATTCGCCAGCGACCAATGCGTCTGAAATATGCTTCAAAACAGATTCCACCAAATCGGCAGATTCATTGCGAGACAGTCCGACTTCGCGGAAAACCGCTTCACTGAGATCCATCCGTGTGAGTGTGTTCGACGCCATTTACGTTCCCCCTTGTTACTACACTGTAATTATAGAGGGATAAAAAACCTTGGCAACTAAAAGTCCTGATTTGGGGTCATTTACCAGCGAATAACCGCGGTTCCCCAGGCCAGACCGCCGCCAATGGCGCCTGTGACCACAATATCGCCTTGTTTGATGCGTTTGTCCTGGGCGGCCACTGCCATCGCAAGAGGAATAGAGGCCGCAGAGGTGTTGCCATGGTTGTTTACGGTCATAACGACTCGGTCCATAGGGACTTTGAGGCGTTTGGACATTCCTTCCAAAATGCGTTTGTTGGCCTGATGTGGTACGATCCAATCCACATCGTCCGTGGTCAGACCGGCCGCTTCAATTGCCTCAAGCGCCGTGTTTGAGAGTTTCTCGACCGCATGACGAAAAACTTCTTTGCCCTGCATACGCAGATGCCCAGTGGTTTGCATGGATACGCCACCATCGACGTAAAGAATGTCTTTGTAGCGCCCATCCGAGCGCAATGTGGTGGCCAGAATTCCGCGGTCAGAGGTTTCATCCTCCTGCGCGGCAATTAACATGGCGCCAGCGCCATCGCCAAACAACACGCAGGTCCCGCGATCGGTCCAATCCATCAGTTTTGAAAATGTCTCCGCGCCGATGACCAAAATGCGATTGGCCTGACCGCTGGCAATCATGGAATTTGCGGTGTTCAAGGCAAACAAAAATCCCGCACAGACCGCTTGCACGTCAAAGGCGAACCCATGGTTCATACCAAGCCCATGCTGCACCATTGTGGCGGCGGAGGGGAAGGTTAGGTCGGCGGTTGAGGTTGCCAGAATTATGGCATCGACGTCCTCGACGCTGCGGCCGGCATTGGCCAAAGCTGCTTGAGCGGCTTTGATGCCCATATCAGAGGTTGTTTCCCCTTCAGCGGCGAAATGGCGACGTTCGATGCCGGTGCGGCTGCG
>JGI20155J14468_10001802_pt1 | contig 16371 bp, 10 predicted proteins | sample COG_05_FD_14468 | JGI IMG/M metagenome (IMG submission 14468) | reverse complement strand
AAACCGGTCTCGAACAATCCCGGATCATCCATCGGGTAGTGGTTCGCGCGATGCAAATTTGCGTAAAATTGAATAAAAATCGAAAATGTGTAAGCGCACCTCGCTAAATCCGCACTCCTCGAGACGGTTTGCCCGACTCTGGAGCTGGTACCACCAACGCTCGTCGCCGAGGCGCGTAAACGCGCATCTTTGAGTAATCGAAACACGCGATTGCGAGACATTTTTTATCTTCGCAAAAGAGACGTGTGCGGACTATTCTAAACAAACACACGTTTTTCTATGCGGTCGTTCGTTTTGTCCTTGTGCGAAACCAGAAAATTGCAAAAACCCTAAATTGTCAACCGATGCATGCGACGGCGAATTTCCTTAAAGCGCGCACAACAACGAACGGAAGAAGAAACACAGCAGAGATGACGATCGCATAAAACAAACAAACGGGGCAGTAGGAGTAAAAGAATAAATAATGCTCTCCGACCTCCTCCTCCGCGATATCTGCCATTTCGTCCACCACAACGCCACGCGAGACGTCGAGAGTCTTCTCCAACAGTTGGTGATGGCATCGAAGTCGTTTCCCTCCTCGTCGGATGATGAAAAGTACCAACTCCGAGCGAAAAACTTCATCAACAAACACGCGACGTTCGACGCGCGCGGAGATAAAGTGTGGAAGATGGACGCGGAGTTTGTGTATAAGTTCAACTTGCCGTTCTCGTTCGTCGCGAAAAATGGGGGTGGTAAGAAGAGCGACGATGGGGGCGATGGTGATGGTGTTGAAGAAGGTGCAGCAGCGGAGGCGGACGGCGCGACCGCGAAGAGGAGAAGAGAGTCTCGAAACGCGACGAGGAGGAACTACGCGGAGATGATGGAAGGAGAGGAAGAGGAAGAGGAGGAAGAACGAGAGGGGAATAAAAAGAGAAGGAAGAAACGATCGAAAGTAGTACAACACGCGGAACGAGAGTCGTCTCCTCCCGTCGACGAGACGCCGGCGCCGTCTCCCGTGGAAGCGAAGAAGAGAGAGACGCGACATCGACGAAAGAAAGAAAAAGAAGAAGCGATGGAAATAGAAGAGGAAACGGATGCTGAAATCCGAGACGGTGAGCGGATGGACGAAGAAACGCAGCGATTGGCTGCTTCGCTCGGGTTTACGAGCGCCATTCGACGAGGGACGTGCAGACATGCTTTATTGGAAGCCATGAGAGATAAACCGGACGGCATTACCGTGGATGAAATCATAGAGACGAGCGAGAAGAACGGGTTAGCGAGGAGTTGGAAGAATAGCAGAGTTCCGAAAAATACCGTCGTGTCGTTGATGGGAGACAAAACGTTCTCTCGAATTGGTCGAGGGTTATACGTGTTGACGTGTTATTTAAACGACGAGGACGGTGAGAATACTCCCCGCGCTGATGATAGTAAGAAAAGAAACGCGACGAAGCCTCGGCTGGAGAAACGTCAAAGCGGACTCATGAAAAAATCCCAGAACAGGGACGAGTACGACGAGAACGAGAACGACGAACCATCGCCAACGAAATGTACCAGCGCGAATGCGATAGAAGATGTGCACGAAGTCGCGTCGACGCGACCGCCGCCGACCGAGATCGTCGACGAGAAGCAGTTGAAAAATCTCGTCGAAAAACGAACGGCGGAGGAGTTGCAGAAGCAAATCGCGGTCGCGTTCGAGGCGCAGGAGAGAGCGGAGCGCATGCAAGATGAACTTTTCGCTAAGGAAGAAGAGTATATGAGAGAAGAACGGGAGAAACGGAAATTCGTCGATGACGCTGAACCAGCTTTTGATGTGCCTGAAGAGCGAGAGACGTTTCAAGGCGACGAGAACGATCGAAAAGCGCTTCTGAAACATCGGAAATGGCTCGAAGAAGAGAAGAGACGACTGATTGCGTTACGAGAGGAGTGGAAGAAAGAACAGCGCGTAAAGCGTAAAAAAGCTCAACTAGCGTTGAAAGAACCCATCAAACTGCCCAAACTAATTCAAAACGAGCGGGTGAAAGTTTTGAAGTTCGCCAACGTCGCCGTCGAGGCGATTAAAGTCATGGAGAGTTTGCGCCAAAAACTAGACCTGGTAAAAAAGAACGAGTACGATTACTCCCAAGACAAAGAAGTCGTGAAATACGCGAATAAATTAGAAAGTCAACAGAAGAAAGAGCATCGAAAAGAAGAAGCTAGGCAAAAAAAGCTAGAAGCCTTGGCGGCAGAGGAAGCGCTGAAGCCAAAACTCACCGAGGAAGAGATTGCGGAGATTGAACGCGCGAAGGCTGAAGCGAACGCGCAGAAAGCCAAAGTAAGAGCGGCCCGGCAAAGGTGGGAGAAAGCGAACAAAGAAAATCCAATCGCAGATGGTGCGTTGAAAAAGTTAGACAAGTGCTTAGCCGATGAAGACGGCAGAGAACCATTCCCGGATGTTGATACTGGAGAGAACGCGACGATGGACGACGTGACGATTGCTGAGATTGAGATTTCAGCATTCATGGACCACGTAGGTCGAGATGTTACGCACGCATTGCCGCCGTCGTTTCAATCGCTTTCATACGAGCTTTCAAATCCAACGGATGCGAGATTAGGAGCGTTGTTTGAGCGCATCTTGCGAGTCTCCATTACCACGGCGTACGATCGATTAGCGGAGTTATGGGACCGAACTTTGGAGATTGGAAGTTGGCAAGAAGTATTAGCGCAGTATTTCACGTACAAGTCAAAATCGATTGTGAACACATCGGTCGTTTCTCCGTACGACGAAGTATTGAATATCGCGCGAAAACTCTCAGAAACTCGATGGAAGAACGTTTCTCGCGCAGAGTTGGTCAGCGTTTTGCGTTTACTGTGCGAAGATTGTTTGGATTCGCAACTGGTGCGCGACGCCATCGAGCGACGAGTACAAGCGATGGATGAAACGAAGAGTAAGTTGTGGCAGAAAAGACGAGAAGAAGTGCGAAAACGCGAGATTGCTGCTGCTACTAATACTGCTAAGAAAGACGCAGATGGACAAAACGTTACGACTAATAATGAAGGTGAAGAGAATAATGCAACGCATGACGAAGAGGGCGAGGATCTCCCGCGGGCGGTTACCGAACGTCAGAAAAGTCTCATCGAGAAGCGTAAATTAGATGAAGAACGTGAAGTTCAACGCAAAAAAGAGGAAGAAGAGTACAAGTTTCATCGCGAAATACATTCATTGCTGGTGAAGTCGCACATTCGCGCGCCAGAGCTCGGAAAAGATCGCGATGGACGGCACTATTACATCTCCATTGGCGGATTTCGGGACGTGCACTCGAAAGCTCCAATCTTTTTAATCTTCGATCCAAAAGCGAGCACGGAGCAGGAAGCTTGGTGTACGATGAAATCCATCGAGGATATCGACAAGTTACTCACTACGTTAAACGAAAAAGGGAAGAAAGAGTCGGCGTTGAAAGACAGAATAATGGGAAGTTACGAATCGTTACGATTGGCGTTTGAGAAACGCGAGAGGAGAGACGCGGTGGCATCCGAACCCACGACAACGACATCTTCACCCGGTGAAAAAGAAAACGCCGTACAAATCGAACAAAAATCTACACGATTATCGAACGAAGATTCGTCGACGCTCTTCATAAAGCGTGAGCTCGGTATTCTCGCGTCGACGTGTGAATTATACGACGCTCCGGTTCCGCAAAGCGCCTCAAATTGGCACGATTGGACGCGCGCGGCGACGAAAACAGTCGGTTCTGATTTGTCGCAAATGGCGTCGTTCGTCAACGAGATTGAAGAATCTGCATTTTTTATCAGCGAACAGCCGAAAGCTGGCGCGATGGGACGAACAGATGTCGTTTCTTTCCACGCGTCGGCGGAAAAGTCTGATGACGACGACGACGACGAAGAAGAAGAAGAAGAAGAAGAAGAGCAGGAACGAGATGAAGATGAAGAAATGAGGGATGACGATGCCAACGCTACGAAGAAAGACGAAGCCGCGATGCTTCAACAACAAGAATGGTGGGAAACTTTAGCGCCTCCTCGACATGCCGCGCACGATTCGCTCGCGAAAGCAAAATGCAAACAGATTTGGCGTTCGGACGAAGAAAGAATGACCTGGAAAAAAGTAGTCTCCTCGACGGAAAGTAAAGCGGTAGAATCGTCGGCAGTCTTGGCGCACGCGTTTGCCATTCTGCGCGCACAGTGTAACGTCATGTTCGAAACGCTCGAGAAAGAAAAGAAAGAAAGAGTAAGGCGTCCATCAACGAGAGAATCTCAATACGGTTTACAAGATCCATACGTAACGTTTGTCGATGCTGACGAACGCATACGACAAGGCGGCACGAAACGCACCGGCGCTAGATGCTAAAAAAACGAATAGAACGAAAAGCTTTAGAGAAACACAGAATAAATAATATTGATAGTGTGTATGTGTTGTAATAATAAACTGATATCAAACCAGTTCCGCGTGAAACGCTGATATCGCCGACATCGCTTTGTTCAACGCCGCTAGACGATCTGTGGCATTTCTTCTCATCCTCGCCGAATCCGGATCTTCCGCCAATAATTGTTTCACCGTGCTTGGATGATACAAAGTCGAAATCAAGTGTTGTTGCAACCCTCGAGCTATTGAGTTCACCAAAAAGTGCATGATTGCTTTTGGAACCATATCGGCGAGAACTGATCGCGTGAGTTTGAAGTAACTCGAAAGCAGCGTTCGCGTAACGAGCACTTGCAAAAGCTCCTCGTCGTTATCGATTTCCGAAGGTAATAAGATTCCCGGCGGCGACATCAAGGATACAACTCCAAAGGAAGTATGGTTAAAGTGATCAGACGCGTTAAGATCTTGAATAGACTGTCTCAGCGAGTCGTTTCGTCGTTTCGTTTTTGTTCCTTTACTCCCCGCGTCTTGCGGCTTCTTGGGCGTGTTGCCGTTGCCGCCCCACAAACCTTTCGATATCCACGATATTTTCGGTTCCGAAGCGCCGTTTTCTTTGTCATCGAAATGCGCGGACGCCTCGTTCGATGAGTCCGCTCGATTGTACTCGCCGTGATTGTTATTAAGTTCCGATAGGTTTTTCATTTTCAATGGTGACTTCATCGCGTTCGCCTTCTTCTTCGTCGGCGTCAACTCGTGCGCGTCCTCTTCTCCAACATTTTCCGACATCTCCATATCTTCCCGCTTCTGTTGTTGTTGTTCAGAAAACGCTCTTTCTTTTGCTCGTCTCTTTTCCAACTGCGCTTGCGCCACGCCAAGTGCTCTCGCTCCGCCAATGAAATCTGGGTGGGTGGTGTTGATGTGCGCCAACTGACAATCAACCAAATTCGTAATCATCGATTCTGCCGGATCCAATCCGTTCTTCAAAAACTCTCTCGTCGCTTCTTCGATAGCCTCGGCCAACTTTGGAAACTGTTTCGACACCTCTCTTCGCACGCAATTTGACGTCAATGTGTTCAACTCGTCGTAAACCAACTTCGCGGCTTGATGACACGGATCGGACATTTTCTCGATGGCTTTTCTCGCTAAAATTTCAAACGGTTCCTCCGGCAACAAGAGCACCGCTTTCGTCCCAGCGGCGTTTTGAATGGCCGTTCGAATATCCTCCTCCGATAATTGGTGCGTCGGGTCTAACGAACACAAACCTTTGACGAAAATTTCTTGCAAAACGTAATGCACTCTCGCGCCACCTTCCAAAGAATCCGTGGCTAAATTTTTCGATTTGCCTTGCACAGCGCCGTCGACGGCGTTGCAAAACGTGTGAATTTTCTGCAAAACCACGCTCGCTTGCGCGGAATCCGAGTCAGGAACGCACTCGCCAAACTCCGCGACGTCACACGCCGCTTTATCTCGTCTCTTGGACACGCTTCGGTGTAAATCCGGCAACAATCTCGCCACGTGTTCGGACAATAATCGAGACACGGTGTTCCCCAACGCCTTCATACCGCACCGGCCGATAATCTCCGCGTACTCCTTCCTCGATTGAAAGAAATCCCCTTCCGCGTTCCTCGCTTTTTCCATGCTCACTTTTCCCGCGATATCCGCCTGACATCTATTCACAACCCCAATGTATCCCAGTTTCAACGGCACTACCTCATTTTTCAAATACGCTCTCGCGTCTGTCCCTCGATCCATAATGTCCAACTTCGTAATCACCCCAATCGTTCTCAACCCTTCGGGATCGACCAACTGCGCCAACGTCAACGCGTCCGAGTTTGCCAAATCCGAATTCGCCGGCGATACCGCCAAAATCAAACACGAATCTCTCTTAATGTAACTCAAAATCATATTTCTGATTTGCTTCTCGATATCTTTCGGCTGATCGCCAACCGGCACTCTCGTTATCCCCGGTAAATCCACCAAAGTCATCGTCAACACGTTCGGCGAACAAATTTTCAGACGAATTTGCTGGTCCGACACCGCTTTGTTCGTCCCCGTCACTCGGTTCGTCTCCTGGTCAATCTCTCGACGAATCTCTTCGAAGTCCGTGAACCGCTCCCCCGGTCGATGGAGAAACTCGCCCCACTCGCTCGGAGCGTTGGAGCGAGGATTGGTCGGCGTGTGGACCAGTTGCAAGAGAAGAGGTCGACGCGTGCATATTTCCGGACCTCGAGGGAGAAAGTCTCGGCCAACCTGTTGTTATAATCACAATAATAATAATAATAATAACGATATGAAGATGCGCGTGTCGGTCAGTTTTGTGTACATCTCTCGCGCACTTGTTCGCGAGCGCTTTTCGCGAAACACCAACGAAAGAGTTTCTGTTGTTCGTTGGGGAAAGAAAGAATTTCAAAAGGAACAAAAAAAACTGTATCTCGTTTCTCGCAACGCGCGCAAACAACAACAACAGCAAGACGACGCAAAACTTTAAGAAGCAGACGACTTACCAGCGCTTCCAAAACGCTGCTCTTCCCGCTCGATTGGCTCCCGACGACCGCGATTTGAGGCAAATCGATGTCCGACAGTTCCTCCAAACCAGCAGAGGCGAATATGTCTTGTAATTTGTTAATCAGAGGCACTAAAGAGGAGCCTAACGTTTTCTGAGCTCCGACGACATCGGTGGTATCAGTAACTCGCGCGGATGATGGTTTCACCGGCGTGGTGCTTCCTCGCATGGTGGGATGATGTATATGTGTGTGTGTGTGTAGTATTACGACAAAAGCGCGCTGCTTCTTTGCGTTGTTTGTGTCTGGCGGTTTTTTCTGTTTTTTTCTTCCCCCCTTGGTTTTTGGATTTGCTACCCTAAATGTAAATGTTGCGTGTACTTGAACTCCTTTATTTCTAACAACCTATTAATATCACTCTTTACTGTTTACTTTCATCACAGCACGAAAATCTCCGCGCCGCTTTCTACGCCTAAATACGCTAAGGTGTCCTCGTCCGGTTCGAGTTCTGTATATTTTTCTGTTTCGTCTTCGTCGCGGTCGCGAATCGCGAGCGTACTCGTGCCTAATTTCATGCCGAATAACTTCTCGCACGTCGTCTTCACCCGAGCTACGGTGACGCTTTTTGGGAAAGTGCGGTCTTTTGATCCTTTGCCTTCGCGGGTGAGGGTAAGTGCGAGCGAGATGGACGAACTCGCGCCGCCTCCGTTTGTAGATGTACCGTTGCCAGATTCTCTGGATTCGAGCTGCTGTTGCGACTGCGTCGTTTTTGTCGTTTGCACGCCAGCTAACGCCCTCTCGCCGTGCATTTCTTTCAATGCCTTCGCGCGGGGGTGTTTTGCGAGCACTTCGTCCGAGCCCATCTTTGCGTCGAGTTCTTTATCTTCGAGTCTGATGCTACTCGAAGACGAAACTTCCGCCACGACGTTGCGCAAATATCGAATTTCACTCTCCCTCCGTTCTCTCTCTGTAATTTCTGAAGCGTTCAAGGAGAGTAACTTACCTGCTCTCGCGACGATTTCGTGGCGACTCGCGCTATCGTTTTCACAAAACGGATTGTGCGAGAGTCGAACACACTCGAGCCTTGGAAAATGGTCTATTACGTCGACGGATTGCCACGAGCGCACGCGATTGTACCCGAGAAACAATCCTCGAAGGTTTCGAAAGAAGCGTTTGTCGTCGTCGTTCGTGTTGGTATTGTTATTATTATTTTCATCATCATCTTGATACGCGATGTGCTCGACCGAACAATCCGACGCGTACAGAGTTTCCAAGCTTGGCAGAAAACGCAAGGCCCATAAATCGTCCCACTTGATGCACGTGTTCCCGTCCAAACTTAACACTTTCACCTTGGGGAAATATTTCCGCGAAGCTCGTTCGTCCACCGCCGCTATATTTTGCAACTCGTTCCTATCCAACCTCAACTCTTCTAAATTCGGCATCTGGTCGATAATCAAAAGTGCCTTTGCCCAACTCGTTCGCGTCTTATTCAGCGCTAACGTCTTCAAATTTCTAAACTGCGAAGCCGCGAGCGCGACTTCCTTCGCCAACGCAGATGCGTCGCCGCTCTCGATATCGCCAACGTCCTCGTCGTAATACGCATCCGACGCGTCTAAAATTTCAAGGTTCCTAAAATACTTCCCAATCTTCCCGAGCTCGACAAAAGATGTCATCAAGTTCCCAGAAACGTCCACGTGTGTCGCGTTCGCGTTGAACGTCTTCGCGAGTACTTCTTCTCCTTCTTCTTCGTTCAAAGACGACGACGACGACGACGACGGTCTCGCCTCCTCTCCCTCGTCGTCCTCCGTTCGCGCGGCGCGTCCAGTCACCCTCTCCAACCTCGCGTTCGGAAGCAAAATCCTCTCCAACTCGTTCAGTTTCTTCTGTAAGCTCAATTTTGTCTTCAACTCGATCGTTACGTCCTCCTCTTCGTTTTCGTCCGTTTTCTTCGCTTTTCCTCCGAAAACCAATCGCTTCTCCAATTGCGCATCTTGACTTTCAAATTCGTACTTCTCCTTCGCCGCGGAGACGAAATCCGTCCCAGGCGCGACTTTCTGCGCGCGCACGAAACTCGCTCGTTTCGTCTCCGCCTCTTTTCCTTTTCGTTTGCACTCGAAATACCTCTTTCCGTCGTGTTTCCCGTCGTGTTTCCCTCTGTTCGAGTCGTCCCATTCGACGCCGACCCAGGTCCCGGTTTGACCACGCACCGGGCCGACGTATCGGCAAAAGCCTCGAAAACCGTCCAACGTTTCCACCCTGCGATCGTTTTTCGTTCTTTTTCGCGACGATGACATTTTGAGAAGAGCACCTTCTTCAGTGCGACTCTTCTTCTTCTTCAGAGGAAACCTTTTAAACGCGCGCGCGCGAGTAAAGCGACGACACCTTTGACGAACAAAAGTTTGAAAAATGTTTCCCAAAAGCGAAAGAGACGAAACGACTTTTGCCAAAAATAGAAAAAAATGTGGGCACTTTCACGGGAGGAGGCGTGAAGAAACACTTACAGATGGACTTTGAGAAGGCGAAGGACGATGCGGGAGAAGAAAGAGGAGGAGGAAAAGGAGGAGTTGTCTTCGCGTTAGACGCAGAGCTCGCGCGCGAGTTTTTGTTCGAGTGCGATTGCGCGAACGCGATACGGTTGACCGTTCCCGTGCAGTTGGAAAGGAAAACTTCTTTGCCGAGTGGTGAAAGGTGTTCAAAAAAAGTTACCGCGGTTTCGATTCGATCAATCCGCGAGAGTTTCGCGACGTTTTGCGTGAACGTGCGACGGTTGAGTCTCGTTGGGCACTCGGTTCGAACTCTAGAAGATTTAGAACCGCTGAGGAAGCTCCTGTTTTTGTACGATTTGAAATTGCAAACGATCGATGGGCAGTTTGCGAATCCCGTGTGCGAGGTTTTCGGGTACAGGAAAATAGTGAGCGAGGACGTGTGCGAAGGGCGGTTGGTGTATTTAGATGGCGCGAAAGTTGGAAGCGGAGGGACGAGTATGCTGGAAAGGTCGGTAGAGAGGGCGAGACGAGAAGTTTCGGAATACGAGGCGGTAAGGAAAATGAATAAAGAGGGTAAGCGTACGAGCGAGCGTTTGAGTCAACGCGACGTCGAAGCGAAACGCTCGGCGTTGGCAACGACATCTGAAATACGTTTCAACCTTCCGAACGACCAAGTAAAACACTTAAAGCGTCTATTTAGCAAATTCGACGACATATACGCCGCGGCGAACGATTTACAAACGCGAGTAAAAAAATCCTTAGGCGTTTGAACGCAACCGCCAGCACGAGCGGCGAAGCGCAAAGCGACGAAACTTTCATTCTAATCTATCCTTCGCTAGTATTACACGGTTATCATCAACCACTCTACTGCTACTCACCCTATCAAACATCCACACATATACACGCTATGCTATTTCTCTCCTTCCTCTCCCCCGTACTTCTCCATCACTTCTTTCACTCGCTTCGCCGCTTCGTCCATCGAGTCTCGCAGTTTCACACAATCCTCTTCGCTCAATCGAACGTTCGTGGTGGTGGCATTCGAATCGCTGCCACGACTCCCGCGTAATGTCAACACCGCGCTCGCCTGCGCATCTGCCGCACTCTTAGCACTCACAGCGTCTCCTTTGCTCTCTTTCATCTGTTTCAAAGAGGAGTCACAGTTAGGGGAAATGCTCTCTTGGAAGCAACGCGAGAGAACGGAAAAGAATGAACGCGAAGACACGCACGAGAGAGAGAGAGAGAAAAAAGATGAAAAACGTACTCTGAGCGCAGCTTTGGACGCGACCGGAAGTTCCACGCGCCACTCCAAAGCGTCCACCTTCAGTTTGGTGTCGTTCTCGTTCATTTGAAAAGTGAAGTGATGCGAGTCGTCGTTTTAGGGGAAAAGGTCGCCAAAACGTATCCCCTCTGTATCTTTCGAGACATGGTGAAGAAGATCTGCGTCTTCGGCTCGGGCTCGTTCGGGACCGCCATGGCCACCTTGGTCGCAAGAAACGACCCTCTCGCGGACGTCGTCATCCTCACGAGACGAGAGGACGTCCAAAGAGGCATCAATGTTGCGCACAAAAATCCCACCCATTGCTCGGAGTTTACGTTATCGAGAAACATTCGAGCGACGACGAATTCGGAAGACGCGCTGCGAAATGCCTCGGTCATCGTGCACGCGATACCTTTGCAAAGCACGGAACAGTTTTTGGACGACGTGATAGATCACATACCGAGACTTGGAGAGATTGTGTTCGTGTCGACGAGTAAAGGCATCGAAACGGAAACGTTGGAGTTGCCGTGTCACTTATTGGAGAGAGTTTTGTACCGGCAAAAGGAGAAGAGCAGACGAAGGAGAAACGTAAAGTTGGCGTATTTGAGCGGACCGACGTTTGCGAAACAGTTAATCAACGAAACGCCGTCTGGGGCGGTGATGGCGGCGAGAACGATGGCGCTGTCGAGGAAGGCGTGCGGGTATTTCGCGTCGCCGTCGTTTCGGTGTTATCCGTCCACGGACGTCGTCGGGGTGTGCGTTGGGGGCGCGTTGAAGAACGTGGTGGCGATTTTAGCCGGTGGTTTAGAGGGGATGGGGTTTGGTGTGAACGCGGTGGCGTTGTTAGTAACGAGAGGTTGTAGAGAGATGACGAGGATTGGGATCGCGATGGGCGCGAGCGCGACGACGCTGGGCGGGTTAGCCGGGGTCGGGGATTTGATGCTCACGTGTCTTGGCGCGGACAGTCGGAATAAGGCGGTTGGTTTTGCCGTGGCGTCGGAGGATAAATCGGTGGCGGAAGTTTTGGAGTCGCGCGCGGCGTCTTTGGCAGGCGTGGCGGAAGGCGTGGCGACGGCGCCTGCGGCGGCAAAGTTATGCGACGAGCTCAAAGTGGACGCGCCGATATTTAAAGCGTGCGACCAGATTTTGAAAGGAAAGATAACGACAAAAGAGGCGTTGCATAGGTGCATGACGTTGCCGGTGCGACCGGACGCGCCGTTGAGACGGAAAGGGTTCGTAAAGAGAACGCTTTTTGCGCATGTAGTCACAGCGGGCTTGGCGGTATTCGTGTCCAAGAGACGAAGTAAGGGGAAAAAAGAAGGAAAGGATGTTTAGTTTATTATAGGAGTTCTCTTTGCGCACACCACAGTTTGCAAATGAAAGTCAACTTTTATGCTCGCACGTTTCGTGTATATACATCGTCGAGAGCAGTCCGCGCAACGCGTCTTTTCTTCTTTTGTACTGCACGTATCTAAAACGCCTTTTTTTTCATTTTGTGCAAAAAAAAAGTGATCTCGTCCACACAAATATTTTTGTATCTCGGGGAAACCAAAGATATAAGCAAAGATATAAAAGAACACACATCATCATGCGCGGCGCACTCGCCCCGTCGACGAGGACGACGGCGACCTGTTACTCCCCGACGCTGAAGAAAAATAATGTTCGCACGAAACACGGATCGATTGGACCTTTGAGATCGTCGGCTCGAAAATGCGCCGTGGTGCGCGTCGTTCGCTCGGAGGCTGACAACCAACCCGAGTCGTCAGCAGCAGCAGCAGGAGCGAAAAGGAGCAGCGCGAGCGCGGAAGAGAGAGAACGAGCGGAAACTTTGAGAAAAGTGGAGGACGCAATCACGAGCGAGGAGGAAATCAAGAGGAACGGGCGGATGGATATGGAGACCGACGGATATTTTAACCCGGAGGATTTCGAGAACGTGGATCCGCAGTTGGCCGAGGACGTCGCGGAGAGGACGATCGAATCGAGTTCGGTGCCTCTTTCGGTGCCGCTGAAGAGCATGGAGACGTCTTCTACATCGGAAGCGAAGGAGGAAGAGGAGGAGGACGTGAATGCGTTAAAGACGGACATGGAAGGGATGAAGAAAACTATGGCGGAGAACCGCAGGAAGGAGATGGATTACATCGTAGAGACGGTTTTGAAATCAGAACGCGTCGTCGCGAGATCTAACGTCAAATCGATAAAGGCGAGGAAGGACGCCGAGTCCGCGGAGATGAACGCGGTTACCGCACGCGAGTTACTCGACGAGAAGAAAGATGTATCTGAACAGGAGATTTCGGATTTGGAAGCGCAAATCAAAGCGCGCTTGGCGCAAGACATTCCTAAAATTTACGACGATGCCGGTGTTTCGATGGACGAAGTACCAGTGCAGCACAATCCTCTCAAGACGATGTCAGGGATGACTGCGTTTATTACGTCGCCGACGCCGCCGCCTGGTTTGACAAACGCTTCGCAAGCGCAAAGAATGGGCGTACCCTTCGATCCCAACGAGCAGTTTGACATTCACGCGTCGTATTTGGAAAAATTCCAAAACTGGACGCCCGCGCTAGTTTTCGTCTACGTCCTCACGCACCCGGGATCGCCGTGTATTTTTGCATCCAAGATTCCGGATATTTTTGGTCTTCCCGACGAAAGCGTTTTACCGCAAGAGCGCGAGTTGGCCAAAGATTTACTCACACAAGAACAAATCAACGATCTGATGGAAGTGCGTCGACGCAACGATATCAAAGCGGCTGGGACGGTACAAAATGTCGCCTCCGAGAAAGATTTATACTGCGCGTTGATTAACAACCGCGTGTTTGTCAAGATTGGCGCGCGCTTCGAGTTACCGCGAGATATTCTCATATCTTCGTGCGGGAAACAACTCGAACAGTTCGATTTGTGCTGCTCTGGACACCAATGGGCGGTTTGGCAAATCAAGGACGAAGAGAGTGATGCGTATATCGACTCTTCGACCGTTCCGAAGATGGAAACGCCGACTGCGGAGGTTCCTCCTTCTCCTCTGGCGGAAGGCGGCGAGACGGTGGACAATCTTCTCGAGGAGGCAAAAAAACTAATTGAGAAGGAGAAACAGGAACTTGAGGAGGAAGGGCAAAGGTTTCGAGATATCGTGAGCAGACCACACTCGGAAGAAGAGAAGATGCTTTACTCTGCAAAACTCGTCGAGGCAGAAGAAAAGGTTGCGTTTCTCGAAAGAAACTACGCGAAGTTGAAGATGAGAAAGGGTGAAGGCGACGAAAAATTATTCCCGGTTCGCGACGAGAAGAAGAAGCACGTCGGAATCGCGGACGAAAGCGACGCGGAGGAGTACGACGAAAGCGATGTCGTCCAAAAAGCAGCAGAAGATGTCGATGAGTTTGAGTCCGGGTGGGCATAAATGAGGAGGTGCGGAAGAAGACGAGAAAGAGACATTTTTAGATAGACGACGACAAAAACATCGAGGCGAGAGCGAGAGAGCGAGAGAGCGAGAGTGAGAGAAAGAAAAACACACACAGAGAGAGAGACAAGCGCGATAGTAAACCATATTCCAGAGTTTTCAAACGCAACTAAATATACATCTACACTACAAATACTACACGTGACACTATGTACCGCTTTTACAATACGCTCGTCGGCGATAACTCTTCTTGATCTTCTCCCGAATAATTACTCCCGCGGTACAACTTTGCGAATGATTTCGTACCCACTGGCGGCCTCGGTTTCCCCTCCATCAAAGCTAATCGTTTTCCGGGACGACGACGTCCAAATCGCTCGCGGGGCTCATCATCTCTGTCCTCGCATTCGACGCAAACGACCTCGTCCATCCAACGCGCATCTCCGCGACGCGCGTTCCTCCTCATCATGGGCATCTCGCACTCGCTACACGTCTCTCTCGCTAAACTCCAGCCTTCCAGCAGTCTCTTGGTTATTTTTTCCGTCGTCAAAAAGGAGGTCGTAGACCGGCTCTTTTCGACGTCGTCGCTTTCCCCGACAGCCGTCGTCTTCACGTTGGCGCAAAATTGGTCCAAATCCATCATCTGCGTCCCGCACCACTCCTCGTTCATCCGCGAATAATAATCCTTTTCCTTCTCCTCCTCTGTGTCGAAACTCGCGCGAGAACTACTCCAAGGCGTAAACTGTTCTTCTTCTTCTTCTTTCCTCCTTCGTCGTCCTCACCGCTCGATGATGTCGCCGACCAACACCGAGGGTGATGATGCGCTTCTTTTTTTAGCCCGACCCTTTTCTTTAACGGAAACATCAAAGTCGAGGTTTTCCTCTCCAATCTCATCGTCCTCTTCGACGGGGACGAAGACACCGTTCTTCCCTCTTCCGATTTCGACGACGACGGTGATAACCGCAATCCTTGGAGCAGTTTGGACGAGACTTTAATGAAATGAGTCTCGTCGTCATCGTTACTGTTCTTCTTCTTCTTCGTCTTCATCTCTTTCTGTTGTTGGTGTTGTTGTGTTGTTGTTGTGGTGTTCTTCGCAGAAAGAAAGAGGTCAACACCGCGACGTGACACTTTTTCGTGCTCTGATAGAGTGATTTTTGGGAGCGAAGACTCGCTCTCTCCAACGCTCACGTTTCACTTTTTATTAACTCGTTTTTTCGCCAAAAAAACAGACGACTTTTAAAAGCACCAGACGGCATCACATTTGCACATCAACAACGAACGATGATGGTAAACGCATCGTCGTCGTCATCATCATCGGTGGTCTTTTCTCAAACAATCGCGGAAGGGCAGGCGCGAAGGAAGTGGTGGTGGTGGTTTTTAGTATTCGCGCGCTTCTTTACGCAGAAGAGGAACTTTGATTTCGACCACCAGGTGACACCGTACGTGAGCACGATTGCGCCTCACGAGGTGTTCCCGAGTGTGGAACTGATTTTTAAGGGAAGCCACCCGGGCGTTTTGAATAAAGGTGCTCAGATTTCTGCGCAGCCGTTTTTCTCTCCCGAGAACAGCGAACGCGTCGCTTTGGAAATGATCGAGGACGCGGAAGAAACGCTGGATATATTCACGCCCGGGGTGAAGTTTTGGTCCTACGAGAGAAGAAGGGGTGATGCGACGACTACGGAGAATACTACTAAGAATAACAACAACAACAACAACAACAACTGCGGCGGGGTGTTGCCGTCTCGAGCGATGGCGAAAGAGAGTTTTCCGGTGTTCTTCGCGCTGTTGAACGCGGCGAAAAGGAATGTGACCGTGAGAGTGTTGACGAATAAATACGACGACGAGGAGGTTGGGTGCGATGGGAGGGTCACGATGAAAGATTTTCTGTCTTTGGCGAATCCGGAAAAGATGGAGGTGCGCTACTATCGAAGCACTTCGTTCATGCACGCGAAATACATCGCTCGAGACGGAGGGAAAGCGATGTCAATTTCTTCCGTGAATTGGTCGAGAGAAAGCATGAGAGAAAATCGAGAGGCGGGAATTATTTTAAGAGAAGGCGATGGTCCTGATCGTCTGTTTGATCGCGTGTCGAACCGCGCGTTTGAGTACGATTGGAAGCGGGCGCAAAAGCACGCGAGAGGCGTCGAGGACATCGCGAAAGAGGAGATGGCAATCATCAAAGGTAGCGCTGTTGGTGATGCAAAACTTGCAAAGACGAAAGGAATGGCGAATAAAAACGCTAAAAATACTATAACAAACGACGACTCGGTAAAACCGTTCGTCACGAAAATGGAAAAAATACCTCTCGGTGAAGGGAGCAGCGTCGAAATGTTCGTGTCGCCGGATTTCTCGCGCGACTCGCTTTTGCGCTTCCTTCGAAGCGCAGAGAACGTGGTGTACATTTA
>JGI20155J14468_10001795_pt1 | contig 16386 bp, 18 predicted proteins | sample COG_05_FD_14468 | JGI IMG/M metagenome (IMG submission 14468) | reverse complement strand
ACCTAATACCATTGGAGTAGCTCTAGGCCTATTTCCATTAACAACTGATAAGTCTGAATGACATAATCCCGCTGCAGAAACTTTAACTAACACTTCTCCAAAACCTGGTGGATCTAATTCTATTTCTTCTACTCTAACTGGCTTACTTTCTGAATAAGGCCTTGAAAGACCTACATTAAATAAAATAGCAGCACGACATTTAATTTTTTTTTGCATTAATTCATTCCTCCGTCGGTAAATTATATATTTAAATACTAAAAATTAAAAATGTTTTTTCTTTTCACTCGAAAATAGATAGATAATTAATGAAATAAATAATAAAATAGCAACAAACAAAAATGCAATTCTATAAGCTAACTCAGAAGCTCCTGCAGAATTGCCACCCATGCTATAAATAATTTTTCCTGTAAGCCATTGAATTAAAAAAACACCACCAAAATTAAAAAAGTTTGCAGTAGATAAAGCTCTGCCCATATATTCTTTATCAAATAGAACTTGATAATGTGCAATTAAAGCAACACTAAAAGCTCCAAAAAAACCGAGAGCACAAAATAAAATATATAAATAAACATGTGCGGTATTAGTAATTATAGAAAGCAATACTAATAATATTATTACACCAAGTGCTCCGAATATAACTACACTTTTATAACTTCTAAAAATGCTACTTAATCTTCCAAAAAAAAATGACCCTATATTCCAACTTATGGCCATTAACATTAAAATTTGGCCTCTTTCAATAATATCTAATCCATGGCTATCTTTTAAATAAGGAGCTCCCCATAANCCTAATATTACTACTAAGGAAGAATAGCTCATTAATGACATTGGAATCATAAATTTAAAATTTTTTTCTTTAAAAATAATTAATATATTTTTTAGAGAAATAGATTTTTTTTCATTATTTAAAACAATTCCTTCTCTTGTATCTCTTATAACTAGATAATATAATATCATTACTAAAAAAGTAATTATTGAAGCTATCCAAAAAGAAAGTTTCCATCCATATAACTCAGATAAGAAAGATAAAGGTGAAGTAGCTAGTAAACCTCCAATACCTCCAATAGCTAATATAAGTCCTGCTAATTTGGAAAAATTTTTTCTATTAGACCATCTTGTAATTAATACCAATGAACCCATTAGACAAATTGAGCAACCTAAACCCATAAAAACTCTTGCTAATAAAAGCTCATAAAAGGAATCAGACAAAGCAAATAATATAGAACCAATAACAGCAAAGGTTATTGTAATTGTCATCACATTACGAGGTCCATAACGATCAATTAATATTCCAGCTGGTATCTGAAACAAAGCAAAAGAAAGAAAAAAAACTCCGCCTAATAGTCCCATATTATTAGGGTTTATGTTAAAATCATTCATTAAACTAGGTGAAAGAACTCCAATTGAAGTTCTTAAAAACTGGCTTACTGTATAACCAGCACATAAAACTAGCATAATATAAAAGAATTGATATTTCTGTTTTTCCATAGCGTTTTATAACCATATATATAAATATATGCATATATTTTATTTTAAAATCAAAAATTTATGTTATAATAAAGGCTAGAATACATAATTTTTGAATTGTAAAAAGGCCATAAGGATGTCAAAAAATTTAATATTAATTTCTATTTTAATTGTCTTATTTTCTTTTAATGCTTTTGCAAAAGAAACAAATAATTGGAAAGGTATTATTAACCCTATTGAACAAGAAGATTGGTCAATAGCTAAAGCTTCACATTTACTAGAAAGAGCTGGTTTTGGAGGAACTCCTGAAGAAATAAAATTCATATATAATCTTGGTCATATATTAGCCGTAGAACATTTAGTAAATTATGAAAAGCTTCCAACAAAACATTTATTAAGATTTGAAGAATCAAATATTCATGATCCAGGGTTGATAAATTTTCCTCCTAGTAGGCCTGCTACGACAAAACTTGCTAAAGAAACAGGAGAAGCCCTTGGAATAAAAGTAAAAGAATCAGGTAATAGAAAAATGCAACCTATTGTTAATAAATTTTTCTTTTGGCTAAGAGCTAGTAGACTAGAAACACAAAGAGTTGCCTACTGGTGGGCAAATAGAATGGTCAATTCTCCAAGGCCATTAGAAGAAAAGATGACTCTTTTCTGGCACAACCATTTTGCAACAAATGAAACTAAAGTTAGAGATTATAGAAAATTATTACTTCAAAATGAAACCTTTAGGTTACATGCAACTGGTAATTTTAAAGAATTATTAATAGCAGTAGCAAAAGATCCTGCAATGCTCTATTTTTTAGACGCTGGCCAAAATGTAAAAGGTGCTCCAAATGAAAACTTTGCAAGAGAGATTATGGAGCTTTTTACTTTAGGGGTAGGAAATTATGAAGAAAAAGATATTCGTGAAGCTGCCAGAGCTTTTACTGGTTGGAATACAAATGATCTAGAATTTATAGTAAATAAGGATAAACACGATTCAGGTCAGAAAACAATTTTATCACATACTGGTAATTTCACTGGTGAAGAAGTAATTGATATTTTACTTGATCAAGATGCTGCAGCAATATTTATAGTAAAAAAAATATATAAAGAATTTGTTAATGAAGAAGTTAATAATATTATTATTGATCAATATGCAAAAATTTTAAAGTCTAATAATTACCAATTAAAACCACTTCTAAAAACAATATTTTTATCTAAAGATTTTTACAGTACAGAAAATATAGGTTCTCATATTAAATCTCCTATAGAGCTTGTAGTATCTACATACAAAAAGTTAGGCTTAAATAAAAGTCCTGGTATTCCAGACTTTAATCAAGCAACAACAGCAATGGGGCAAACTTTGTTTTGGCCTCCGACAGTTGCAGGATGGGCTGGAGGAAGTTCATGGATTACTCCAGCTCTTTTGATGGAAAGAGGCAACTTTGCTAGAAGCTTTCTTTATCCAGATATAGATTTTATTCCAAAAGATTTTTATTCTCCTGACCCAAAAATAATAGTTATGCATGACGCTATAAGAAATGGTTCTGATATAACTAATGCTACAAAATCTAGTAATGGCGGGGAGTCAGTTATGATGATGGCAGAAGGAAACATGATGGCTGATAGAGATGAAGATTTCAATACTAGGTATGGTTCATATAGAGGATGGCAAATGGCTGTTTCTAAAGTAAAGCCTATTCCAAGACATGCGGCAGAAATAAATTTTACTAAAATGATTATTGATAGTGGAGCACATAATACTGAGGAGGCAGTTGACTATTTGATCAATAGATTTTTAACTGTAAAAATTAATAATAAAAAACGTATAATGATAATTAGTTTTTTAGAAGAAAATTTAGGAACAAATAATATTATAGATGCAAAAAGTTATTTAGAAGATTCAATACGAATGGTTGTACATTTAATTATGAGTCAACCAGAATATCAGCTAGGATAAAAGTTATGAATAACTCTGTAAATAGAAGGTCTTTTTTAAAAACAGCAACAGCTGCATCATTAAGCAGTTTAATTCCTATGCAATATGCTCTTTCAAAAGATGCTTTAAACGGAAAGACCTTAGTAGTACTTGAACTATCAGGAGGAAATGATGGCTTAAATACTATCATTCCTTACGCAGATGATAATTACTATAAACACAGACCAAATATTGGCATAAGAGAAAATAAACTTTTAAAGATTGATGATTATTTTGGTTTTAATCCAGGAATAGTTGGTCTTGAATCCTTATATAAAGAAGGTAATATGGCTATTATCCATGGATGTGGATATGACAACCCATCTTTTTCTCACTTTACGTCTATGGCTTATATGCATACAGCAGCTCCAAATAGCGGAGAAGAATATGGATGGCTAGGAAGATTAGCAGATCATATGGCGCCTCCTACTCATAAAAACTTTATAATTAATATTGATAAAACACAATCTTTAGCAGTAAGGTCACAAAAACATGTGCCAATTGTCTTTGATCAACCTCAACGGTTTCAAAGAGAAGGATTTTTTGTACAGAAATCAATTTTAGAATCAGTAATAAATGCAAATAATGTTATAAATAATAATACTGCACAGAACTTTTTAAATGAAATAGCTAGCAGTGCTAACGAAGCTTCTAGCGTTATAAGTGAAGCATGGTCAAACTATTCGCGCCGGGTTGATTATGGTTTAACTCCTATAGACCTAGATAAAATTGCTGCATTAATTGAAGCTGATGTTCCAGCAAGACTTTATTACACATCTTTTAGAGACAATGCATTTGATACACATGTCCATCAACCTAATTTACATAAAAGACTGCTTACATATGCATCAGATGCCATTAGAGGATTTATGAATGATTTAGATAGAATGGGCAAATCGCAGGATGTTGTTTTATTAGTTATGACAGAATTTGGAAGAAGAGTTCCTGAGAACACAAGTTTAGGAACTGATCATGGTTCAGCTGGCCCTATGTTTATAATTGGAGCTTCTGTAAAAGGTGGGCATTATGGAGAAATACCAGACTTAGTAAATGGATTAGATGATGGTGATAATTTAAAATATACAACTGATTTTAGAAGTGTATACGCAACATTAATTGATAAATGGTTAAAAGTGGATTCCAAAAGTATTTTAAGAAAAAACTTTCAAACTTTTGATATATTCGATAGAACAGTTTGATATAAACTGCTCTTTCAATAGTTAGATAATTTTAATAATTATTCTAATATTGAATATTTTGACTGTTTAATTAGGGGAAGAAAATGAACATATCTCATGAGAAATTAGATAATAGCCTAGGTAAAACTTTGTTAAATATAAGCTCTAAGTTAGAAAATATATTAGTAGGTATAGGAAAATTAGGTGCTTGGCTATCTTTACCATTAATAGCCATAATTATATTCGATATAATATCAAGAAAGTTTTTTGTATTAGGCTCTACAAAACTTCAAGAAATGGAATGGCATTTACATGCTGCACTATTTTTATTGGCTCTTGGATATGCATATTTGAAAAATTCTCACGTGAGAATAGAAGTTATACGAGAAGGTTTTTCTACGAAATTAAAAGCTATATTAGAAGTAATTGGAGTTGTATTATTTATTCTTCCTTATACAGGCTTAATCATTTGGTTTGGGATAGATTTTGTATCTCGTTCATATGGGATGAATGAAGTTTCTTCAGCCTTAACTGGTTTATCACATAGATGGGTTATTAAATCATTTGTACCTATGGGGATGGCTTTTTTATGGCTAGCAGGTATTAGTGTCCTTTTAAGAAATATATCCTACTTGATAGGGTTAAAAAATAATAACAAAGCATTGATGGATACTTCACAATCAATGGCTCCAGAATTAGCAAATGCTACTGAAATATTAATCAAAGATGTGCAAGTAGAGGAGAATAAATAATGACTATAGATTTTGTTACTTTACTTCCTATATTTATGTTCTTAACTTTAGCAGTGCTATTATTTAGTGGCTTTCCTGTAGCCTTTGTTCTAGGTGGAGTTGGCTTAGGGTTTGGTTTTCTAGGTATAGCTTTTGATGTATTTAGTTTTATAGAATTTTTTAATATTGTTAGTAGAATATGGGGTGGAGTGTGTGAGAATTTAATTCTAGTAGCTGTCCCAATGTTTATATTTATGGGAACTATGTTAGAAAGAAGTGGAGTTGCTAATGACCTATTATATTGCCTTCAAGTCTTACTAAGGAAGGTTCCTGGAGGTTTAGCCTTATCTGTTACAATAATGGGCACTATAATGGCGGCAACAACTGGAATTATTGGAGCGTCTGTTGTTATGATGACGCTACTTGCACTTCCGGTAATGTTAGATAGAGATTATGATCCTTCTTTAGCAACTGGGACGATAGCAGCATCTGGTACTTTAGGGATACTAATACCACCTTCTATAATGCTAGTTATTATGGCAGACCTTTTATCAATATCAGTTGGAACTTTATTTTTAGCAGCAGTTATTCCAGGGTTTTTATTAGCATTTATTTATACTGTTTATATTTATTTAAGAACTAAATTTAATCCTAAATTAGCTCCTCCTCTTCCAGATGATATGGGACCAAAAACCAGAACAGAGCTATGGAAAATGATTTTCAAGTCTTTCATTCCTCCAATATTCCTTATCATGTGCGTTCTTGGTTCAATTTTTGCTGGAATTGCTACTCCTACGGAAGCAGCAGCAGTCGGGGCATTAGGATCAATTTTATTAGCATTATTTAATAAACGTTTAACTAAAACAGTAATTAAAAGTGTTACAGAAAGATCTGCTTTAACTTGTGCTATGATATTTGGAATTTTCATAGGAGCTACGGCATTTTCTTATGTCTTTAGATCTTTAGGTGGAGATGACTTAATTCATCATTTTGTTGAAAGTATGGGTCTAGGTTCATGGGGAATATTATTTTTTATGATGGGCATGGTATTTTTACTAGGATTTTTCTTTGATTGGGTAGAAATAACACTAATTGTTTTACCTCTTTTTGCTCCTATATTAGCAACTTTAGATTTCGGGACACATTTAGATCCTACAATGGTGATACCTTGGGTTGCCGTATTAATAGCCGTTAATTTACAAACCTCTTTCTTAACACCTCCATTTGGCTTTGCATTATTTTATTTGAAAGGTGTAGCGCCTTCATCAATAAAAATTCAAACTATTTATAAGGGTATAATTCCATTTGTAATTTTACAATTAGTAGGATTAATACTTATTATTGTATTTCCTGAGCTAGTTTTATGGTTGCCAACGAAATTATTGGATTAAATATGATTAAAAGCTTTATTTTAGGTATTGCTCTATATTTAATAGTAATTTTTAGCGCAATAGCAAAAGATATGACACCTAATGAAGCTGCAGTTGAACTTAACAATAATTTATTGATTATAGATGTTAGAAGTAAATCTGAATGGAAAGAAACAGGTGTAATTGCTAATGCAAAATTAATACAAATGTATAACGCAACTCGAACTCTAAGAAAAGAATATGTATCTGAGATATTAGACTTCATTGGTGACAATAAAAGTATTGAAGTAGCTATAATATGTCATTCTGGTGGAAGATCATCTGGTACTGTAAAAATGTTAGAAGAAAAAGGATATTATAATATAAGTAATATTGCAGAAGGCATGGTTGGTACCAATAGTAAAGAAGGATGGATAAACCGTGGTTTGCCTACTATAAAATGTTCAAAAGAATGTGAATAAAATCATATTTTATATTGAATAACATTATAATATATGTACATTGTTTTTAAATCATTCTAAAGGAGACACCTTAATGTTAAATTTTATTATTAAATCCATATCAATAGTTTTTTTATTATCTTTTGTTCATTCAGCTCAAGCTGCAGATGCTGTAGCAGGAAAAAAAATATTTAATAAATGTAAAGCTTGTCATGGCGTAGATGAGGGCGGCAAAAACAAGCTGGGACCTAATTTATGGAATACAGTTGGAGGACCTATAGCGGCAAAAGAAAAATACAAATATTCAAAAGCTTTATTAGCCTATGCAGCAGAAGCAGGCACTTGGAATGAAGAAAATTTAGATGCATGGCTTAAAAAACCTAAAGATCTTGTTAGAAAAACTAAAATGATTTTTCCAGGACTTAAAAAAGCTGAAGATAGAGCGAACTTAATAGCATATTTAAAAGAAAACGGAAAATAACTAATATGGATTTAAAAAATGGATTTAAAGGGTGAATATTTAATACCTGCTAAGAAGCTAGTAGTTTGGAACCATCTAAATAATCCAGAAACTTTAAAAATGTCTATAAAAGGTTGCGAAACTTTAGATAAAGTTTCTGAAACTGAGTTTACCGCAAAAGTAAAAGCTAAAGTAGGTCCTGTATCTGCATTTTTTAGCGGATCAGTCATTTTAACAGACCTTGAACCTCCTAATAGTTATGTAATTTCTGGGCAAGGAAAAGGTGGAGCTGCAGGTTTTGCTAAGGGCAGCGTTAAAATAAGCTTATTAGATTCTGATGAAGTTAATAAAACTCTATTAAAATATGAAGGAAATGCTCAAGTTGGGGGGAAATTAGCTCAATTAGGTTCTCGCCTTATAGGTGGAGTCGTTAAAAGCACAGCAGATGATTTCTTTAAAACTTTTAATAATTATATAAATAGTATTGAAAACCCCACAATAGCCTCTGCAGAAGGCAGCGCTCCTATTAATACAATTGCTAGTAAACCTAATCTTCCCTATTGGATTTGGATTTTTTTACTAATAGGTACTATAGGATTAATATTAGTATTTTTTGCTTAGTAAATTATTTATAATCATATATAATATTCATTGATCTTAATATAAGAACTATAAGGAAGGTAAATTATGCATGAAGTTTCTATTAAAATTACTATAAATGATAAAGTTATTGAAAAAAATATTAAGCCTAATGTTCTTTTAATAGATTTTTTAAGAGAAGAACTAAAACTTACAGGAAGTCATGTAGGATGCGACACAAGCCAATGCGGTGCATGTATGGTATTGCATAATGATAAAGCAATTAAAGCATGTTCAATATTAGTAGCTCAATTAAATGAACAAAAAATAAATACTATTGAAAATTTAGAAAAAGATGGTGTCTTACATCCTATGCAAGAGGCCTTTAGAAATAATCATGGATTACAATGTGGTTTCTGTACACCAGGTATGATAATTTCTGCAATATCTCTTGTTAAAGAAAATAATAACCCAGATGAACCTACTATTAGGAAACATTTAGAAGGCAATTTATGTAGGTGCACTGGATATCAGAATATAGTTAAATCTATAGAAGCAGGAGCAATTAAAATGCGTGAATTAGGAGATATTTAATGTATCAATTTAACTATCATTCTCCAAAAAATGTTGATGAAGCAATAAATATATANAATTCATGTGAGGACCCTAAATTTTTAGCTGGAGGAATGACCTTAATTGCATCAATGAAACAAAGGTTAATAGCACCAAGTGATTTAGTAGATTTAAGAACAATTGATAGCTTATCAGACATAAGCCTAAATAATAAAATAATTAGAATAGGTTCTCTTTGTTCACATGATAAAATTTCAAATAATGTATTATTAAAAATAATATTGTTAATATGTCAAAATTAGCTTCTGGTATAGGAGATCCAGCTGTTAGAAATATGGGGACTATTGGTGGGTCTATAGCTAACTCTGATCCAGCAGCGGATTGGCCTGCTGCTGTTTTAGCTTTAAATGCAAATATTGTTACTAATAATAGAGAAATAAGTAATAAAAAAGTATTTACCAATATGTTTGAAACCTGCTTAGAAGAGAATGAAATTATTACAGAAATAAATTTTGAAATACCTGATTTTTTTAATTATTTAAAATTTCCTAATCCCGCAAGTAGATATGCCGTTGTGGGTGTAGCTATTGCAAAATATGAAAATAAAGTCTCAGTGGCTATTTCTGGAGCCTCACATACTCCATTTATTGCTAAAGAATTAAGTGATGCTCTAACTATAAACTTTTCTGATAATATACCTCTTAACACAATTTCTTCTGATGAACTTAATACAGATATTCATGCATCATCAGAGTACAGAGCTAACCTTATTGATGTTTTAACCAAGAAAGCTGTAAAAAAATATTAATATAAAGGTGATTTTTGCTTATAATTAACTATCTTTATTGTAGAAGGAAATTTAATGAAACAATTTGATGAAATATTACATAAAGCATCCATATGGAGAGGCGAGAATAAATCAGTAGCACTTGCTACGGTTGTTTCGACTTGGGGGTCTAGCCCTCGTCCCGTAGGCAGTCAGATGGCTATTAGTGAAGATTTAGATATACTTGGTTCTGTATCAGGTGGCTGTATAGAAGGATCTGTGATTTCAGAGGCGCAGGAAATAATGAAAACAGGAGTTCCTAAATTATTAAGTTTGGGGTAAGTAATTCTGATGCTTGGGAAGTAGGTTTAACATGTGGAGGAAAGGTAGAAGTTTTTTTAGAAAAAATAGGAGATTCTGATTGAAAGATAAAACTTTAAAATTAGTTCTTTCAGAAAAAAATAATAGAAATACAATAATAGTTGCAACCGAATTAGAAAGCGGCCAACAAATTATTTTAAATAATAATGATAAAAACAATCAAATTTATATCTCTGCAAAGTCCCTTATTAAACAGGGAAAATCTGATATAATTAATATAGATAACCAAAGATGGTTCATAAATATATCTCTTCCTCCTCTTAGATTAGTAACTGTAGGTGCAGTTCATATTGCACAGCCGTTAGCAGAAATTGCAACAATAGCAGGTTATGAAGTAACTATAATTGATCCTAGGGCAGCATTTGCTAATAATAAAAGATTTCCTAATATTAATATAGTTAATGAATGGCCTGAAGAGGCACTTATAGATTTTAAAATTGATAATAGAACGGCAGTAGTTACTTTAACACATGATCCTAAATTAGATGATTCTGCGCTTTATGCTGCTTTAAATAGCAAAGCATTTTATATAGGCTCTTTAGGCTCTAAAAAGACTCATAATGCACGTATAGAACGTTTAAAAATTGCTGGCTTCAACGAAGATGCAATAAAAAATATTCATGGTCCTGTGGGGTTATCAATTGGAGCTAAGTCTCCTCAAGAAATAGCTATCTCTATAATGTCAGAATTAATACTATGTAGACATGAATTTGAAAATAATGGAAATCTATAACTATGTATTTTGGACAAGTTAAAGTAAATGAATGCGTGAATTCTATATTAGCTCATACCGTTACCATAGATGGTAAGAAATTTTTAAAAGGTAGAATTATATCAAAGGAGGACCAAGAACACTTTGTAAAAAATAATTTAGAATATTTAATATGTGCTAAATTAGCTAAAAAGGATATTCATGAAGATAATGCAGCAAATATTTTAGCAAAAATGTTCAATAATAATACCTTAGCATTAGAAAAAGCTTTTACTGGAAGGGCAAATATTTTAGCTAATGAATCCGGTTTACTAGTTATAAATGAAGAGAAAATTCATAAATTTAATAAAATATCAAATAGTATTACAATTGCTACATTACAAAACAATTGTATAGTTCATAAAGGCGAAATGATTGCTACTATAAAAATTATTCCATTTTCAATTATGGAAAAATCAATAAAAACTATTGAAAAAATAAATTTAAAAAAATCTATACAGGTGCAAACGTATAAAGAAAAAAAATGTGCATTATTACTTACTCATTTTAATCAAGAAAATATAAAATTAAATATTATATCTCAGAAAAGAATAAAAGAAAGGTTGGATCCTTTAAATTGTAACATTAATATAATTGAAACATGTGAGCATAACTCAGGTGATATAACTAAAAACATAAAAAAATTTGCAGAAAAGGATATAGATTTAATATTAATTTTAGGATCCTCTGCAATTGTTGATATTAAAGATAAAATACCTGAAGCCATAGTTAATAGTGGTGGAAAAATTATAAGGTTTGGAATGCCCGTTGACCCTGGTAATTTATTATTATTAGGTAAAATTAAAAATACACCTATTATAGGACTACCTGGCTGCGCGCGATCACCAACCTTAAATGGTTTTGATTGGGTCTTAGAAAGATTATTGTCTGGTAATGCCATTTCTAATAATGATATATCAGATATGGGAGTTGGAGGTTTATTAAAAACTATAAACAAACGTAAAACAAGCTTAACAAAAGATATAAAGTATAAAATAACAAATATTATTCTTGCAGCTGGACAATCTAAGAGAATGCTTAATGATAATAAATTACTTATCAAAATTAATAAGAAAACTATGCTTGCAACAATGATCACTAAATCATTAAATTCATCAGCAGATAATACCGTATTAGTATTAGGTTATCAAAGCGATGTTATTCAAGAAATTATCCAGGATAAAAATATTACCACTATAGTTAATAAGGACTTTACCAAAGGTTTATCCACATCATTACAATGCGGTATTTCCGCACTTCCTGATGACTGTGATGCAGCAGTAATTATTCTTGCGGATATGCCAGGTATTACAAGTACAATAATAGACAATATGATTAATAGTTTTAACCCTAAAAAAAATAACTCCATAATAATCCCAACTTTTAATAAAAAAAGAGGGAACCCTATTCTTTTAGATAGAAAATTTTTTCCTGATATTCTTAGGGTTACAGGAGATAAGGGAGCAAAAGATATAATAAAAAATAATAAAAACAGTATATTAGAAGTTCCACAAAAAAATTCTTCTGTGTTAAATGATATAGATACAAAAGAAGATTTATCATTGTATTTAAAAAATAATACATAAAAAGAAAAGATTATCATGACAATTAAAACTATTATTTTTGATTTTGGAGGAGTTGTTACTAATAGTCCTATAGAAGGATTTAAAAAATTAGAAGATACTTATGGGTATGCAAAAGGTCTGATTACAAGCATTAATATGAATAATCCTAACAACAACGCATGGGCTCAAAGCGAGCGTGGTGAAATAAATATTGATACATTCCTATCTCAATTTGAAAAAGAAGCTCTAGAAATAGGACAAAAAATAAATGCGAATGAAATATTGATGCAACTATACGGTTCTTTGAGGCCTATTATGGTAAATAAAATTATTTCATTAGCAAAATCTAAAAAATATAAATTAATTTGTCTCACTAATGTATTAAAAGGCATAAAAAAATTTATGCCTAAAGAGCGGGAAGAAGATGTTAATAATATTTTGTCTTATTTCGATGTAATTTATGAAAGCTATAAAATTGGTATGCGAAAACCAGAAAGCAGAATCTATGAATATATTATAGAAAATCTTGCTATTATTCCTAATGAAGCTGTATTTTTAGATGACCTAGGAATGAATTTAAAAACTGCTAAAAAGCTTGGGATTAATACTATTAAGGTAGTTGACCCTGAAGAATCAATTAAAGAATTAGACCTATTACTAGAATAATAAGGAGCAAATAAAATGTCTATGCCAATTATAAAGTCTTTAACTATTAAAGCCGCAAATATTCCTTTAAATAGGCCAGTAGTAGCAAAAGTAGGAAGGTTTGATAACTGGGCCGTAATAGTTACAGAAATAACGTGTAGTGATGGAACCGTAGGTAAAGGTTATATAGGTCCATATTTGGCTGATTACATGCCAGCTATAGCATCAACAATAAAACAACTATTTAAACAATTTGAAGGTAGAGAAATAGCTCCTTACCAATTTTACAATGAAGTTATGAATTCTACTAGCTTAATGGGACGATCAGGAATAGCATTATATGCACTTGCAGCACTAGATATTTCTTTTTGGGATGCTAGTGCAAAAATTGCTAATGAACCATTATGCGTGCACCTAGGAGGTTCCATTGCTCCTGTTAAAGCTTATAATTCATGTGGCCTATGGTTAGATAATATAGATGAAGTATATGAGGAATCACAGAAACTTATAGAAAGAGGTGATTTTGATATTTTAAAAATTAGACTTGGTAGAGAAAAATTAAGTGATGACTTTAAAGCTATTGAAGATACAAAAAAAGCACTCGGTAATGAAAATATTTTACTATGTGATTTTAATCAAGGTTATAACTTAGCTGATGCCATTCATTTTTTAAACCAGTTGGATGATAAGGGTTTATATTGGTTTGAAGAACCAATAGATTATTATAATTACGATGGGTATAAAGAATTAAGAAACAGAATGAAAACTCCTATTATACTTGGAGAAAATTTTCATGGTCCAGATGATGCTTTTAGAGCAATGGATCAAAAAATATGTGATTTTATAATGCCCGACTTAATGAGAATATGCGGAATAAGTGGCTGGATGCAAACAGCCTCAATTGCAGCTGCCTACAGAGTTAAAATGTCATCACATTTATTTCCAGAAGTATCATCTCATTTAATGAGAGTTACTCCCACAGCAGATTTATGTGAATGGACAGATTGGGCTGAACCTATGTTAATAGAGCCATATGAATTAAAAAATAGTAATGTAATAATTCCCGACATTCCAGGCACAGGAATAGACTTCAGGGAAGATGTTTTAGATAAGTATAAAATTAATTTATAGAATTATTTTTTATTAATAAGTCTTGTATTTATTTATAAATTTTCTATATTTTGGCTCTATAATTATCTGGCAATAGGGCTGACTTCTATTGTTATTAAAATAGTTTTTATGATAATCCTCTGCTTTATAGAAAGGCTTCTCAGAATATAATTTTGTTATAATAGGAGAATTATAATTACTCATTAGTGCTGCTATATAATCTGCCGCTTCAACTTTTTGATGATCATTAGTAAAATATATCGCTGATAGATATTGTGAACCTATATCATTACCTTGCCCATCTACTTGAGTAGGGTCATGAGTGTCAAAAAAGACTTTTAATAAATCTAAATATTTAACTATTTTAGGATCATAAATAATTTCTATAGCTTCTACATGTCCGGTGCTTCCAGTACAAATCATTTCATAAGTAGGGTATTCAATTTCACCTCCAATATAACCTGGTGTAACCTCTGTAACTCCTTCTATGGCCAAGAAAAAAAGCTCTGTACACCAAAAACAACCCCCAGCAAATATAGCTCTATCCATGAAATAAAATCCAATTATATTAAATAATTATAGCATACCTTCTAATCTTTTCTTAATTAGTTCTTCAGCATCACTCATAATCCTATCAACTAATTCTTTTACAGTAGGTATATCATGAATTAAACCTGCCACCATTCCACAAGACCAAGCACCAGCATCCATTTCCCCATCTATCATTACTTTAGGATAAACTCCTGACACCTCTTTAATAATATCTTCAAATTTTAAATGTGCACCCAATTCTTCTTCTTTTTGAAGAATTTTTTCAACGCCCTTATTATTTAAAACCCTTTCTGTATTACGTAATGGGCGCATAACTAATCTAGTGTCTAATTCGCTTGCTGCAAGTATTGCCTGTTTAACATTTTCATGTATAGGAGCATCTTTAGTAGCCATAAACCTTGTTCCCATATTCATTCCTTCAGCACCCATTGCCAATGAAGCAACTAATGATCTAGCATCTGACATACCTCCTGAAGCTACAAAAGGTATTTTTAATTCTTCAGCAGCCCTAGGCAATAAAATCATATTAGGGATATCATCTTCTCCAGGATGCCCTCCACATTCAAAACCATCTACTGAGACTGCATCACATCCAATGCCTTCTGCCTTAAGAGCGTGTCTAACAGTTGTACATTTATGAATAACCTTGATTCCATTTTCTTTTAGTATAGGAAGCCATTTTGATGGATTATTTCCCGCTGTTTCTACAACCTTAACTCCACCCTTGATAATAGCATCAATGTAACCAGGATAATCAGGAGCTTCTACCACTGGAAGAAAAGTTAAATTAACACCAATTGGCTTATCCGTCATTTCTCTACAGCGAGATATTTCTTTGGCTAATAATTCTGGAGTTTTTTGAGTTAAAGCAGTAATTATACCTAAACCACCTGCATTTGAAACTGCAGCAGCTAATTCTGCAAACCCTACATAATGCATTCCTCCTTGAATAATAGGATGCTCAATTTCAAACATTTCAGTAATACGAGTTTTCATATGTTATTCCTTTTAACTATTATAAATAGAACAACTATTATACATTAAAGGCCAATATATACTATTAAAAATAGTATATGTATTTTATAATTAATTTAACTATTCTTGAAAAGGTAATTGTTATTATTAAGATGTTAGTTAATAGTTAGTTTACCTGACTTGTATAATCTTTTTTCTTTTAACTCACCAGTCTCATAATAATGGAGCCATTCACCATCTAATTTGCCTAGTTTATAATTATATTTATAGACTATTCTTCCATTCACATCATAAGATATAAATCCACCTTCTTCTTTGCCATCTTTATAATTACCACTTATTTCTAACCTACCATTTTGATAATACCAAAATAATTCACCTTCTTCTTTGCCATCTTTATAATTACTCTTAGATTCTAATGAACCATTTGCATAATACTGTAACCATTCCCCTTCTCTTTTACCTTTAATTATTTGACCTTTTACTCGTCCAGTAACTTCTCCTGTAAATGGTTTTTTATTATTCTTCTCATAAAAAAGACCGTCTGTTTTTGATAAAATAAGATCATCAGAATTAATTATTTTACTACAGCCAACAGAAAAAAATAATAGTAATATTACAAGAAAGTATTTCATAGAATTATCCTAACAAATTATTATATATGGGGGTGTTGTTCTAGGGCGTTATGGTTTCAATTAACTTACCGTCTTTATATATTTTAGTTTTTTCAAACTGTCCATTCTCATTATACACTAAAGTTTCGCCATCTTTTTTACCGTCTTTGTAATTTTCTTTCACCCATAACTGACCATTTTCCCAGTAATGAATATTTTCACCGTCTTTTTTACGGTCTTTGAAATTCCATTTATGTTTT
>JGI20155J14468_10001784_pt1 | contig 16432 bp, 19 predicted proteins | sample COG_05_FD_14468 | JGI IMG/M metagenome (IMG submission 14468) | reverse complement strand
TTGATCATCATCACCTACGGCACATAAGTTTTTATGATTTTCTGCTAGAGTTTTTAACCAATAGTATTGAGAAGCATTTGTATCTTGAAATTCGTCAACTAGAATATATTTAAATTTATTTTGATATAGCTTTTTAATATCAGGTTTAGTTTTAAAGATAGTTATAACATGCAATAAAAGGTCACCAAAATCAACAGCATTAAGAGTTATTAAGCGATCTTGATAGTATTGATATAGCTTTGTAGCTTGATTATTAGCGAAATCTGTTCCACTATGATGCCTATTTTTTACATCCATAGGATTTAGACCCATATCTTTCCACTTTTGAATTATTGACAATAAGCTTCTTGCTGGCCAACGTTTTTCATCTATATTTTCTGCAGAAAGTATTTGCTTTATTAATCTTAGTTGATCGTCTGTATCTATAATTGTAAAAGTTGTTTTTAGGTTCACTAATTCTGCATTAGAGCGAAGAATTCTAGCTGCCAAGGAATGGAAAGTTCCCAACCACCACCTGCAATTGAAGATCCCACCATACTTTCTACTCTTATTCTCATTTCATTGGCAGCTTTATTTGTAAAAGTAACAGTAAGGATTTCTGACGGGTGAGCGATACCTTCATATAATATATTAGAAAGTCTAGTAGTAAGAACTTTTGTTTTCCCGGTGCCTGCTCCTGCTAATACTAGAAGAGGACCATTAACTGTTTCTACAGCATCTCTTTGTTCTGAGTTTAATTCAGATAAATAATTATTTTTAGTAATTGTCATTATATAATCATATTATATAGCAGACCATCCGCCATCTAGCATTAAAGTATGTCCAGTTACAATAGAAGATGCATTAGAAGCTAGATATAAAATGCCTCCAGCCATTTCAGAAACTTCAGCTAGTCTCCTTAAAGGAGTTCTTTCTATAATATGATTTAATTTTTCTTTATCTGCATTTAATTGTTTCACTAGCCTAGTTTTTGTATAGGTAGGCCCAATAGAATTAACTCTTATTCCTCTTGGTCCCCATTCATTAGCTAGAGATCTTGTAAGGTTTACTAATCCTCCTTTAGATGCATGGTAGGGAGAATTGGGAGCTGGTCCACCTCCTGTAACTCCCATTATTGAGGAAATATTAATAATTGATCCTTTTTTATTTTTAAGCATATATTTTGCTGCTGTTCTACAGCAAATAAAAGCACTAGTTAGGTTTAGTTTAATTATATTTTCAAAATCTTCTGTTTTCATTTCTTCTGCAGGATTTCTGTTTGCTGTCCCAGCATTATTTATTAAGACATCTATTGATCCAAAATATATAGATACTTCACTAAAAACTTTAATAATATTTTCTTCTTTGGTTATATCTAGTTCCCATGCTTTTGCCTTAATACCTGCTTCAACCAATTCTTTTTCTAATATTTTGGCTGACTCAAAATTTTTATCAGTTATAGCTATATTTCCCCCTGCCTTTCCGCATGCAATAGCGGCTACTCTTCCTATTCCATGGGCAGAACCAGTTATTAAAGTAGTAGTATTTTTTAAACTAAAAAGGTTTAAAACATCAAAGTTTTTAGCAGAAGGCATTAAAAAGCCTGTTTCCTCATCAATAATTTCTTCATTTCCCATTTTATCTATCCTATATCTATTAAAATTTTTTATATTTAAGGTATGCTTCTTTAGGGTCTATTCCCTTTAATATAGCATCACGCATTTTATTTTCAGAGTTTAAATCCTTTTTAGCTTTATTTATGATTTTAAAAATAATATTATTTGGAATTATTACTATGCCATCCTCATCAGCTATACTGTAATCACCGGTGTTTATATTAACATTCCCAATCTTAATAGGTTTTCCCATTTCATTAACTATCCATCTACCGGCAACATCTTTTGGCGTGTTATACCTACAATAAACTGGAAATTTTATCTCTGATTTTATTCTTGTTACATCTCTACATCCAGCATCTGTAATATAACCTCTAACTCCTTTTAGTTTTAAAACTTCCGCAGAAAGTTCTCCCATTAATGCAATAGAATTATTATTTGGCTGGCATATTATTACAGAATTTTTTTCTGCTTTAGATAAAAAATCTGTCCAAGAAAGCAAACTTTCATCTGTACTTGCATTACTCTTTAACTTTCCTGATAAAGTCCATATTTTTCCTACAACTTTATTTTCAAATAAAAGAGGTTTTATTTCATGAGGTAGAGTTTGATTTAATAAATTTTCTGATCTAAGTGCATCATGAACTATAGAAGAGTTTAATAATAATAATTCTTCTATAATTTGATCTTCATTTAACATATTTTCTTACTTTAAAAGACATCATTTCTTTGTTGGGTCAGGAAAATCTGCTTCTATATTACAACTATTCGAGTCAGTATCAAAATCTCCAGAACAAAGAAGCTTAAAAGGATTTAATTCATTAAAAGAGTATTCACTACAATTCACTAATAACAAAAATATAGATATAAAAAAGATATTTTTAAATTTATTTATAATTAAAGGAATATTTAAGATGATTTCTGTATCCTTGGTTATATTATTAGTTAATAATTAGTAATGATTTTCTCAAAGTAAAAAAACAGCCATTAAAACTACTAATGCAATAACACCTATTGTACCGTATGTCCCATATTTTACAAAATTTTTCCATGTACTAACATGATCTTCATAATATTTTTTTTGATCATATGCCATTTAATTTACTCCATAACTTAGTGATAACTGATTTAATTATTAAAAATAATAACAAATAAAAAATAATAATACATATTTATTTGTATTTAATTTTAATCTAATGATTGGAAACTTTTAAATAACACTTAATTTAGATAAAAAAATAATTTTTTTATTTTTAAATTTTTATAATAATCTTGATTTACGATAAATACATTGCTAAATGAGTATGGTAAATATTTTTATTAATACTATGGTTATCAAGTTTAATTTTATTATAAAGAGGTGCTTTATTATGTGCGGTTTTAAAAATTTAAAAATTATTTTAAGCTCATTCATTACTTTATTTATTTCAAGTCAGGCTTTTTCTGAAGAAAATGTAGGAGCAGCTCATCCATGGGGATTAAACCTTAGGGAAGCTTTTTCTCCTGTTATGGTGGAAATGGTCTCTTTTCATAATGCTCTAATATGGCTTATTGTAGCTATATCATTATTTGTATTAGCGTTATTGGCAATTATAGTAGTTAAGTTCAATACAAAAGCCAGCCCGAAAGCGAGTAAAACCACTCATAATACTTTTTTAGAAATAGCTTGGACTGCAATTCCAGTATTAATTTTGGTTGTTATGGCTGTTCCATCTTTTAAACTACTTTATAAAGGGGATGTTGTTCCAGAAGCACATATGACAGTAAAAGCTATAGGTCATCAATGGTACTGGTCTTATGAGTATCCTGACCATGGAAACTTTACATATGACGCATGGTTAGTCCAAGATGAAGAAGATATGGAGGGCGAAGATAGACCTTTTACTAGATTGCTTACTACAGACACAAGAGTAGTTGTTCCTGTGGGAAAGGTAATTAGAGTTCAAATGACTTCTACAGATGTATTGCATAGTTGGGCAGTACCTTCATTAGGTGTAAAAAAAGATGCTGTTCCAGGACGATTGAATGAATTGTGGTTTGAAGCTAATAGAGAAGGAATATTTTATGGTCAATGTTCAGAATTATGTGGAACAAATCATGGCTTTATGCCTATAGAAGTTCATGCAGTTTCAGAGGAAAAATTCTTAGCATGGATTGAAGATTCAAAAGAAAAATATGCTAAGGTAGGACAAAATCTTAATTTAGCTGAAATTAAAGAGTAAATATATTTTTTAAATTAATTAACGAGGTAACATAATGTCTACTATAACTGATAATCACGATCATACTCCAACAGGGTTCCGTCGCTGGGCTTATTCCACAAATCATAAAGATATAGGGTCCATGTATATAATATTTGCTGTCATAGCAGGTGTTATTGGTGGAATTATGTCAATGATTATGCGAACAGAACTTGCATTTCCTGGTGATGGTATTTTAGGTGGTGATTATCAAATGTATAATGTTCTTACTACTGCTCATGGCCTCATAATGATATTTTTTATGATTATGCCTGCTATGATTGGAGGGTTTGGAAACTGGTTTGTGCCAATTATGATAGGTGCTCCTGATATGGCATTTCCAAGAATGAATAACATTAGTTTTTGGCTGTTGGTACCTGCTTTCATACTATTATTGTCAAGTCCTTATGTTGGAGGAGGTGCAGGTACAGGGTGGACTATATATCCTCCTTTATCTTCAACTCTTGGCCATTCTTCTCCTGCGGTTGATATGGCAATATTATCTCTTCACTTAGCTGGAGCTTCTTCAATATTAGGAGCAATTAATTTTATTACTACTATTTTTAATATGCGTGCTCCTGGCATGACTTTGCATAAAATGCCATTATTTGTATGGTCCATATTAGTTACGGTATTTTTGTTAGTTTTATCTCTTCCAGTTTTGGCCGGAGCCATAACAATGTTGTTAACAGATAGAAATTTTGGAACAGCATTTTTTGCTCCAGAGTTAGGTGGAGACCCAATATTATTCCAACATTTATTTTGGTTTTTTGGTCACCCTGAAGTATACATACTCATACTTCCTGCATTTGGTATAGTTAGCCATATAGTATCGACATTTTCAAATAAACCAGTATTTGGCTATTTAGGTATGGCATACGCTATGGTATCTATAGGTTTTGTAGGTTTTGTTGTATGGGCACATCATATGTATACAGTTGGTTTAGATGTAGATACAAAGGCTTATTTTACAGCAGCTACGCTAGTAATAGCAATTCCTACGGGTATTAAAGTATTTAGTTGGATAGCAACTATGTGGGGAGGATCAGTAACATTTAAAACACCTATGCTTTTTGCAATGGGTTTTATATTTCTTTTTACAGTAGGAGGTGTAACTGGTGTTGTATTAGCTAATGCAGGTTTAGATACAGTTATGCATGATACCTATTACGTAGTTGCCCATTTCCATTATGTTCTTTCTTTAGGAGCAGTATTTGCTCTATTTGGAGGCTTTTATTATTGGTTTGGCAAAATATCTGGAAGACAATACACTGAATGGATGGGTAAGGTTCATTTCTGGGTTTTGTTTATAGGAGTAAACTTAACATTTTTTCCAATGCATTTTTTAGGTTTACAAGGAATGCCTAGAAGAATACCTGATTATCCAGATGCTTACGCAGGCTGGAACTTAGTAGCATCTGTAGGGTCTTATATATCGGCTTTTTCTGTTATATTGTTTTTGATCATAGTATTCAAAGCCTTGTACTCAGGAAAGAAATGTCCAAATAACCCTTGGGGTGAAGGTGCAGATACTTTAGAATGGACAACTTCTTCGCCGCCACCGTTCCATACATTTGATAAGTTACCAGAAATTAAGTAATTAGGTAGGTTTATAATTTAGTTAGGGGTTATTATGGTTTTCTCAAACAAAAGTGAGAAGCTTGAAATTAATAGTAATGGTTCTATTGCAACTGTACGTGACTATTTTGAGCTTTTAAAACCAAGAGTAATGTCACTTGCGATATTTACTGCAATTATAGGTTTACTACTTGCGCCTAACAATATTCATCCATTTTTAGCGGTATTTTCTATAATTGCAATAGGAGCAGGCGCAGGCGCAGCAGGTGCAATAAATATGTGGTATGATAAGGATATTGACAAAGTTATGGATAGAACAAAATCCAGACCTGTTCCTTCAGGAAGAGTTAAGTCAGAAGAAGCTCTCACCTTAGGCATAGTGCTATCATTTTTTCTATACTACTTTTGTTTGTTGCTTCTAATTATATAGCAGCATCCTTTTTGTTTTTATCAATAATATTTTATATTTTTATATACACAATATGGTTAAAAAGAATTACTACACAAAACATAGTTATAGGTGGAGCAGCTGGAGCTCTTCCTCCTATAATAGGTTGGTTTGCAGTCTCTCAAGAATTTAGTATGCTTCCTGTTTTACTTTTTATGATCATATTTTTTTGGACACCTCCTCATTTTTGGGCTTTATCATTATATAGGTCAGATGATTATCAAAGAGCTGGAATTCCTATGTTGCCAGTAGTTAAAGGAAAAAAAGTAACAAGAATTAATATATTACTTTATTCAATTTCATTAATATTTATTTGTCCATCGCCTTGGTACTTAGGTTACTTAGGTAACATTTATGGAGTTCTTACAACTTTATTTACTCTAGTATTTATTTATTTTTCATGGAATGTATATAAGGAAAAATTAGGTTCAGAACCAGTTTTGTTTAAGTATTCTATCCTTTATTTATTTCTTTTGTTCTTAATTATGCCGATAGATAAATATTTTTATATTTGGATTAATTAGAATGGATAAAAATTAAAGATAAACAAAAAAATAAGTTAAGAAAGAAAAACTGGATGATTGCCTATCTAATAATATTTATTATATTAAGTATATATATTATATCTTTTATTAAGATAGGTGGATAGGTTTGGTTAAAGGTAATAAAAATAAATATACTGCTTATTCAGTTATTTTAATAATTGTAGGTATGATTAGTCTTTCATACGCTGCTGTACCTTTATATGATTTATTTTGTAGGACTACAGGCTTTGGTGGCACTCCTGTGGTAAAAAAAGATAATATAAATGTTAAGGTTGTAAATAGTGTAGATATAAAGATTCAATTTAATGCTGATGTGGCAGGAGGACTAGAATGGAACTTTCTTCCTATTGAGAGACAAAAAATAGTCAAAACTGGCTCTAATACTTTAGCTTTTTATAAAGCAAAAAATATATCTGATAAGGAAATTACAGGGGTTGCAGCCTTTAATGTTACTCCTTTAAAAGTAGGAAAATATTTTTCTAAAATCGACTGTTTTTGTTTTGAAGAGCAAACTTTGAAAGCTGGAGAAGAAGTAGAGATGCCGGTAAGCTTTTATATTGATCCAGAGATAGCCAATGACCCTAATACGCAGGAAGTAAAAACTATAACTCTATCTTATACCTTCTTTAATATTAATGAAAATCAGAAATATAAAGGTAAAATAAAAAAAAATACTACTGCACAAGTTAAATAAATTAATGTAATATATAAGTAATAAATATAAGGAGTAAAACAATGTCATCTAAAGCAAATCATCCATATCATCTTGTAGATCCAAGCCCATGGCCACTGGTAGGATCTATATCTGCATTAGTATTAGCAGTTGGTTCAATTATGTATATGCATGAATTAGATAAGGGTATTGTTTTAACTATAGGCTTAATAATGTCTTTAGGAACTATGGCTGTATGGTGGAGAGATGTTATAAAAGAAGGTGAGCATGGAGGACATCATACAACAACTGTTCAGCTAGGTTTAAGATATGGAATGGTGTTATTTATTGTCTCTGAAATAATGTTTTTTGTTGCTTGGTTTTGGGCATTTTTTGATGCTAGCTTATTTGCAGGTGAAGCTATTCAGGCTTCTAGAGTAGAATTCACAGGAGGGCATTGGCCTCCAAATGGTGTAGAAGTTTTTGATCCATGGCATTTACCCCTTGTAAATACAATAATCTTATTAACTTCAGGTACAACATGTACATGGGCCCACCATGCTATAAAAGAAAATAAAAGAGGTGGACTGATCTGGGGGTTAGTATTAACTGTATTATTAGGTTTATTATTTACTGGTGTCCAAGCTTACGAATATGCCCATGCCGCATTTGGTTTTACTGATGGAATTTATTCATCAACTTTCTATATGGCAACAGGATTTCATGGCTTTCATGTAATAATAGGTACCATATTTTTGATTGTATGCTTAGGAAGAGCTATGGTTGGACATTTCAAACCAGACCATCACTTTGGTTTTGAAGCGGCAGCTTGGTATTGGCATTTTGTAGATGTAGTATGGTTATTTTTATTTATTTCTATTTATTATTGGGGCGGTTTAGGTGGCACTGTTCACGGTGGGTAGTGAAGAAAAGATAACTAATAGTGAAGCTATAATACCAAGATCATTACTTATTAAATCTTTATATGGTTTATGTCCTAATTGTTCATATAAATCTGTTTTTATAAAGTACATATGTTTAATGGATACATGTCCCAATTGTAGTATTAGATTAGATTCTGAGAGAGTAGGAGATGGTGCTGCATGGTTTGCTATGATTATTACAAGTATTTTAGTTGGGTTTGGAGCATTAATATTAGAAATTAATTTCCATCCAAAATTGTGGTTACATATAGTTATATGGACGCCAGCTATATTATTATTATCTATTATTATCTTAAGACCCTTTAAAGCGCTATTATTATGCCTATCTTATAAGAATAAAGGCTAGCAAAAATTGAGCATACATAAACTAACCAAATTTCTTATATTTAACTCATTAGCTATAATAATTTTACTTTCCTTAGGAACATGGCAGCTAGAAAGATTAAGGTGGAAAAGTGATTTAATAGCGTCAATGAATAAAAATATTTCCTTGCCTCCAGTTGAAGTCAACTCATCAATAATTAGTAATATTAAAAGTTATAGTTATAGGCGCTTAAAACTAAATGGCTACTTTTTGTATGATAAGAATATAACAATTTATTCAAAGGTAGTTAATGGTAAAGTAGGTAGACATCTTGTAACGCCATTCAAAACAGAATTTGGTAATATACTCATCAATAGAGGTTTTGTTCCAGAGGATCATAAAATTGAACCAAGCAAAAACACAAAGAATAAAAATATATTTATTAATGGTATGGTAAAGTTCCAACAAGAAATTAATTACTTTACTCCTACTAATAGTATATTAAATAACGAATGGTATTATATAAATATAGAAGAAATTAGTACTTACTTTAATCTAAATTTAAATAGTTTTTATGTTATAGAAGAAAATAACCCTAATGCAAGGTATCCATTAGGAAGTCAATACAATATAAACATACCAAATGATCATTTACAATATGCTTTTACATGGTTTTCTTTAGCTCTAGCACTATCTGTATTTCTGCACCTGTTATGGAGAAAAAATGTTAATTAAAAAGGCAGAAAATAAAATTCTTTTTACCTTAAAAATTTTAGCAGGTTTTTTATTATTATTAATTTTTATACAAATTTCTTTAGGGTCAGCTGTACGTTTAACAGGTTCAGGTTTATCCTGTCCTGATTGGCCTTTATGCTATGGGTTATGGTTTCCTGATCAAGATAAACTTTCAAAAATTACAGATGTAAACTATGAATTTTATCAAATAATGCTTGAGTGGATACATAGGTTTAATGCGGCTATATTTATTGCACCAGTAACTTTATTGCTTTTCTTTGTAGGGCTCAAAGCTACAAAGAATAGAAAAATTAAGACTATTTTATATTCAATAATGATTNTGTTAGCTATGCAAGGTTTAATGGGAGGTTTTACAGTTTTTGATAAGAACTCACCATGGAGTGTAGCAGCACATTTAGGATTTGCACTAGGTTTAATGTTTCTAGTTATAAAAATATTTCTAGTATCATTAAGGCTAAAAACAATCAAACCTTTACCAAATAAAAATAAAAAAATTTTTATTTTATATATAACTATACTAATAGTATTAGCGACTATGCTAATGGGAGCTATAGTTTCAAAAAGTGGATCATCGTTAGCATGTGATTTATGGCCGCAATGTTCCAGTGATGGTGATAGTTTATTACAATACAATAAAATAATACATATTAGTCACAGATTTTTAGCTGTCATATCAGCTATATTTATAGTTTTAGTAGTATATAATTATAATCAAATTATAAAATATAAAATTATTTCTAATATTAGAAATATTTTAATATTACTAACAACACTTCAAATTTTATTAGGAGCCATAGTAATATTTACAGAATTAAATTTATTTATTGCTATGCTTCATCAATCTATAGCTGTGTTAATATTTATCGTGCTTTCTTTTTTATTTTGGTTTACTTTACAAAGCAATTTTGAAGATAACTAGCTTAAGCAAATAAAATATTTATATTTGGATAAAATCTTGCATTATATTTCTACAAGAAGTCATAATACTAAANCTACTAGTAANTTTAGNAGTGTTATTATGGAAGGGTTAGCTTCAGATGGAGGACTCTATATACCCAAAAATTTTCCAAAATTNTCTTCTCTAGAATTAGANAATATGATTAATATGAGTTATGAAGAATTATGTGTAGAGGTAATATTTAAATATTGTGGTACATGCCTTACTAAAGAGGAAATTAAAATAATAGCTCTGGATTCATATAAAAATTTTGGTACCAATGATATTGCTCCTATTATTAAAGTTACCGATAATATTAATATCTTAGAATTATTTCATGGCCCTACATTAGCATTTAAAGATTTTGCACTTCAGTTTTTGAGTAAAGTTTTTAATATTCTTTTAGAGCGCGAAGGTAAAAAAATTACAATTATTGGAGCTACATCTGGAGATACAGGTTCTGCGGCCATCGAGGCATTCAAAAACAATAGTCTTGCTAATATAATAATTTTGCATCCAGAAGGTAAAGTAAGTGATTTTCAAAGAAAGCAAATGACAACAGTTGATGCAGGAAATATATATAATATAGCTATTGATGGAAATTTTGATGACTGTCAGGCATTAGTTAAAAAGCTTTTGGTTGATAAGGACTTTAATAATAAACATAACTTAGCATCTATTAATTCAATTAACTGGGGTAGAGTATTAGCCCAAGTTGTTTACTATTTTTATTCTGCTTTTAAAGTAATGAAGGGAAAAGATAATAAGTCAGTTAATTTTTCAGTACCAACAGGCAATTTTGGTGATGCATATGCTGGATATGTTGCAAAAAAAATGGGTTTACCCATAGAAAAAATTATTATAGCTACAAATAGCAATGATATTTTATCAAACTTTTTTAAAAATGGTATTTATAAAATATCAAAAGTAATTCCTACTATTAGTCCTTCCATGGATATACAATTAGCTAGCAATTTTGAAAGACTATTATATGAAACATTAGATCATGACCCAAGTTTAGTAAGAGAATATATGAAAACATTAAGTAATATTGGTTCATTTAAAATAAGTAATGAAAAATTAAAAACTTTAAATGAGACTTTTATTGGTTTAGGAGTGAGTGATGAAGCTACAATAGAGAGAATTAAATCTACTTATAATAATAGTTTAGTAATAGACCCACATACATCGGTTGGTTTAGAGGCTGCATATAATTATAACTATTCCTTAAAAGGACCTTGCATAGTTTTATCTACAGCTCATCCTGTTAAGTTTGCAGATGCAGTGAGTAGCGCAATAAACATTAATTCAGATTTGCCAGAAAAATATAAGAATATATTTTCTTTAGATGAAAAGTATCATTCATTAAAAAATAATTTAGATACCATAAAAAATTTCATAGATTCAACATCAAATGTATAGCAACATAATTACAAAAAGAGAAGATACCTATTGTGTCTAATTATAAACTTAGATCAGTAAAAACAAAATCTTTTAAAGGTAATCGCTTAAAGAAAATTGCATTTGCATTAAAAGGTTATTTTCCTCACAATTATATAGAAAGCCAAAGAGTTATTATAAGGCATCCTAAAAGGCGAGACTGGAAAGCTTGGGTGAATTTACGCAGAGAATCATATGGTTTCTTACAAAAATGGGAACCTTATTGGTCTCTAAATCAGTGTAATAAGAGCAACTATATGAGGCAATTAAAATTACAGAGAACTAAGGCTGCTTATGACCAAGCTTATTCTTTTTTATGTTTTGAAAAACATAATAAAGTTTTATTAGGAGGTATTAACATATCTAATATTCAGCGAGGAGTTATACAGACTTGTAATATTGGGTATTGGTTAGGTGAAAAAAATACAGGCAAAGGTTATATGCAAGAGTCTATAAAAGTATTGATACCGTATATATACGAGCAATTAAAAATTCATAGAATACAAGCATTCACATTAGAAGACAATATTCCATCAAGGAAGCTAATTGAGAAGGTTAATTTTAAAAAAGAAGGAGTTTTAAGAGAGGCAATGCAAATTAATAACGAGTGGAGAGACCATGTAATATACTCCTTATTATTAGATGATACTAAAAATAATTAATTTAATTTCTCTTGATATATATAAAATTATGCAAAAAATATTATATTCTTTAATATTACTAAGCCTTTTTTTTAATGTAAACAGATCTTCTTCAGAAGAATATAATACATTTAAAATGGATATGGTTGATGTAAAATTTATTTCTTCAATCAGCAAAATTGATAATAGTGATATTTTAATTGGTTTAGAATTTAAATTAGAACCTGGCTGGAAGATATATTGGAGACAGCCCGGAGATTCTGGCTTACCACCAGAATTAGACTTTAGTTCATCAAAAAACCTAAGTTCTTATGAAATCAAATGGCCTTATCCTATAAAAGAACTAGAAGCAGCGAATATATTAACAAATATATATAAAGATAATGTTATTATTCCAATAAAGATATCAGTTATAGATAAAAGTAAAACTTTATATTTAGATGCAGCCTTAAGTTTTCAAGTTTGTAAAGATATTTGTATTCCATTAGAAACTTCTTTATTTTTAAAACTTTACCCTGGTAAATCAGAGCCCACTAATAATTTACATCGTATTGAATTGGCTCTTTCTAAAGTTCCAAAAGATTATAGTAAAAGTGGTATAAAAAATATAAGTATTAGCAAAAAATCTCAAAAAAAATTAATTCTTAATGTTGAAAATTCTATAGATTTTCCAATTGGAGAATTAGATATTTTTTTAGAAAATAAAACTGATTATATCAAAATAATAAAAATTAATATTTTAGAAAATTTTAAGAAAAATATTCAAGCAGAATTAATTTTAGAAAACGAAATTAATAATTATAAGAATATTAATATTACTTTAGTAAAAGGAAACTTAGTAGCTTTTGCAGACTTTATTAATATTAATAATTCTGATCGTAATAACATTTTATTAATATTACTTATGGCATTTATAGGAGGGTTTATTTTAAATTTTATGCCTTGTGTCCTTCCAGTACTTTCATTAAAGATTTCTAGAGTTTTATCTACCCAAGATAAATCTCATTCTAGTGTTAGGTTTAACTTTTTATTAACTACGCTAGGAATTATTACTTCTTTTATTTTTTTAGCTATTATAACAGTATTCCTTAAAAATATTACTGGAGAAATAGGCTGGGGAATACAGTTTCAACAACCTATATTTTTATTTTTCTTAATATTTGTTCTTATATTGTTTTCTTTAAATTTATTTAATTTATTAGCAATAAATCTGCCGGGAAAGTTAACTAATAATATTAGCAGTTACATTGATAATAAAAAACATGGCATAGCCTTCTTTGAGGGAGCATTTGCAACATTATTAGCTACGCCTTGTTCTGCACCTTTTTTAGGGTCAGCAGTAAGCTTTGCCTTATCTTCTAGTTTTTATATAACATTATCTATTTTTATAGTCTTAGGGTTAGGTATGTCGTTTCCATATATACTTTTTATAATTTTTCCTTCTTTTACGAAGTTTCTTCCAAGGCCTGGTGTATGGATGGTGTATTTGAAATATGTACTAGGAGTGGGAGTAATGTTAACGGCACTATGGTTATGCTATGTTTGCATTATGATTATAGGTTTTAGCATATTTGGTGCGGTTATTTTATCACTTATATTACTTATTTTATTGTTAAATAAGAGAGTTTATAAAGATAAGTATGGGATATTATTAATATTATTACTAATTATGGGATCCTATTATTTATATAAGGACAAAGTACTAGATAAATATAGTTTATTTTCTAACAATAGTTCTGAATGGGAAAACTATAATAGTGAGTCATTATTAAAACATATTAGTAATGGTAAAACTGTATTTATAGATATTACTGCGGATTGGTGTGTTACATGTAAGGTAAATAAATTATTAGTATTAAATAGTAAAGAATTTCGAAATATAATTAATAATAATAATATTATCCTTATGAGAGGAGATTGGACAAAGCCTGATAAGGAAATAACTAGTTTTTTGCAGGAGTCTAATAGGTATGGAATACCATTTAATGCGTTATATAGCCTTAATTACCAAAAAGGTTATATATTCTCTGAGTTATTAACTTTAAGAGAAATTAAGGAAGGTATTCTAAAGCATAGTAGCTATGCAAAGTAATTATAAATATAATTGGATAATTATTAAAATATTAAGTAAAATAGCTAAATATTAATTATTGGAGTAGGCTTAATGGCTTTAAAAGTAGGCGACAAAATACCAGAAGCAATATTAAAATGTCTTGGACCTGATGGAATTATAAATATAGAGGTAGGAAAACACTTTTCTAATAAAAAAATTGTTTTATTTTCTGTTCCTGGAGCGTTTACTCCTACTTGCTCAGCCAAACATTTACCCGGCTTTGTTGAATATTCTTCTGATATATTAAGTAAAGGTGTTGATGAAATAATATGTATTTCTGTTAATGACCCTTTTGTAATGAATGCATGGGAAAAAGATCAAAATTCTAAAGGTAAAGTAACACTTTTAGCAGACGGAAACGGAGATTTTACTGAAGCTTTAGGTTTATCTTTTGATGGTTCAGGTTTTGGACTAGGAAAAAGAGGGCAAAGATTTGTAATTATAATTGATAAGGGAATTATTGTGCACTTAGCAATAGAGAAAGCAGGGTCATTTGAAGTATCTAGTGCAGAGAGTGTATTAAAGGCTTTAAGTTAAGCATTCTTTATAGCAGATGTTGCAAGTTCATCAGCTATATCATTCTCAATGTTGCCTGAATGTCCTTTTACCCATTTCCAGTCAACATCAAGGTTTTTAGTTAGAATATCCAATTCTTGCCATAAATCTTTATTTTTTACGTCTTTCTTTTGGCTGTTTTTCCAATTATTAATTTTCCAGTTGTGTATCCAAGAAGTGATGCCATCTTTTACATATTTACTATCAGTATAAATAATAATTTTAATTTTTAAATTAATACTTTTTAAAGCATTAATTACCGCTAGCATTTCCATTCTATTATTAGTTGTATTAGGCTCATAACCGCTCAATTTTTGCGTTAGATCAGGGTACTTAATTAGAGCTCCCCAACCTCCAGGACCTGGGTTACCAGAGCATGCTCCATCGGTCCAAATATTTATATATGTATTATTATTCATCTAAATAACCTGCTCAAAGTTAATAGTGTTCTTATTAAAATAAAGTAATTTATGTATATATTCATTAGGATCTTTTGTTAAAACTTTTTTTGAATCTTTTTGAGATTTTTTNTCTATTAGCCTTGTTAGAAAAAATCTAATGCAATACATTTTGCAAACAATATTCAGAGATATTAGCTCGCTGTATGATATNTTTCTAATTTTATGGTAGCTACTNAATAGCATTTTAACTTTTTTAATATCTAGTTCTACTGCCTTGTCATTTTTNGAAGTAAAACACCAGGATATAATTACTATTGCAATATCTGATATTAGATAGTCCTTACTTGCGTAATAAAAATCAATAAAACCGCTTATTTCACCTTTGTCGAATAATACATTATCAGGAAATAAATCTCCATGAATAATTCCAGTAGGAAGGCTTGCTTTAATAAGATTTGTATATTCAAAAAGCGTATTATTAAATATATTAATTAAGTTTGAGTTATAATTAGCTATAATATTTAAATGGTCATTAATAGTGGAGTTGTAAAATTTTTTATTAAACCGTTTTTCTATAGTATAAGGAAATATTAACGCAATAGTGTGTAATTGAGCTATACTTTGAGCTAGATAATTTAAGTGAGTTATTCTATGTCTGGATATAGATTTGCCTTTTATAAATGATACTAATGAAGAGGGTTTATTATTTAAGTAACTTACTAAGTTATTATTTTTATTAGTAATTGGGCAGGGGCATTTAAAGCCTGATCTATTTAAAAATAGCATTAAGTCTAAAAAAATTTGAAGATTCTTCGCAACGTATTTATCGTCAAAGATAGTAAATATATACTTATTACTTATAGTAGATATAATATAGTTACTATTCTGAATACCTTCGTATATTGGAGTAAAGCTAATATAATCTAAAAGTTCATAATTAAATGATATATTCTTGATGTCATCTTCATTAAGTTCTGTTAAATATGCCATATAATATTATTACTATATAAATTTTGATTTAGGTATATTTAATATAAAATAAAGGTTCATAATGTTCTTATATAAATTTAAAATAAAAATTTCTTTTTTATCCGCTACTTTGATCATCTTATCTGGTTGTGGACTTTCAGGAAACAAAGTAGCAGAATTATATGACGATGCTCTAGGTGATGAATATAAATATGAAATATCATGTCCAACTGTTAAGTATATTTCAAGTATGGATAAAATAAAACCTACAAAAGAGAATAATTATGAAGCTAGTTTTTACGAAGTTAAATGGA
>JGI20155J14468_10001783_pt1 | contig 16438 bp, 17 predicted proteins | sample COG_05_FD_14468 | JGI IMG/M metagenome (IMG submission 14468) | reverse complement strand
CAATTTATGATATGGCAGGAAGTGGATTTGAATCAACTGTAAGGTTAGCAAAAAGTTCTCCTGAAATGTGGTCTTCAATTTTTATTGAAAACAAAAAATATATTATTGAATCTCTTGAGGAATACATAGTAAATATTAATAATTTTAAAAAATTAATAGAAGGTGGTGATCAAGAAAACCTTAATACCGAGATGAAAAAAATTAATGGTATAAGAGAAATTTTAAAAGGAATTAAATAGAAAATTATGGAAAATAAAAAAGAATACAGAAATTGGCTTGAACAGATGAACTTAGATCATCCACTTGTTATTGCAGGTCCGTGTAGTGCAGAAACTGAAGAACAGGTTTTAAAAATTGCACATCAACTTAAAGATACAGATGTTACGGCATATAGAGCTGGAATATGGAAGCCGCGAACAAGACCTGGGATGTTTGAAGGAGTTGGTGCAATCGGATTAAATTGGTTAGAGAAAGTCAAAGAAGAAACAGGTCTATTAACTGCTACTGAAGTTGCAAATTCTGTTCATGTTGATTTAGCATTAAAACATAATATTGATATTTTATGGATAGGAGCAAGGTCAACAGTAAGTCCGTTTATTGTTCAAGAAATTGCTGATGCATTAAAGGGAACTGACAAAACAGTTTTAATTAAAAATCCAGTTAATCCAGATTTAGCTCTATGGATGGGAGGAGTTGAAAGAATATATTCAGCAGATATTAAAAATATCGGTGTTATTCATAGAGGTTTTTCTTCATATGATAAATCTAAATACAGAAATAATCCAGAATGGCAAATTGCTGTTGAATTTCAAAATAATTTTCCAGATATACCTCTAATTTGTGATCCTTCTCATATAGCTGGTAAAAGAGACTTAATTTATGATTTAAGCCAAACCTCTTTGGATCTTAATTATGATGGTTTAATGATTGAATCTCATTGGGATCCAGACAATGCATGGAGTGACGCTGCACAACAGGTTACCCCAAAACGATTAATTCAAATAATGAAAGATCTTAAAATAAGAGATAAGACTTTTCAAGGAGAAGATTATCAAAATCAATTAAATAACTTAAGATCTCAAATTGATGTTGCAGATCAAAATTTATTAACAACTTTAGGAAAGAGAATGGAAGTTGCGAAAAATATAGGTAAACTGAAATCTGACAATAATGTTGCAATTCTTCAAAACAAAAGATGGAATGAAATTTTAGGAAAAATGATATTAGATGGAGAGGATCATGGCTTAAGTGAAGAATTTATTCTCAGATTCTTTAAAGCCATTCATCAAGAATCTATAAATAATCAAAAAAAAATATTAAAAAAATAATTTAAAAAATGTTATCAGATAAAATTAATTCATTACCGATTTCACAAACTGTTGCAATGACTGCAAAAGCTCATGATTTAAAAAATCAAGGTGTAGATGTTATAACGTTAAGTGCAGGCGAGCCTGATTTTAATGTCCCGGATTACATTAAAGATGCTGCAATTGATGCAATAAATGAAAATTACCATAAATACTCTCCAGTTGATGGATTTCTTGATTTAAAAAAAGCAATCTGTAAAAAGTTTAAAAGAGATAATAATCTTGATTATAATACTGATCAAATTGTTGTTTCTACAGGAGCAAAACAATCTATAGCTAATGTTTGTATGTCTTTAATAAATAAAGGTGACGAGGTTGTAATTCCAACTCCTTATTGGGTTAGCTATAGTGCTATGGTATCTCTGGCAGATGGAATTCCAGTGTTTGTTAATCCAGATGAAAATGCAAATTTTAAAGTAACTGCAAACAGATTGAATCTGCAATTACAGATAAAACAAAGATGATAATGCTTAATTCACCAAATAATCCAAGTGGTTCCGTCTTTAGTGAACAAGAGTATCTTGAATTTTCAAAAGTTTTATTAAAGTATCCTAAAATTATTATTGTTTCAGATGAAATTTATGAGCATATTAATTATGGTTCAAAAAGTGTAAGTTTTGCAAGCTTACCTGGCATGTATGAAAGAACTGTTACAGTAAATGGAATATCTAAAGCATTTGCAATGACAGGCTGGAGAATAGGTTATCTAGCTGCTCCAAAAGTATTAGCTAAAGCATGTAACAAAATGCAAGGTCAAATTACAAGTGGAGCTAATTGTATTGCTCAAAGGGCTACAATTAAAGCATTAGAAGAATCACCAGAAAAAATAAAATATATGGTTGATGAATTCAAAATCAGAAGAGATTTGATAATTAATCTTGTTAATCAGATTAATGGTTTTGAAGTTAAGAGACCTCCAGATGGAGCTTTCTATATTTTTCCTGAAGTCTCAGATTTATTTGGCAAAACATTTAAAGGTCAAACTGTAAATGATGCAAATGATTTATCAATGCTTATCTTGGAAAAGGCTCATGTAGCTACTGTTCCTGGCGATGCATTTGGTTATCCAGATTGTATAAGAATATCATATTCAACATCACGAGAACAAATTGAAGAAGCGATTAGAAGGATTAAAGATCTTTTATCTTGATTGAGTTAAAGAAATATTTTCCAAATTTATCTCAAGATCAATTAGAAAAATTTATGAGGCTAGTTCCGATATATAAAGATTGGAATTCAAAAGTTAATTTAATATCTAGGAGAGATATTGAGAACTTATTTACAAATCATATTCTTCATTCTCTTTCTATTGTAAAGATTATAGAGTTTGAATCTTCAACTAGTGTTTTAGATGTTGGAACGGGTGGAGGTTTTCCAGGAATTCCCTTAGCTATATTTTTCCCAAATGTAAAATTTACATTGTTAGACAGTATTGGTAAAAAAATTAAAGTTGTAGAATCTGTATCTAAAGATCTATCCCTCTCTAATGTGACTGCAATAAATGATAGGGTAGAAAATCACTTTGACAAATATGACTTTATATTATCAAGGGCAGTAGCAAAAATGGATAAGTTTTACTCTTTAGTAAATAAAAATTTTAATTCTAAATCTATCAATGAAATTCCAAATGGAATAATTTCTCTTAAAGGAGGAGATCTAAAAGATGAATTAAAAGATTTCAAAGAAAAAAAGATTTTTGATATTTCAGAATTTTTTACTGATGATTTTTTTAAAACTAAAAGAGTGGTATATGTCCCTAATTTAGATAATTAATGAACTTATTTAATCGTTTTTTTTTAGTTGTAACAATAATCTTTTTTTTAGGATGCAAAAACAATTCATATAATTCAATTGAAACTTCAAATATTCCAAAGAATAAAAAAACTAATGTTACGGATCAGATTAATGAATTAAAGGAAGAGGTTAAAGAAAATATAATATTAACAGATGAAAATGTAATTGATTTTCTTTTTGAGTATGAAAAAAACAATAAAGAAAATCATGTAAGAATTTACACACCATTTGGCGAAATTGAGATTTTACTTTATGATAACACACCTTATCACAGATCAAATTTTATATATCTGACAAAAAAGAAATATTTTGAAGGAACTCAATTTTACAGAGTAATCAATGATTTTGTAATACAAGCAGGAAATAGTGATAACATTAAAGTTTCAAAAAAAAGAAGAGATATTGGAAAGTACCTTTTACCTAATGATTTTAATAAAGGTCATACTCATAAAAGAGGAATGGTGAGTATGCCAAGTAGTACAGTAGATAATCCATATAAAATGGCATCACCATTTGAATTTTTTATAGTGCAAAAAAAAGATGGTGCTCATCATTTAAATGGAAGCTACACAATTTTTGGAGAAGTAATAGATGGAATGGAAACAGTAGATATAATAGCTAATTTACCAACTGATAATAGAGATTGGCCATTAAATAATGTCTATATAAATAAAGTTGAAATTGTAAATGATAATTAATTCTTTAGCCCATAAATGGGTATCTAAAATCCTTAGCTGGGATGAAAGTTTCTTTAATTAACCTTGGAGATGTCCATCTCAAAAGATTAAGGTAAGATCCTGCCTTATCATTTGTTCCAGATCCTCTAGCCCCTCCAAAAGGTTGTTGACCAACAACTGCACCAGTACATTTATCATTTATATAAAAATTTCCTGCACAATTTTGAAGTTTATCCACAGCATCACTCAGTATGAATCTGTCTTCACAGAAAACTGCACCAGTTAATGCATACTCAGAAGTTTCATCAACAATTTTTAGAGTTTCATTCCATTTAGCATCATCATATTCATAAATTGTAACTACGGGTCCAAATAATTCAGTTTCCATTGAGTAATATTTTGGATTTGAAGTCTTTATCACAGTTGGTTCAATAAAATACCCCTCAGATTTATCATATCCTCCACCAATTATAACTTCTGCATCTTTATCAACTTTAGCTTTTTCTATTGCATTAACAAGTTTATCAAATGAATTTTCGTGAATAACAGCTGTCATAAAATTTTTAAAATCTTCAGGACTGCCCATTTTTATTTTTTTCACCTCTGACTTTAATTTTTCAAAAAAATCTTTTGAGATTGATTTAGGTATATAAACTCTTGAAGCAGCAGAACACTTTTGACCCTGAAATTCAAATGCTCCTCTAATAACTGCAGTAGATAATTCATCAGTATCTGCAGAGTTGTGAGCTATTATAAAGTCTTTTCCTCCTGTTTCACCTACAATTCTAGGATAAGAATTATAGTTTTCAATATTAGTTCCAATTTTTTTCCATAATCCTTTAAAAACTGATGTAGATCCGGTAAAATGAATTCCCGCAAAGTGCTTTGAATCTAAAATAGTATTAGTAATCATTTCAGGGTCACCATAAACTGCATTTATAACTCCATCTGGAAGACCAGCTTCTTTAAATACATCAATTACGATTTTAGCAGAAAAAATTTGATGATCACTAGGTTTCCATACTACAGTATTTCCCATCATTGCAGCACTGCCAGGAAGATTACCAGAGATTGCGGTAAAATTAAATGGAGTTATTGCATAAACAAAACCCTCTAGAGGTCTATACCCAAGCCTATTCCAAACCCCTGGATCTGATTTTGGTTGTTGGCTATATATGTGTTGCATGCTGTAAACATTGAACTTTAAAAAATCAACTAATTCACATGCTGCGTCAATTTCAGCTTGGAAAATTGTTTTAGATTGAGCTAACATTGTAGCAGCATTAATTCTATCTCTGTAAGGGCCTGCTACAAGTTCTGCTGCTTTTAAAAAAATAGCTGCTCTTTCTTCCCACTTCATGTTTGCCCATTTATCTTTTGCATCCAAAGCAGATTTTATTGCTAGTTCAACATGCTTTTTTTCAGCTAAATAATACTTACCTAGAATATGTTTATGATCATGAGGTGGAGACATATTTGAGGTTTGAGAACTCTCAATAAATTTTCCACCAATCCACATTTTTACATCTGTTTTAGAATCTTTAAGTCTTTTATAAGTACCAAGAACTGATTCTTTTTCTGGACTGCCTGGCTTATATTCCTTTATAGGTTCATTAACTGGATTTGGAACATTTACAATAGAGTTATTCATAAGATAAATTTTGGTTATCAAATTTAAATTAAATTGATAATAATTTTAATAAAAATACTTTTTTTTCTTAAAGTGTTTATAGTAAATTTGCAGTCACAAATTACTAATATTTCATGTCTAAAGACATAAGCATTAAAAACGGTGCTAATTTAAATCTAAAAGGGCTAGCTTCAAAAGAACTTGAAGTTGCTAAAAAAAGCTTAACCTACGCTCTAAACCCCGACGACTTCTTCTCTCTAATACCACGTATGCTAGTTAAAGAAGGAGATAAAGTTTCCAAAGGTCAGCCAATTTTCTATGATAAAAATGATGAAACAATCAAAATTGTTTCTCCAGTTAGTGGAAAAGTTAAAGAAATTAGACGAGGTGCAAAGAGAAAAATATTATATGTTATAATTAAGGCTGAAGGTGATGATGTTATAAAATTTGACATTCCAGATTTACAAAAAATTACAAAAGAACAAATAACCAAACTTCTTAGTGATTCAGGATCTCTAGCTTATGTAAAACAAAGACCTTATAATATAATTGCAAGATCTAATAAGTTACCCAAGTCAATTTTTGTATCAACCCATTCTACTGCTCCATATGATGTTGACTATGATTTTTTAATGAGTAATAGATTAGATGATTTACAAACTGGTATCGATATTATGAGTGCTATCATTGAAAAACCAATCAATTTTTCAATCACACATAAAAAAGATAGTAGTTTTAAAGACTTAAATAATGTGGAAATCTACAATATCAAAGGCGCTCATCCTTCTGGAAATGAAAGTTTTCAAATAAATAAAATTGACCCTCTTAATTTTGGAGAAACTATTTGGGTAATTAAACCTGAAGACCTTTCAAATATTGGAGCTTTTTTTAGAACTGGTATTTTTTCTTCATCTAGAACTGTTGCAATATCAGGGGACTCATTAAAATCACCAAAATATTACAACACTATTATTGGAGCTTCAATTTCATCATTAATTAATAGTGATGAAATAAATGATATTAATAACTATAGATTTATAAATGGTGATCCTTTGAGTGGATCAAAAGTTGATTATTCTGAATTCTTAGGATTTTACAATAACTCTTTAAGTGTAATTGAAGAAGGAAATAATTATAGAATGCTTGGATGGCTCCCATTTATGTATAACTCTATTCCTAGTTTTTCAAAAACTTCATTTTCATGGTTATTAGGTGGGGCAAAAAAAGTTAATACAAATCTTAATGGTGAAGAGAGAGCTATCGTTGTCACAGGGGAAATGGAAAAATATTTCCCAATGGATATATTCCCAATGCAATTGATAAAAGCATGTATGAGAGGTGATATTGAAAAAATGGAATCTTTGGGTATTTATGAAGTTGTCCCAGAAGATTTTGGATTAGTTGATTTTTCTTGTACATCAAAAATTGAAGCACAAGAAATAATTAAAAATGGAATAGAAATAATGTTAAAAGAAGTAGGATAATGAAATTTATTAGAAAACAGGTAGATGTATTAAAAAAACCTTTCCTTAAAGGTGGGAAACTAGAAATGCTTTATCCCGCTTTTAATGCATTTGAAACTATGCTTTTTGTTCCTGATCATACTACTTCAAAAGGATCTCATATTCGTGATGGAGTTGATTTAAAAAGAACAATGATAACTGTTATAATTGCTCTTTTACCAGCATTATTTTACGGTATATATAATACAGGTTATCAATACTTTATTCAAACTGGTCTTGATTTTACATTTTTAGATGCTTTTCTTCATGGGGCATACAAGATTTTTCCAATGATTGCAGTTTCATATGCAGTAGGTTTAGCAATTGAGTTCGCATTTGCAGTTTATAGAAATCATCCAGTTAACGAAGGATACCTTGTAACAGGTCTTCTTATTCCAATGATAATGCCAATAGACATGCCATTATGGATGTTGGCAATCTCTGTAGTTTTTGCTGTATTAATTGCCAAAGAAGCTTTTGGCGGGACAGGAATGAATATTCTTAATCCAGCCCTAACTGCTAGAGCTTTTGCTTTTTTTGCATATCCTACATTTATGTCGGGTGATAAAGTATGGGTTTCAGAAGCAAGTAATGTAGATGCAATATCTGGTGAAACTATACTGGGAACTCTTGCTGCTAACGGAGATGTTACATATTCGTCTTTTAATATGTTCATGGGAGCAATTCCAGGATCTGTTGCAGAAACTTCAGTGTTTTTTGTTCTAATTGGAGCCTTAATCTTAATCCTAACTGGAGTAGGGAGCTGGAGAATAATTATAAGTGGAATTCTTGGTGCTTCATTAGTAGGAATTTTATTTAATTTATGGGGTGCTAATTCTTTAATGAGTTTTGATTGGTATAATCATCTTTTAGTAGGTGGTTTTGCATTTGGAATTGTCTTTATGGCTACTGATCCTGTCTCGGCTGCCCAGACAACAAAAGGCAAATGGATATATGGATTTTTGGTTGGAGTTTTCTGTATTTTAATTAGAGTATTTAACCCTGCATATCCTGAGGGAGTAATGTTAGCAATACTATTGATGAATGTATTCGCTCCATTAATTGATCATTATGTGATTGAGTCAAATGTTTCTAAGAGAAGAAAAAGATGGGAAAATATTAAATTAAAAACTGCATAATGAATAGAGATTCAAATAAACACACTTATATTTTTGCTGTATTGATGGTGCTTTCAGTTGCTTTTGTTTTATCATTCACGTCAGAATCCTTAAAAGATTTACAAAATGCAAATGTTAAGAAAGAGAAAATGCAAAATATACTTTCTTCAGTTGGAATTAATGTTACTAGAGATGAATCAGAGGATTTATATATGGATTATATTTCCGAAGAGCTTTCTTTAAAGTCAGACGGAACAATTGATGATGATATAGATGCTTTTGATATAAATCTAGCTTTAGAAGTAAAAAAAGATTCTGAAACTCAAAGATTTCCTTTATACATTGCGAATGTTGAAAATGAAAAATTTTATGTTATCCCTTTAAGAGGCGCTGGATTATGGGCAGAAATTTGGGGCTATATAGCGCTTAAGGAAGATATAAATACTATCAAAGGCGTATCTTTTGATCATAAGTCAGAAACTGCTGGATTAGGAGCTGAGATAACAGAAGATTGGTTTATTGATAGTTTTACTGATGAAAAAATAAATGATTCACAAGGAAATTTTGTTGGGGTTTATTTAACTAAGTCTAATAATGATCCAAGAAATGAGGATAAGATGGATAATGAAGTTGATGCGATTTCTGGTGCTACTATTACAGGTGATGGTGTATCAGACATGATTATAGAGAGAGTTCAAAACTATCTTCCATATTTTAATAATATTAGTAATGAGTAAAGATATAGAGCCATTATTTTCAAAAAAAAATAGAGCATTATTAACTGATCCTCTTGATGATGATAATCCAATTACAGTTCAAGTATTGGGAATATGTTCTGCACTTGCTATTACAGTTAAACTAGAGCCTGCAGTTGTAATGACAGTTTCAGTAATATTTGTTATGGCAGCAGGAAATGTTATTGTTTCTATTTTGAGAAATGTTATCCCAACAAGAATTAGAATTATTGTTCAATTATTAGTAGTTGCAACTCTCGTTGCCCTTGTTGACCAATTTCTAAAGGCATATGCATATGATGTAAGTAAGCAATTGGCAATATTTATTGGATTAATTATTACCAACTGTATAATAATGGGGAGATTTGAAGCATTTGCTCTTGGTAATGGTGTTTGGAAATCTTTTCTAGATGGTGTTGGTAATGCTGCTGGTTATGGTTGGATTCTAATTGTTGTTGCTTTTATAAGAGAATTGTTTGGATCTGGTGAGCTATGGGGAATCCCAGTTATTCCTCAATTTATTTATGACTTAGGATACCAAGATAATGGTTTAATGCTTCTTTCACCTATGGCACTGATTGTTGTTGGACTTTATATCTGGATTCAAAGATATTATAATAGAAAACTAATTGAAAAAGATTAAATGGAAGACTTAGCTAACTTATTTATTAAAAGTATTTTTATAGAGAATATGGTTTTTGCCTATTTTCTGGGTATGTGTTCATATTTAGCAGTATCTAAGACAGTCAAAACTGCTGTTGGTCTTGGTTATGCTGTAATTTTTGTTTTAACAATTACAGTTCCAATAAATTACTTAATTAACTCTTATTTACTTGCCCCTGGAGCACTTACTTGGATTGGCCCCCAATTTGCTAATGTTGATCTATCATTTTTAACTTTTATAATGTTTATTGCTGTAATTGCTTCAATGGTTCAATTAGTTGAAATGATTGTTGAAAAAGTTTCTCCAAGTTTATATGGATCACTTGGTATATTTCTTCCGCTTATAGCAGTCAATTGTGCAATTCTAGGAGGATCATTATTTATGCAACAAAAAGATTTTATTAATACTCTAGAATCTGCAGTTTATGGTTTTGGATCAGGAATTGGATGGTTTCTTGCAATAGTTGCAATAGCTGCAATAAGAGAGAAAATAACCTATTCTAATATTCCAGATCCTTTAAGAGGACTTGGTATAACTTTTATTATAACTGGGCTAATGGCTTTAGGTTTTATGAGTTTTATGGGAATTAAATTATAAGAAATGGATATTAATGTAATTATTGCTAGTACTGTAGGTCTTTTTGTCATAACACTTTTATTAGTGACAATGCTCCTTTTTGCAAAAGCAAAACTATTACCTTCAGGTCCAGTAAAACTAATTATAAATGGGGAAAAAAATGTTGAAGTAAATTCTGGTGATACTCTTTTAACTACTCTTGGAAATAATAAAATATTTTTACCATCTGCATGTGGAGGTGGTGGTACATGTGTTCAATGTAAATGTCAAGTTGTTGAAGGAGGAGGTGAAATACTCCCTACTGAGGAACCTCATTTCACAAGAAAAGAAATTTCAGAAGGTTGGAGGTTAGGTTGTCAAGTAAAAGTTAAGCAAGACATGAAAATTGAAGTTCCTGAAGAGGTTTTTGGTATTAAAAAATGGGAAGCCAAAGTAAAAAGTAATTATAATGTAGCATCATTCATAAAAGAGTTTGTTATCGAAATTCCTGAAGAAATGGATTATAAAGCAGGTGGATATATTCAAATTGAGATTCCAGAGTGTGATATTAACTATAATGAAATGGATATTACATCTCATCCTGATGAACACCCAGATAATCCTCAAAAATTCAAATTGGAGTGGGATAAGTTTAATCTTTGGCCCTTAAATATGAAAAATAATGAAACTGTTGAGAGAGCATACTCTATGGCTTCATATCCAGCCGAAGGAAAACAAATTATGTTAAATGTCAGAATTGCAACTCCACCATGGGATGGTAAAAAAAATAATTGGATGACAGTTAATCCTGGTATAGCATCCTCTTATATTTTTTCAAAAAAACCTGGTGACACTGTTACAATTTCTGGCCCTTATGGTGAGTTTTTTATTAATGATTCTGATGCAGAAATGTTATATGTAGGTGGAGGTGCAGGAATGGCTCCAATGAGATCTCACCTATACGAGTTATTTAGAACTATTGAAACTGGAAGAAAAGTTACTTTTTGGTATGGAGGTAGATCAAAGAGGGAGCTATTCTATGTAGATCATTTTAGAGCTTTGGAAAAAGATTATCCAAATTTCAAGTTTTATATTGCTTTATCCGAACCCCTAGAAGAGGATAATTGGAAAGTAAAAGACTCTCTTGATTCAGAAGGAGATGGTTTTACAGGATTTATTCATCAAGTAGTTATTGATAACTATCTTTCAAAACATGAATCACCAGAGGATATAGAAGTTTATTTTTGTGGTCCTCCATTGATGAATGTTGCTGTTGCAAAAATGGCTGAAGATTTTGGTGTACCCCCAGAGAACGTTAGATTTGATGACTTCGGTGGATAATGTTATCTTTTAATCAATTAATTTTTTTATTTACATTATTCTTTATTTCAAGTTGTAATAATGCAAATGAATATAAGCGTATTCGTGGAAGTGCTCTTGGAACTTCATACTCTATAATCGTTGATACTAAAGTAAAAGAACACTTAATTAAAGAAAAGATTGATTCCATATTTGAGGTTGTAAATAATTCTATGTCTACATACATGGATTCTTCATTAATTTCAAAAGTTAATTTATCTGATCAGCCTGTTGTTGTAGATCATCATTTCATAAAAGTTTTTAATAAGTCAAAAGAAATTTGGTCTTTAACAGAAGGTTCTTTTGATCCTACAGCTGGTTCTTATGTTAATTTATATGGATTGGGCCCAAATACCATATATGAAAAGGTAAATGAATCTAAAATTGATAGTGTCAAAAAAATTGTTGGATTTGATAAAGTTTTTCTAACGAATGAAAATGAAATCATTAAGAATAATAAAAATATTTTTATTGATTTCAATGCAATAGCTAAAGGCTATTCTGTTGATTTAATAAAGGAACTATTTGAAGAAAATTCACTTGAAAATTTTCTAATTGAAGTAGGAGGTGAGTTGACCTCAAGAGGATATGCGGAAAATAATAGAAGATGGAAAGTTGCAATTCAAAATCCAATTGAAACTAACAGTCTCCATAATGAGATTTTTTTAACTGATAAGTCATTAGCAACTTCTGGAAACTACAGAAAATTTAGAATTGATCCCATTACTGGAGAAAGATATGTCCATATAATTAACCCTTTAACTGGTTCACCTTTATCTAATAATATTCTAAGCGCTTCAGTTATTTCAGATAGCTGCATTGAAGCTGATGCATGGGCAACTTCTTTAATGGTAATGAATCCAATTAATGCTTTAGATATAATCAATNAAATTGATGGTATAGAAATACTATTATTGACCTCAAAAAATGANGAAATTTTTGAAATAAANTCTAATGGTTGGGACTTAGTTACTCAATGATTTTTTTGCAATTGGAATTAAATCATTTTTCAATAAACCATACTTAATAATAAACTCTTCATCAAAATTTTCTGTGTAGTTTATCATATCAACTTCAAATCCAACTTCTTCAACACGATCCTTAAAATCAATACCATATTCTCTTACATGGTCATATTGACCAAAATATTTTTCTCTATCAAATTGAGATGTTATATTAGAATCCTCAAATGTTTTTTTTCTATTTACATTAATTGGAATTTGCAGTATAGCTATTCCATTGTTATTTAAAACTCTATAAATTTCTTTCAATGCTTTTACATCATCTTCTATATGTTCTAGAACATGATTGCATATTACTAGGTCAAAAGAGTTATCTATAAAGTCCATTGATTTTAAATCTCCTTTTATATCTGCTATTGGTGAATCAATATCAAATGTTAAATAATCCCAGTGATTAAACTTCTTAAATTTTTTATAAAATATTTGTTCTGGTGCAACATGAAGTACTTTTAAATTTGATTTTAAAATATTTGTTTCATTATTAAGATAAAGCCACAAGAGTCTATGCCTTTCTAAAGAAAGAGTTCCAGGACATAAAGCATTTTTTCTAATAGATTTATAACCATAGGATAAAAATTTTGAGTAAGTACTTTTATCTATTGGATCAATAAACCTTTTTCCTTTAAACAATATTCTTAGTAAAGGAGTTAAGTAAAAACTATATTTAATTAATAATTTTCTAGGCAGAAACTTCAATATGTATTTCATTAATTAAAGAAGTTTTTAAATCTATTTTCTTCATCTGAATCTATACCTAAAGCTTCGTATATATAATCAAAAGTTGAAAGAATTTCAGGCTTTCCATCAATTAACGCAATATTATGTTCAAAATGTGCACTAGGTAGACCATCCAGAGTAACAATCGTCCACCCATCTTCATCGAGATTAATTTTTTGAGTTCCTAGATTTATCATAGGCTCAATAGCAAGAACTAAACCATTTTTAATAATCTTTCCTACACCTTTTCTGCCATAATTTGGAACTTCTGGTTCTTCATGTAAATTTTCACCTAATCCATGTCCAACAAGTTCTCTTACTATACCATAACCATGTAATTTAATATAGCTTTCAATAGCATTTCCTATGTCACCAATTCTATTATTTTCAATCATAGCATCCATTCCTACATAAAGAGAATTTTTTGTCGCATCTAGTAGCTGATCAATTTCGCTACTAACCTCACCTACTTTAAATGTATAAGCATGATCTCCGTAATAGCCTTCATTTATTACTCCACAGTCAATAGAAATTATATCTCCTTCAATCAAAGGTTTATCACATGGTATTCCATGTACAACTTGGTTATTAACACTTACACATAATGTGTTTGGAAAATCATTATAACCTTTAAATCCTGGTATTGCATTATTATCTAAGATAAATTCTTCTGCAATTTTATCAAGAAACAAGGAAGTTATACCAGGTTTAATCTCTTTAGCCATCAGGCCAAGAGTTTTAGAGACTAGTTGTGCGCTTTCTCGAATTTTTTTTATTTCTTCTATTTCTTTTAATATCATTCGGAGTAGTAAACATGTTTATAATCCTTATTATTAATTATATTGAGAATATCTTTCTCTAAATTCTCAAATGGAAATTCAACTATTCTATTTTTTTCGCCAGATTCATTCAAAAAAATAAAAGTAGGTGTGTTAGTAATATTTTTTCCATTCTCATACCCACCAGAAGATTTTTTTTCAGAATTTAATAGAACTATTTTTAAATTATCCTCAGAAAAATTTAGTTCGTCTAAAATTTTTATTAATCTTGGTACTTCTCTCTCACTATCATGACATTTAGTGTTCATATAGATTTCTATTTGATATTCATAAATATTAGAAAAATCATTATTAAGGGTATTAATATCTAAATTGTAAGATTCATAATTATTTTCGAACCATTGTGTGTTTTTAGAATTAAATAGATAATCAATTGAAACAATACCCTCATTTGAAGAGTATTTCTCATTTGAAGAACAACCTAAAAATAATAATGTTATAAATAATATGAATTTTTTCATAATAAAAGAGTTTTACCATTCATTTCCTTTGGCTTTTTAATTCCTATAATATCTAAGATAGTTGGTGCTATATCTGCTAAAATCCCATTTTCTATTTCTTTAGAATCTGAGTTTACAATTATTATTGGAACTGGATTTACAGTATGTGAAGTATTTTGAGAACCATCACTATTTTTCATTTTTTCACAATTACCATGATCTGCTATAATTATAGATGTATAATTAAACTTATTGGCTGTATTAACTATTTCTCCTAAGTAATTATCTACTGTTTCGCAAGCTTTTATGGTGGCTTTAAAATCACCTGTATGACCAACCATATCAGGGTTGGCAAAATTTAAGCATATGAATCCAAATTTATCTTTCTTAATCTCATTTATTACATTTTCAGACACATCTCCAGCGCTCATTTCAGGTTTTAAGTCATATGTTGCAACTTTGGGAGACGGACATAGTATTCTTTCTTCTTTCATAAAAGGTTCTTCATATCCGCCATTAAAAAAGAATGTTACGTGAGGATATTTTTCTGTTTCTGCAATTCTTAGTTGAGAAATATTGTTATTTGATATTACTTCACCAAGAGTATTTTTTAGTTTTTTATTTTTAAAAATCGGTTTTGCCACTTTAAAACTTTCATCATAGTTTGTTAGAGTGTAAAAATTAGAAATCAACGATTTCATTCCTAATTGAGTTTTATCTTCCTCACACAAAACAGTAGTCAATTGTCTTCCTCTATCTGATCTATAATTAAAAAAAATGACCGTATCATTCTCTTTTAATTGATGTAATGGATTTCCATTATTATCAGTTTTAATAATAGGTTCTAAAAATTCATCAGTTATATTTTTACTATATGATTCCTTAATTTCTTTTGTAAAGTTTAAAGTCTTTTTACCATTTCCATTACAGATTAAATCGTAAGCTTTATAAATTCGTTCCCATCTATTATCTCTATCCATAGAGAAATATCGACCAATTACAGTTGATAGTTTTCCGCCATTTTCTTTACAAAAACTCTCTAATGTTTCAATATAATTAACACCAGACTTTGGATCTACATCCCTTCCATCTGTAAACGCATGAATGAATATCTTGTCTTTTACATCTGAAAGAGAAACTATAATTTCTTTAAGGTGATCTATATGCGAATGAACTCCTCCATCTGAAACAAGTCCAATCAAATGAATATTTGATGAATTTTTTTTTGAATATGAAATTATATCTTGAAAATGTTCTTTAGTATGAAACTTCCCTTTTTCAATAGATTCATTAATCTTTAAAAGATCTTGTAAAACTATTCTTCCAGAACCAATGTTCATATGACCAACTTCACTATTACCCATTTGACCTATTGGAAGACCTACTTTTTCTCCATGAGTAATTAAATAGTTACTTGGATTGTTTTCTAATAGATCATTAAAGTTAGGTGTCTTTGCTTTATCAGGAGCAGAGACATCTTTATTCTTGGCAATACCCCATCCATCAAGAATTAACAGTAAAACTTTCTTATTCAATTTTTTTATTTAAAGATACAAATATCATCAAGTAGATTTGTTAATATGATTAGGAAAAAATATATTGTTGATTAATTATGATTCAAGGAACTGTATATAAATCAACTGGAAGCTGGTATCTGGTTAAAAGTCAAGATAAATTTTTTGAGTGTAGGATAAAAGGAAAAATTAGACTTAAAGATATTTCTACAACAAATCCAATAGCTGTTGGTGATCTTGTATTGTTTGATCTAGAAAATGATGGGAAAGGTATCATTTCAGACATACTACCAAGAACTAATTATATAATTAGAAAATCAGTTAATTTATCTAAACAACGCCATATAATAGCATCTAATATTGATATTTCAGTTTTAGTTGTTACACTTAATAATCCTAATACTTCTAGTAACTTCATTGATAGATTTCTAGTAAGTTGTCAAGCTTATGATATTCCAGTTATAATTGCATTTAACAAAATTGATTCTTACTCAGAAGTTGATAGA
>JGI20155J14468_10001782_pt1 | contig 16439 bp, 11 predicted proteins | sample COG_05_FD_14468 | JGI IMG/M metagenome (IMG submission 14468) | reverse complement strand
ATTCAACTCATCGCAATGCGTTTTGAACCTTGCCGCCGATGGAATCAATGTTGTCCCATACGGTCAAGGCTTCGTGAGTATGTCCACACCGTCCAAGGAACTTGAACGCTTGATGAGTGAATTCAAAGTACAGCATGACGGTGACCCTGTTATGCGATGGATGTTTGGCAACGTTGTGTTGCGCATGGACGCATCGGGCAACATCAAACCTGACAAGGAAAAGTCAGGCGACAAAATCGACGGCATTGTTTCACTCATCATGTCCATTGGTCAAGCCATGACGGACCAATCAAAACCACAATCAGGCATTCCCACCAATTACACCATCCGAACGTTGTGATTTTCAGTTGTTGGCCATTATCAATAAACAAAAAACCGCTACAATGACTGTTGAAATAGTAATTATTTTCAGCAAAGTTGCAGTCGTTTTAATGCTACTTGCAATGCTAATTAGAAGTTCTTTTTCACTCGTTTCATCAAGCGTTTTGTCTTGGCTTGTATTCGCAACACCACTGTCCATCTGTTCTTCCTTTGGAGTTTGCTTTTCAATTTCACTTAATAATCCCATGTCAATTGTTTTTGGTTCAAGTCAAACATAAATCAAAGTCGTGAGCATACCACCCAAAGACCCCAAACACTTAATCCGCCTACTCGACTTAGCACCGAAGATTTCCACCCGCGATGGTTTCGTGGATGAATACTTTACACGGCTCAAAGACAATGACACACGCGCCAACGCGTATTGGTCCGTCGAGCATGACCACATGTCCATTTTCGGACGTACACGGTACAATGGTCATGAGGTTTTCGCATCGGTACTAAGCCGATGGAATAGTAAAGGGTGTTGAAAGTTGGCTGCAACAAAAAAGCCAGGCTCGCAAGCCTGGCTTTTTTCTATCACACAGAAGTCGCTTTAATCGGCGACAACCTCGAATTTCACTGTTGCGGTAACTTCTTTGTGCAATTTGATCGTGGCTTCGTAAGAGCCCAGCTCCTTGATGCTGTCTTCCGTGATATGGATGCTCTTTCGATCTACAGTTTGACCAGCAGCTTGGATGGCATCCGCAATCTGTATTGAATTGACGGAACCAAAGATTTTTCCGTTTTCGCCCGCTTTCGCACCAATCTTGATGGAAAGCCCTTCCAATTTCGAAGCAATTTTAGTCGCTTCGTCCATTGCTTTTGCCGCTTTGTGCGATTGTTGCTTGATAACTTCAGCAACTACTTTTTTCGCCGAAGGTGTAGCAGCAACTGCCATGCCCTGAGGAATCAGGAAGTTCCGAGCAAACCCGCTTTTCACCGTCACGATGTCGTGCTGGCTACCGAGTCGATCAACGTCTTTTTTGAGAATGATTTCCATGATCGTCGGTTTTAACGGAGGTTATCCGCCACGTATGGCATCAATGCCAAGTGACGTGCTTTTTTAATAGCCTGTGAGACTTTGCGCTGGTACTTCAATGAAGTTCCGGTAAGTCTACGTGGCAAAATTTTGCCTTGTTCGTTGCATAACATCAAAAGGAAACTTGCGTCCTTGTAGTCGATGTACTTGATGCCCTTCTTCTTGAAGCGACAGTACTTCTCCTTTTGCGTGTCAATGCTAATCGGATTCAGATAGCGTACGTTCTTGTCAGCCATGATTGTGTCGTTTTAGGAATTAAGCCTCTTCGGTTGTTTCTGGAGCGGCCACGGGGGCGTCCTTTGATTTGTTCCTGCGCGATTCAGCGTAGGTAACGTGGTGCTTTTCCATCCGGGTGGATAGGAAGCGAATGATGCGCTCATCCCGACGGAATTCAGTTTCGAAGGGCAGAATCACGGGAGCATCGGCTTCGAATTCCAAAAGCTGGTAGAAACCAGTTGATTTCTTTTGGATTGGATAAGCCAACTTCCGCAATCCCCAGGATTCCTCATGCACGATAGTTGCCTTGTGCTCTTTGAGGAATGCCTTGTACTTCTCTACTGTTTCCGCCACCTGATCAACAGATAGCACGGGAGTCATAATGAAAACAGTTTCGTAACGGTTCATGTAGAACGGGGTTTGTTTAATGGGGGGCAAAAGTACGGAGGTCAAAGCTAAAAAACAAGCGTTATTTGGTGGGTAACCTGTTCATAAAGCGGTTTGGGGTTGCATTTGAATCGGTGCGATATTCGCAGAACCAATGAAGACGCCCTCACAGCCCACTTATACCGTCTCTGCGCGAAAGTACAGACCCCAGCATTGGGATGCTGTGGTAGGACAGGATGGGATTACGCGCACGCTGAAGCAAGCGATTCAACAAGATCAGGTGGCACAAGCGTATTTGTTCTGCGGACCGCGTGGAGTTGGCAAGACGACTTCGGCGCGAATCTTTGCCCGTGCAATCAACGGTTTTGAGGCAAGTGAGACGGAAGATTATGCCTTTAATGTATTCGAATTAGACGCCGCATCGAACAACAAAGTAGAGGACATTCGATCCATTGTTGAACAGGTGAGAATCCCACCTCAGCAGGGTAAATACAAGGTGTACGTCATCGATGAGGTCCACATGCTCTCGCAGGCGGCCTTCAATGCCTTCCTGAAGACGTTAGAAGAGCCTCCGCCACACGCCGTTTTTATTCTGGCGACAACGGAGAAGCACAAGATTCTACCGACCATCCTATCACGGTGTCAAATTTTTGATTTCCACAGGATTACCGTCCCAGATATGGTGGAGCATCTCAAGGGCATCTGCGGGAAGGAGGGCATTGAAGCGGAGGAGGCAGCATTGCATGTAGTGGCCGTCAAAGCAGATGGTGCTTTGCGGGATGCCCTGAGTATTTTTGATCAGTTAGTGGCTTTTGCGGGAACGAATCTGACCTACGAGACGGTAGCTGAGCACCTCCATGTTCTTGACCAGCAGACGTATTTTGATGTGCTCGATGCCGTCCAAAAGGGTGACATCGCAAAATCGTTGATCGTACTGGACGGGATTGTCTCTCGCGGGTTTGACCCCCATCATTTCATCGCAGGACTCGGCACGCACGTGCGCAATTTGCTGGTGAGCAAGGACGAGAGTACCATTCAACTTATGGAGGTGACGGAGGACGTCAAAGCTCAATTCCGAACTCAGTCGGCATCCGTTGATTTAAAATTTCTGGTGCGGGCGTTGGATTTGATTAACCAAGCAGACGTGCAATACAAAGGCAGCAATCATCAGCGCTTGCTGGTTGAATTGACCCTCATGCAAATGGCTTCACTGAGTGAGGTTCAAAAAAAAAAGCCTAGTCTGAATCCCATTGCGCAAGATGCCTGGTCTTCCAATGTGCTGGATCGTGCACTGAAGTCCGATGCAGATTTGGAGAGGGAAGAAACGACGACAAGCGGCTTGGTCGAATCCGTTCCATCACCTGAAGTAGATCCTCCCAAACCATTAGCGGTCGCGTCAGCTCCAGCTATCCCTCTCTCAACTCCTGTAAATCCTCCCGCCTCATCCTCATCCTCATCTCCTCGTCGCACTCCGAGAACGAAGATTTTGGCGCCGACGACTTTGTTGGATGAAGTCAAAGCGCCCGCCAAAGAACTTAACAAGGTGGAGCGTACAGAAGCATTTTCAGGTGAGGATGTTCAGAAGGTCTGGACTGAATTTGTTTCCAAGACAGAGGAGGAAGGGCAGTTCAACTTTTACACAACGCTTAAGGCGACCACCTTGGCTTCAGAGGGCAATGTCCTGAAGTTTCATGTGTTGAATAACCTACAAGTTGAGCAAATAAGGAGCTCGCAATTGGATATGATGCAGTTTTTTTCCAATGCGTTGAAGAATGATCAGCTCCAATTCGAGGTGGTCGTTCAAGAAGTTGAAAAGGGCGATGTTAGCCAAGAGTTCATGAACGATCGGGAGCGCTACGATGCCATGGTGACGAAAAATCCTGCCCTTGACACGTTGCGGAAACGCCTGGATTTGGATCTAATCGGTTAACTTGTTGAAGCTGTTGCTTTCTCTTTTAAATCAGAAAATCTCGGTGTTTGGTCCTTTTCGTGTCTTTGACATTGAACGGAAGCTGCACGAATCTGTTAGGATTAAATGAAATCGACTAAGCTTCTTCTTTTTGCTGCCTGTTTCATGTGTTTTTTGAATGATGTCGCGGCTCAATCAGAGGGCATCATTCGCGGGCGCATCAATGATCAACAGACCAATGAGCCTATACCCTTTGCAAACGTGGTATTACAAGGGTCCGCTGTTGGGACAACGACAGATTTTGACGGCAATTTTGAACTGACAAATGTGCCGCCAGGGCTCAGGAACATTCAAGTCAGCTTTGTTGGTTACGAGCCCAAAACTGTTTTTGAAATTGAAGTCACCCCTGCACGTCCAGCCGTGGTGAATGTCGTGATGAAGCCTTCTGCGGTTGAGATTGAGGAAGCGGAAGTGGTCGGCTCACGGAGACCGAACGTTGCGGAAGCTCCGCTCAGCGTGCGCAGCTTGGGAACCAACGAAATCAAACGCAACCCAGGCGGAGGGCGGGACATCAGTCGGGCGCTGCGAACCCTTCCAGGAGTGGCAGCAATCCCCAGTTTCCGCAATGACATCGTCGTCCGTGGAGGTGCGCCAAACGAAAACCGATTTTACATTGACGGCATCGAAATTCCCAACATCAATCACTTTGCCACCCAAGGAGCCAGCGGCGGTCCTGTCGGGATGATCAATGTCGACTTGGTGGAAAATATTGATTTTTATGCGGGCGCTTTTCCCGCTGCACGGGGCAATGCCCTCAGCTCAGTGATGGAGTTCAGTTTCAAGGAGGCGAGGACCGACGAATGGACGGCAAACATGGTCGTGGGCACGAGTGACCTCGGTCTCACCTTGGAAGGGCCAACGGGCGAAAATTCATCCTTGATTTTCAGCATGCGCCGGAGTTACTTGCAGTTCGTGTTCAAGGCGCTGGGACTGCCTTTTTTACCTATCTACAATGACTATCAATTCAAATGGACGGCGCGGCCAGATGATAAGAACGCGATTACAGTCATCGGGCTTGGGGCGTTGGATGATTTTGAATTGAACTTAGCGATCGCGGATGATACCTCCGCCACGAACTATTTAGACCAGGTCGCAATTTTAGGCTTCTTGGATGTCCAAAAGCAATGGAACTACAGCCAGGGTGTCAAATGGGATCGCTACATGGACAATGGCAAGTGGACGATGGTAGCCAGCCGTAACATGCTCAATAACCGGGCATTTAAGCACCTCGACAACGATGATTCGGCTCCTCTCATTCGGGATTACCTCTCTCAGGAAATCGAGAATAAATTCCGAGTGGAGCGAAAAGTATTTGCCGATTCTGGATGGGAGGGCATGTTCGGAGGTGGCTACGAATATGTCAAGTACAATAACTCAACGGCAGAACAACGGTTCAACCCTTCGGAAGGTGTGCTCGAACCCGTTGAGTTTCAGACCGATCTCAAGGCCCATAAATATGCAGCCTTTGCAACGGCCAACAAGCGGTTCATGGACGAGCGGTTGACATTGTCCACTGGATTTCGCTTGGATGGTTCTTCCCTAGCGACAGGGCTGCAAAATCCATTGGAACAATTCTCACCCCGATTTTCCTTGTCTTATGCGTTTGCACCCGGTTGGACGCTGAATGCGAACACGGGTCGATACTTTCAGCTTCCAGCCTACACCATCTTGGGATTTGAGGAGGGCGGAATGCGTGTCAATGCCGGAGAAAGCGCACGGTATTTGGCGAATACGCAGGCTGTGGCAGGTGTTCGATGGGAGGGAGGAAAGCGAAACATAGTGGCATCCATAGAGGGCTTTTGGAAGGATTACGATGGAGCGCCTGTAAGTCAGTTGCAAGGCGTACCCTTGGCGAACCTCGGAGCTGATTTTGGCGTCGTCGGAAATGAAGCGGTGACGTTTGATGGGCAAGGCCGTTCGTATGGAGCTGAAGTACTGTTGCAGCAGCGATTGTACAATGGATTATATGGCTTGCTGGCCTACACGTATGTTCGAAGCGAATACGCGACTCCGTCGGGGGATTTCACGCCTTCGAGCTGGGACAACCGCCACATATTGAGTGTGACTGGAGGCAAGAAGTTTGAAGGAGGCTGGGAAGTGGGGTCCAGACTGCTCTTCAGCGGTGGTTTGCCTTACACGCCTGTCGACTTGGAGTCTTTAAGCACGGAATCTTGGGATTTTTATGGGCGTCCTCTGCTGGATTACAGTTTACTTAATACAGAGCGGAATAAGTCGTTTCATCAGCTCGATATTCGGATTGATAAAAAGTGGTTCTTTAAAAAGTGGTCATTGGATGTCTTTTTGGAGGTGCAAAATGCGACTGGAGCAGCTGTTCCTCAGCCGGCATTTCTCGATGTCGTTCGCAACCCACTGACCGGTCAACCGATACCTTCTTTGGATCAGCCAGGCTATTACGACGCCCGTGAATTGGATCCGAGTTCGGGTGCGGTCTTACCCGCATTGGGCATGATCATCGAACTTTAAAAATCTGCGGTACCTTCGAGTTTATGCGCATAGATAAATTCCTTTGGTGCATCCGTGCGTTCAAAACCCGGTCTCAGTCATCGGCTCATTGCCGGGAAGGGAAGGTTTTTATTGGGGAAAAAGCAGTCAAGCCGTCTCAAGAACTCAAAGGGCACGAACGCATCAAGGTTCGAAAGGGGGCGGTGTATTTCGAGTGGGAGATCATTGAATTCCCTCGCAGCCGAATGGCCGGTGCCAAGGTGCCAGAATTTGCACGAGACGTTACGCCGGAATCAGAGCGGCAAAAGTTGCTGGACATTCAAGCGGCCCAGCGGGATTTAATTCGTCCTGTAGGACGCCCCACGAAGCGCGACAGAAGGGACTGGGAAAAGCACTTTAAATAAAACGATGAACGAGGAATCTGTTTTCCGCGTTCGAGCAATCGAACACCACGAAACTCAGGTGCTGCGTCACCGAATCTTGTGGCCGCACAAGGCCGCTTCCCATGAATGCACCATTGACATTGATCAGGCGGCCCACGCGCACCATGTTGGCGCGTTCAACCCGCAAGGGCACCATGTAGGTGTGTGTTCCCTGTTCGCCCAACGTTCAGAACGGTATCCTTCCGTGTTGCCGCTGGGTGAAAGCGTTTATCGCCTGCGCGTCATGGGAACCTTGCCGGAGGTGAGAGGCCAGGGAGCGGGAGCCGCCATCATTGAGTATGCCTGTGATTGGTGCCGGAAAGAGGGCGCGTCATGGTTGTGGTGCGATGCCCGTGAAGTGGCCTTTGACTTCTATGAAAAGGTTGGCTTTTCGTTTGTCTCCGAGCCATACGAAGTGGCCCAAATTGGCCCTCATCGAATGATGGCGCGGAAGCTCTAAATTTGCCGTTGATTTTTGACACATGCCAACTATTTCACATAAGGGACAGCGCATGCCAGACAGCCCCATTCGCAAACTCACACCGTTTGCCAATGCAGCGAAGTCGCGCGGAACCCATGTCATTCACTTAAACATAGGGCAACCCGACATTGCGACCCCAGTGGCTGCGATGCAAGCCGTGCGTGACATGGATCGAACGGTATTGGAATACAGTCCAAGTGAAGGGTTCGCTTCATACAGGGAAGGGTTGGCCCGGTATTACCAAGCGGTTGGTGTGCCGGTCACAGCGACGGAGATTTTGGTCACAACCGGTGGGTCGGAAGCGTTGGTCTTTGCCTTCATGACCTGTTTAAACCCGGGGGATGAGGTGATTATTCCGGAGCCTTTTTATGCCAATTACAATGGTTTTGCAGAATTAGCAGGAGTGAAAGTGGTGCCGGTCACCGCGCACATTGAAGATGGTTTTGCCCTTCCGCCGATGGCGGAATTCGAGGCTGCCATCTCCGACCGAACCAAGGGGATTTTGATTTGCAATCCGGGCAATCCTACGGGAACTAAATACCCCGAGTCATCCCTGTCGGATTTGGCATCACTTGTCCAGCAACATGATTTGTTTTTATTCTCAGATGAGGTCTACCGGGAGTTCACGTACGACGGATCCATCGCTAAAAGTATCCTGGGCATCGCGGGATTAGAGGAGCATGCAATTGTGGTAGACAGCGTATCCAAGCGCTACAGCATGTGTGGAGCTCGAATCGGTGCGCTTGTGACCAAAAATAAGAAGGTGCATCGTGCGGCCATGAAATTTGCCATGGCTCGATTAAGTCCTCCGACGATGGCGCAAATTGCTGCTGAAGCCGCTTTGGATACACCAGATGCATATTTCGAGGATGTGCGGAAAGAGTACAAGGCTAGGCGGGATGCTTTGGTGAGTGGTTTAAACGCGATTGAAGGTGTGCATTGCCCGACACCCGGCGGTGCGTTTTACGCGGTAGCTCAATTGCCCATCGACGATGCGGATCGGTTTTGTCAGTGGATTTTGGAGTCCTTTGAATGGGAAGGGTGCACGGTGATGATGGCCCCCAATACAGGATTCTATGCGACCTCAGGCTTGGGCAAGCGCGAAGTGCGAATGGCCTATGTTTTGGACGTGGAAGAAATCAACAGGGCCGTTGCATGTGTTCAAGCTGCTTTAGCGGCATATCCCGACAGAACGTAAGGAGGGGTATTTAGATGGCTTAAGCTGCGGCCACTGCCAACGACTTTGTAACTTTCCAACTCATTAATCCCCCATTTCAACATGGTTCGATTTGCTTTTGCTCTGGTTGCTACTTTCATTTTGACTTTCGTTTTGACTTGCATTGTGCAGACAGAAATGCACGCGCAAGGAGCAGATACCACCTGGGTTCAATCTTTTACATGGGAGGAACAAAACAACCCGCAGACGGCCTACGACAGCCCTGGTCGCCGATGGTTTGACTTCCCATCAAGTGACAACGACAGCACCTACCAGAAGGTGTTAATGTACTACACGCTTAAATGCTTTGAGGATGGCACGGCAGGAGGGTTGGGATATGCCTGCGGGGAGTGGGACTATCTCACGTACACTTACTTATTTGACCACACTGGATTGTTGGACAGCAATTTATTGACGCATCCGCATTGGCTAATCGATGACGCGAATTTTCTCGAAGACACCTTGGTGATGAATCCAACTTCCTTGCCTGTGGATACGGTGCGTTGGAACTATCCTTCATTCACACTGGACAATGCCATGCCATTGCTGGTTGCCGAAGCCACCGATACCTTGCCCAGTGCAGAACTTCATTGGTTGGGAGAGAATGGAGCGCAGCGTGGTCGGATGCAATGGCTGTGGAGTGCGGATGAGCTGCAAGCCATGGGCTGGGAAGGTGCGGAGGTTTCCGGGTTGAATTGGCCGGAATTAGCAGGTTTGAGCGCTTCTCGCGACGCGGTACAATGGGCGTTTCATTGGACCGAGGTTGATACGTTGAATGCATTTTTGGAAGGCATGCCTGCTGCGGTATGCCATGTCTCTGACGACGCGATTCCGGGTCAGTTTGTCCTGAACGAACCGCTCGCTTGGGATGGCACGAGTCATTTGGTGGTTGAGGCGCGGTTCGAGTTGGATGGAGCGGGTGATTGGTCTGCTTTGCTTCCTGTGGAGCAGGCACCTCAAAAAACATGGCAGGCGGGAACAGCAGGTGAATTTGTTCGTTTTGATGGCAACGATCGCATGGAAGTCGCTGCGGAGTGGCTTGATTCCATTCAGGATGCAGTGACAGTGGAGTTTTGGCAGCGCGGCACAGCTGAATTTCAGCCGGAAAACAACAGCATCTGTGAAGGTGTAAATGCCAGCAACCAGCGGGAGATCAACATCCATTTGCCCTGGTCCAACAGCCGGGTTTACTGGGATGCTGGATTCGATGGAGGGTACGACCGCATTGATCAAGCGGCTAGTGCTGACCAGTTTGAGGGCAAATGGAATCACTGGGCGTTTACGAAGGATGCCTCTGCAGGTATCATGTCTATATACTTGAATGGATCGTTGTGGCACAGCGGCGTGGATAAAGACAATGCTTTCGGTGAGATGGTTCGATTTCACATTGGTTGCAACGGCAATGGTGGAAATGATTATCGCGGAGATGTAGATGAATTTCGGATGTGGTCGACGGCTTTGTCGCCTGAAACGATTGGAGAACACTTCAATGAACCGGTCACCGCTGAGCATCCCAGCTTCGCTGAGCTCATGGTCGATCTTTCCATGGACTACAACGAGGCTATTGGCGCCATTGGTGATGCGATGGGGGTTTATTCGCACGGGAATGCGGGAGCCTATCAACACACAGCTGCGACAGCGTTTTGGCAGCCAGGCGAAATGCCAGGTGATTCACGCCCGGTCTTCAGTTGGTTGACAGGTTCGGCTGGTGCAGCTGTTGATGTGGTGGTGGATCATACAGCCCCTATTCCTGCTTTGAGTGTGGTGGAATGGGCGGTAGCAGGAAATGGAGTAGAATGGGAATCGCTGTCGTACGGATGGCCTGCAGAAACGATGAGGGAGACCCGGACTTCTGGAGGTGAAATTTTGGCCACATACCCCATTTCCGGCGAATCTCAAGTGTTTTCGAACGATACCCTATCGTATTTCTCGCCGGCATTTGAAGTTGTGGACCGCTATGAATTGGCGCGTTACATTACACCCTACGGAATTGGCTTGACCCTGGGAGATGACGGCTGGACATGGATTTTTGATGTGTCAGATTATGCCCATCTTTTGCGCGATAGTGTTGAGCTCCAAGCGGGAAACTGGCAAGAGCTCTTGGACATGCGGTTTGCTTTTATTGAAGGCACACCTCCTCGAGATGTGAAGCGGATGGATGCATTTTGGAAGGGCCAGTATAGCTTGGCTAATTTCGACGGGAATGTTACCGACCATGTATTTACGCCCGAAGAGGGAGAAGAAATGTTTCGCCTCAAAACACGGGCTAGTGGACATGGATTCGGGTCCGGAAACAATTGTGGCGAATTCTGTTTCAATACCCATTCGGTCAAAGTCAACGGTGAAACACAGTGGAGTTGGGAAATCATGCGGGAATGTGCAGACAATGCCTTGTATCCTCAAGGAGGAACGTGGATCTACGACCGCGCAGGTTGGTGTCCCGGTGCTGTGGTGGATACCAAGGACTTTGAATTGACTCCATGGGTAGAAGGCCAGGAGTCCTTTGCGGTTGATTATGACATCACCTATGATCCCGATGGTAATTATCGGTTTGAAGGACAGGTGGTCGCCTACGGTTCGCCCAACATGAGTTACGATGTCGAGGTGTCTCAAATCTTGGCCCCTTCTGCCGACAAATTGGAGTCGCGCTGGAATCCGATCTGCGAATCCCCGAAAGTGCGAATCCGAAACAACGGTTCAGAAACCTTGACCAACTGCTTGTTCACGTACAGTGTAACGGGAGGCTCTGAGGCAACCTATGAGTGGTCAGGAGAATTGGCGTTCCTCGAATCGGAAGAGGTCGATTTACCATACCAGGATGCGGCGCTTTGGGAGGGAGATGATGAAGAGTGGGTGACGTTTTCTGTCACGGTAAATCAGCCCAATGGCATGGTGGACGAAGAGCCGAGCAACAACGCATCGTCCTCTCGCTTCCATCGCGTGCCAACGTGGTCCTATCCTGATTTGGACGACAACCGGCTGATTGTGTGGACTAAAACGAATTCAGCTCCTTGGGAGACGTCGGTTGAATTATTGGACGGCGATGGGAATGTGGTGTGGGAGCGAGGATATTCCGGAGCGAATTTGACGTTCCGCGATACGCTGTCTTTGAATCAGGGCTGCTACCGATTCACAATTAATGATGTGGGAGACGATGGTCAGGGATTTTGGGCCAATTCGGACGGGAGTGGCTACACGCGCTTGAAAAAAGTCGCAGGTGGAAATTTCATCAATTTTGAACCAGATTTTGGCAAGTTCATTTCCCAAGCATTTTTCTTCCAGACCAACTTGGTGTCAGTGGAAGAGGAGCTGCCTGCGGTGGAGCAGGCGTTTTCGGTTTTTCCGAATCCTTCCAATGGGGAGTTTCAAGTCAAGCTCACCGGCTTCGCGGCAGGAAGTCGCTTGGATTGGACCTGCTATGACGCGATGGGGAGGGAAGTGAAGACCGGACAATGGACCGCTCCAAACCAGGGATTGATCACGTGGGACCTTCAAGGGTTGCGCCCGGGGGCGTACGCTGTCTTGGCGATTGGTGAATTCGGTCAAAAGCTATCGAAGTGGGTTCAGATTCAGTAAATCCCTGAGTTTACCCCCAAAATTATAGGGGGTCTGTTGGTAATTTTTAATTTTTTGCTTGATTGTACTCTTAAAATTGGGGGGTACATTTGCGAATCCTTAAAAAAACCAGCTACATGAGCATTTCACGAAAGCAAGCTTTGCAAGATGTTTTGGAGAGAACTCCGCGCATTGTCGAGCGTCCGGACAATAAGATTTCCAACTACTACGGGGAGAACGTGTTCAACTTGAGCAGGATGCGTGAGTACTTAACGGACGAAGCATGCGATGGCATCGTCGACGCCATGGAAAATCACACGTCCATCAGCCGAGCGATTGCAGACCAGGTAGCCTCGGCGATGAAGGAATGGGCGATTTCTCGCGGTGCGACGCACTATACCCACTGGTTTCAGCCGTTGACTGGAGCGACAGCCGAAAAGCACGACAGTTTTATCACACCGGTAGCCAATGGTCAGGTGATCGAGAAGTTTGACGGTTCCCTGCTCGTTCAGCAAGAGCCCGACGCGAGCTCGTTCCCAAATGGAGGCATTCGCAACACGTTTGAGGCGAGAGGCTACACGCTGTGGGATCCGACCTCTCCGGCATTTGTTTGGGGAGAGACCTTGTGCATTCCGACGATATTTATTAGTTACACAGGTTTCGCATTGGACAACAAAACGCCTCTTCTCAAGGCGCTTGCACGGGTCGACGATGCCGCCACATCGGTATGCCAATATTTCGATAAGAACGTTACCAAGGTGGTGGCAACGTTGGGATGGGAACAAGAGTATTTCCTTGTGGACAAGGCGCTTCATGCGGCTCGTCCTGATTTACAAATGACAGGTCGCGCCATTTTTGGGGCGACCCCTGCAAAGGGACAGCAGCTGGATGACCACTACTTTGGAAGCATCCCTGCACGGGCAACTGCATTTATGAAAGAGTTCGAGCTTGAATGCCACAAGCTGGGCATCCCTGTTACGACCCGTCACAACGAAGTCGCGCCGAACCAGTTTGAGTGCGCTCCGGTATTTGAGGAAGCAAATCTGGCCAATGACCACAACTTGATGTTGATGGAGGTTCTCGAGCAAGTCGCACGCAAACACAACTTCAGGGTGTTGCTGCATGAGAAGCCCTATCCTGGACTCAACGGCTCGGGTAAGCACAACAACTGGTCACTCGGAACCAACACCGGGGTGAATCTCTTGAAGCCGGGCAACAACCCCAAAACGAACTTGCGGTTCCTGACCTTTTTTGTGAACACCCTCGCTGCCTTGGAAAAGCATGCTGATATTGTTCGAGCTTGCATCGCGTCAGTTGGGAACGACCACCGCTTGGGGGCCAATGAGGCGCCCCCTGCGATCATCAGTGCTTTCATTGGTTCGCAATTGTCGGAGTTGCTCGACGCGCTGGAAAAGAGCATCAAAGCGGGCAAATTGACACCGGAAGACAAGACCGCATTGAAGTTGGAAATTGGCAGAATCCCTGAGGTTTTGCTGGATAATACCGATCGAAATCGAACTTCACCGTTTGCCTTTACGGGCAATAAATTTGAGCTAAGGGCAGTGGGCAGTACGGCCAACTGCGCGGTGCCCATGACCGTGTTGAATACGATTGTGGCCGAGCAACTGACTGATTTTAAAGTGGCCGTCGACGCTCGCATAGAAAGCGGCGATAAGAAAGACGATGCCATTCTCAAGGAATTGCAAAAGCTCATTGCCCAAAGCAAAGCCATTCGATTTGAAGGCAATGGTTATTCGGATGAATGGGTAAAAGAGGCAAAAAAGCGCGGCTTATCCAATTTGAAGAATACGCCAGAGGCGCTCGAAGTGTTCAACCGAAAAGAGGTGGTGGAGTTGTTTGAAGCTCAGGGGGTCTTGCGAAAAGAGGAGGTCGCAGCCCGCGTCGAGGTGGAGCTTGAGAATTACATCTTGAAGCGCCAAATTGAATGCCGTGTTCTAATGAATATGAGCCGCAACATGATTTTGCCTGCAGCGGTTCGGTTCCAAAGTGGGCTGCTGGCCAATGTGAGTCAGCTCAATGATGTGCTTGGGAAAGATGCCGGTAAATACTCCGAGGCACAAGTGGAGTTGATCAAAAAAGCTGGACAGCTTATTCAAGATTTGCACGGTGCTTGCGACCAGTTAGAGTCCTTGCACGATAAGGCGGAATCTGGCAAGACACAGATGGTGAACGCACGTATGTTTGCAGAGAAGGTGGTGCCCAGTATGGAGCATTTAGCAGGTGTGTGCGGAGCATTGGAGATGCTCGTTGACGATGCGGATTGGCCACTTCCAAAATTCTCGGAATTGCTTTTCACGCGATAAGCGCGAACCAATAAAAGATAAAAATAAAAATGGCCGGGGATCTCTCGGTCATTTTTTTCGTTTGACCTTTTGTCTTGGAGGTTGCTTCTGATTGACGTCTTTGCCTTACATTCGGGAATTGATTTTTAAGCGTTACGAAATGCACAACTACCTGCAAGCTTGTTGGACACGGACCGCACTGGTCGGTTTATTCATAATCTTCACGACGGGATTCATATCCGCGCAAGGCGATTTATCGGCCGAAGCTGATTTAGCCTACGCCCGTGGAGCCTATAGCACCTCTCTTCAAGAGTACATTAAGGTCTATGCCAAGGTCAAGGATATCGATGAAAAGGGCCGCATCGCCTTCATGGCGGGGGAGAGCTTTTTGAAATTGATGGAACCTCAAGGAGCGGAGGAATGGTACGAGAAGGCTATTGGACTTCGGTTTGGTTCTGAAAATCCTGAGGTTTACTTGCATTATGGGCAAGCCATGAGCATGCAACAGGAGTTCGACGAGGCCATCGAATGGTACATCGCATTCAAAGAAAATGGAGGTGACCCCTCGCTCGCTGATGCCTTAATTGCCCAAGCGGATGATGACGCTTTGGAGCTAATGGAGCCGTCTAGTCGATACATTGTGGACAACCTGCTTCGTTTGAACTCTTCGAGTTTCGATTATGGGGTGGGTTTCGCTTCGAAAAAATCAGATGAAATCGTTTTTTCTTCGTCGCGAGAATCTGCAACAGGCTCGGGGGAGGACCCCATTACGGGAGAGCGCTACATGGACTTGTTTTCTGCTTCGCAGGACAAGAAGGGGAATTGGAGCACGCCTGAGCCGTTGAACTCTACGATCAACACGGATTACAATGAAGGGACCGTGACATTTGATAAGAAATACCGACAGCTTTACTTCACGCGTTGCGTTTCAGATGAGGATAACTCCTATGCATGTGATATCTACCGTTCGAGTTTGATGGGAAATAAATACGGTCCATCTGAGGTCGTTGAGCTGATCAATCGCGATGAGAATGACAGTTCGCAGGTGGGTCATCCCTGTTTTACCGTCGACAACAGCTACCTGATGTTTGTTTCGGACATGCCTGGTGGATTTGGTGGAAAAGACCTGTGGTATGTTGCATATGACGACAAGGAGGACACCTTCGGTGAGCCAGTCAATATGGGCCCCAATGTCAATTCAGCAGGCGACGAAATGTTCCCTGCCATGCGGTATGATGGAGCTTTGTATTATTCATCCACGACGTTAGGGAAAATGGGTGGGTTGGATATTGTTCGAGCGATGCCCGATGAAGGCGTAATGCAGTTCCAAACAGCTGAACCCATGCCGTATCCGATTAACAGCAGCAACGATGACTTTAGCCTGGTTTTTCGAGATAACGAAGACAGTGGAATCTTCACCTCAGGCAGAACCGGTGGAAAGGGCAAGGATGATTTGTATTCTTTCCGCTTGCCGGAAATGGAATTCTGTTACCAAGGGGATGTCTTCGACTCGTATACGGGCAATCCGCTGAGCGCGACGGTAGTGGTCAACGGATCGAACGGCGATTCATTCACTTTAACAGCAGATACCGATGGAACCTTCGCTTTGTGTGACAAGGAGATCAAAGGCAACACCTCGTACGATGTGGAAGTAAATTATGAGGGCTATATCGTCACGGGTGATCGATTTACAACTGTAGGGCTGAGCAACAGCACAACCATGACCCGAGAATTTCCTATGAAGGAGGTTGTTTTGGATGTAGAATACGATATGCCGCTGGTCTTTTATCCATTCAATGAAGATGAACTGCTCATCAATGCTGAGGTCAACAGTGCGGATTCGCTGAATTACCTGCTTGGCATCATGGAGCGCAATGAGACGTTTGTGATTCAATTGGAATCGCATACGGATAGCCGTGGAAATGCATCTTACAACAAAGAGCTTTCTCAAAGACGAGCACAGACGTGCGTCGATTACTTGATCGGTCGTGGGATTGAACCAGGTCGCTTAGAGGCCGTGGGTCTCGG